>Ga0080005_142527_pt1 | contig 10987 bp, 26 predicted proteins | sample JossMetagenome_2_FD_69208 | JGI IMG/M metagenome (GOLD analysis project Ga0080005, IMG submission 69208) | Hot spring sediment microbial communities from Joseph's Coat, Yellowstone National Park, USA - JC3_ASED (SPADES assembly) (version 2) | ecosystem: Environmental > Aquatic > Thermal springs >... | reverse complement strand
CAACTTCAAAACATGGCGTTTGGCTAATAAATAAAACCCTGGTATTTTACTTAACCAAGTTATTCTAAACTAATATTTTTTTTTTAAGCTACTTCTCCATTCAGGGAAAAAACCTATATATAGAACCATAAAAAAGACCTATAAAACCAATATGTAAAACAAAGGATACAAAGCTTTATATACATATACATATATATAATATTTAATTGGGGAGAAAAATGCAAAACGAAAAGGAAATACCCGAACCAATTAGAACTCTAGCTAGAAAAATAATAAGTGGACAGGTGGTTGAGCTTCGAACACCGCAGGGGATGATATATTTTACACAACCGAACTTTATAGCAATTGAACCAACAAATGATCCAGAACTGTGGATAATAACTCTTTTTTACGACACATATATAGTGGACATAACGATAGATGTAAGAGGTAACATAGTTACAAACGTAATATTCAAGTTCAACTTCGACGTAAAAATTAATGCTAAGCTGAGGTAAATAAAAAACAAACATATTTTTTTTATATAAAAACTACTATATAAAACAAAGCATAGAAAGCTTTATAAACCAATATATACAAATAAGTAATTGGGGGTAAAAATGGTGAGGCACTTATACATCGAAATAGACGAAAATATCCATCTTAAATTAAAAGCAAAAGCATATGCTGAGGGTAAAACAATAACACAAGTAATAAAGAGGCTGATTGAGAAATACGTTAACGGTGAAATATCATTATGATGGAACTCTATGATTTAGTTAAATCAGTATCGTTCTTTAAATGGACGGAATATGTGGCGGGTAAAAAAGCTATAAGGTATAAGGAACCGCTAGTTATAACCGCTGAGAAAAACAAAGACAACAATAGTTACGTGGTAAATCTATATTATCCGTTCTTAAAAGTGACACTATACTTTAATGAAACCAGAGACCTAATAGACTACGAAGTAACCGATATAACGGATCTAATAACAACGCTAAACGATATCTACGGTGAGCTATACAATCTGGCGAGGTAATTGTAAATGAAGAGAAGATACTATGTTACGCAGATACGAAAGACGAAGCAAGGTTACAGGTATATTTTTATTCCAAGGGACTTCCCTAGCGATTGGGCATTCATTAAAATTTATGAGAACTATATTGAGGTTCACCCGTATTATCCTGAGACTAAAAAGCAGCAACAAAACCAAGAGAGAAGCAAGGATCCCGATCTCTTTGAGGAGTTTGACAAGATGCAAAGAGGGTTATAAATCCATATCTTTTTTTCATATCTTTTTTTCAGTTTGGGGGGTGGTTTCTTTATTGCTAAAAACAAAGTGAGGGGAAGGTTGTGGAAGAGTGGAGTTATGAAAAACCAACAGAGTACCCAGAGAACAAAATTATATATCTTTTCTCCTATCACAATTTTAAACCACTCTCTTATCTATATGTTTCCTCGGTGTTAGATAAGAAAGAGCTGAGACTGTTGAGACTGTTGCAAAAATGCGACTTAGTAGTGATCGAGGAAAAACTTACACCTGAATACATTAAATGTTTAGAGGAAGCAAAGAATGACAAACGCATAAAAAACAAGAAAAGATATTGTTTGGAAAGATATCCCGTCGATATAGTTATTAGACCCACGCAAAGATGGGTCGAGCTTTATAGACAGGATATTGCTAGTGGGACACCGCCTATTTACGGTTACACCGCCGCAGCTTTGCTCGAGTGTATCCGCGAGGAATAGAAATATTTATAAGCTTTGCAAAGAAACCTAGAAAACCAAGGTTTTTTAGTGGTTCCATGGGAAAACACAAACCAGGTAATAATAATAATATAATAAAGATAAGAATAAGTATATCTTATTATTAACTACTTATTATTATTATTACCCGATTTGCATTTCCCCATGGAGGGGCTAAGCTTTATAAGTTTTGTTGGGTGGTTCTTAATTGTTTATAATTCCCTGCTTTTATGTAAAAGATTTATGGTTAAAAACCTATGTCGTTTCTTTCACGGTTAATTAAACCAAACTTTCTCCATATATATTCCTCGTCGTAGTAATCCCACTCATCATTTGAAGAAAAAGCAGCTATTTCTTCAGGAGTGTTCGAAGAAAAAGCAGCTTTTCCTACTAGCAATTCCGATGAAAATGCTGCTTTTTCACCTAAAACTAGCCAATGCTTCCAATTACACATTTATTTCTTCCTCATTAGTAAAAATCCAAGCAATCCCAGGAGTGCTAGTTTCTTAAGGTCTATTCTTTTTTCTTCTTCTTCTTTTTTTTCCACGGGTGGCTGTGGCTGCACCTGTGGCTGAACTGGTAGCGGGGCGACTGGCTTTATTTCTACGGGGGGTGGTGCAGGGGTGGGTGCAGGTGTTGGGAAATACGCTTTCTTTATCTCCTCATAGATGTTTGCTCCTGATGGAATTTGTATTACGGGGGGGACTGGCGGAGGCGGTGTGGGTGATGGACTAGCTATCGCCTGATTAATAGCATTTAGGTCTTGGAGATACTTGTTGTATAAATCCATGTTTCCTTGTTGCAGAGCTCTGTTCATCGCTGATTTTATCTCGTTTATGCTGTAACTAAGCATGTCTATCGGAACTTCTGCTCCCGTTATGACTACCCAAGGCGAATTGTAATATATTCTGCATGCCGTCTTTTTGTAAACATCGCTGTAAAAGCATTCTATCTCTCCGTAGTTAAGCTTAACCATGCTATCCACCAACATATATCTTGTTGAGCAATGTAATAAGCATAACTATAGTTCCCAAGCCAAAACCAAAGCCGTATTCCCTTAGCTCTTGATAAGCATTGTCGCTTATAGTCCACTCTTGATCGAGCTCGTAAACCAGAAATATTAGGAAGTTAACAACAGTTAGCACAGGGCTGATTAGAACGCTTACGCTAGCTAGGAAGCCGAAGACAATGTGAGCTAAAGTATATAATATGTCTTTGATCATCTCTTCTCCTCCAATAGTTGCTCGATCCTATCAATAAGTCTAGTTAAATTGGTGTTCATTTGGTTAATGCTATCTCTCAGCTGATTAAGCTCATTCGAGAATAGCTTGTAAAACACGAATAATATCAAACCAGCGATGCCGTAGTTAAGAAAAATAGTTGTTAGTTGATCCTCTGTTAGCATGTAACTATCACCCTAGCCTAGGCTTGAATACTAGGGCTTTGCTTCCAGCTAATAGGTTTGTAAGTGTTCCTGCATAAATTCCTAAATAGAACTGTAAGCTCGTTAAGTTAGTAGCTGTGTTGTGGTAAATCGTAGACATATATACTCTTGGAGGCGAAGTTATATCAGTTATGTATGAGGAAGGTAAGACATTAGCAGTTACTTTGCCATCTTGGATAGCTATATATAAATAAATTGTTGTGAATTTTCCTTTACCTACATATGCAACATCTACGCCTGATCCTGTGCTTGTTGATACGGTTGTTCCATCAAAAGCTGTGACTCTTTTTGTGTAGTTAGAGGTAGTGGTGTCACCGTTAAATATTACATCTATGTCTCGGTTATAGTTTGGATCGCTGTTACCGATGTAAGCTGTAACGAAATAAGCAAGATCAGATGCGAGGTTGAGACCCGTAACGCTTAGCGGATATGTATTTGTTGATAAGGATACCTCTTTTACCTTTATCCAATCCGTAGTGGTTGCGAAGGGATATACTGTTTGGCTCACAGTGTCTTCGCCCCCGTTTGACCTGCTTTATCCACGTAGTTATCCACTATCCACGTCCACAGGTCTGGATCCTCGAGACTGGGATAAGCATCCTCATAGTCCAGAATATACACTATCAGATCATCGATGAAGTCGCTTAGAGTCATGTCTTTCGGAACCAGGAACTCGTATCTCACCTTGCTCGTAATAACAACGACGTCGTAGTCAGCTAGTGATGGGTGAGGATTACGCTCAACGATCGGGAGTTGGACTTGATCGGTTGTTACTGTCTGAGACATGCTATCACCTCAATACTTTTAATATTCTCGCTTTAGGTAATATTCTTAATGCTGACTTAACCAGCTGAACAAGCTGAGCACCATAAATCTTGCCGTGATTGTTGTATCCACTGAGATCAATCCACTCCAATATCCCATCACCATCAATATCTTTAACATTATTGGGATTAGCTTTGAACCACAGAACCAGTCCGTTGCGAATAGGGTTATCAGGATACATATAGTTCCATTGAATCTCGGAGTCCGAGAGAGCACGAGAGTAGATGAGGACTTGAGATATGTAGCCGGGGAAATAATAGGCACTTACCATTATGCCTATGTATATATAGTCTGTCTTTATGAAGTCAAGTAAGCTTCCAGAAACAAGTTTTTGTCCGTTTAGCCACAGCGAAGAGTTGCTACCACTTATCACAACCACACCATGGTTCCACACACCAGGCTGGACAGCATCCGTAGATGAAGCTATGATTAAGCCTGATAAGCCATCTCCAACCTCAATAATTAGTTTTCTGTTCTGTGCTAACCAAGAGTTTATAAAAAACCTGAATCCAAGAGTTGAATAACCAGATTCTGAGTTTGCGACAAGCGTCAGTATATTAAACTTGTCTATATGTCTAAACCATGCCATAACCGTTATAGGCGTTGCCAAAACCATGGTAGAAACAGTTCTAACATAGTTGTTTTCTCCGTTGAAGTACATTGCATATCTGAATGTTTTCAATACTCTTCTTGTACCAAGGGGCATTCAGACTATCGCCTGTGCGTATACTCCGAATGTGAAGCTTGGTGATGTTCCTCCCACGACCCATCTAGCTCTTATATATCTAAACATTAGCTGTGTGATGGTGAAGTACCATATGCCCGTCCCAGTAATACCTGTTTGATAGACTAGTGGCTTGTAGTCTCCCGTAGCTTCGAATTTGCCCTCAACATATAAATCAAGCGTTGGGCTTGTTCCCGAAACCGCCGTAACTTTCAGCATAATTTCTAATCCAGAATATATGCCAGCACCGATGTCAGCTGTGTTGCCGCTGGCTGTTACAGTCCCGCTATAAATGGTGAAGTAGGACTTATAGTTGCTCTGCTTCTCAATCGGTAGTATTATCTCTGCGTTAGCTAAGTCAATTTTAAGGTTATTAGCTGAGTCAAAGACAAGCTTGTCTGTTGTTGTTTTTATCCCTCTTAATGTATCCATTAAGCCAATTGTCTCTCGTCCAAGGGTGAACCATCCACGATAAGTGAAATATCTGTATTCCTTACCTAACACTAATACTAGATATAATCCGTTCTGGCTTGGGTCCCACGTAATGGTTATTCTTCTTCCAATGACAAACGTCCCAGCGATGTCGCTCAATCTGAAAGGCAAGCTCTCGTTGTCTATGTAAATGTAGACTTTGCTTGTATCCGCCGTTGTGTTAAGTATATCAACGTCGATGAAGTCGAAATACTCCTCGATGGTGATGGGTGGATTAACGAGAGTCAAAGGTATCTTGCTAAAGCTCTTGACACCAGGCTTAGCTATACCCACGGGGAAAGTCATTTTCTACTCACCAAATATAATATTATAGCTATAACTATTAAAATAGGTAATCCAACGAGACCTAGACCAGCTATGGGTGATTCCTTTGCTACTTGTCTAAAGACTTCAAGTGAACCTCTGAACTCTTTCACAACAAACTTAAGAGTGACAAGCGTAGCTATCATTCCCCCGAAGATAACTGCGAGATAAACAAGCAAAGCAGGGTCGGCTTCGAGAACCCACTCGATATAGACATGCCACTTTCTCCAAACCGCTTGTCCCGTGCCACCATACTCATATCCTCTCTCCGTTACAAATATCTGGAAGCTCTTCTCGATGAAGCCGTATTGCTTGACTTGATCTTTTTTTAATGCTTGTATTACTCTGTCCTCAACCATGCTCTTAGTCATGAGTATTTCCGCGGGATAAAGCAAATCAAACTCGACAATGGCTTTAACCCATTCTCCTTTATTTAAATAAATACCTGCGAGCTTTTGCTTAAGCTCATCTAAACTATTAAACGTGATAGTTTCTGAACTCACGAATAATCACCTAAGAGAGTGGTTAAAAAAAAGATTTGGTTTAAAAAAAGACATTGATTATCGCTTTGCTTACGGATAAACCTCTACTGTTGCGAAGACTTCGAATGTATATGCCGTTGTGCCTGTGTTGGCATCAATGTTTACAGCTTCAACCGTTAGCTGAGAGTTTGGCTCAAACATCAGTACAGGCAGCTGCGGTCTGCTTGGGTTGCTTACTAGTAGTGCTGATACAGGCGGTGTCTCAAGCTTGGGTTCTCTGCCCTTCTTTATCCTCACCACGAAGTCGACGGATGGCGCTGATTTAACGTATATATCGGTGATGAACCACGTCTCGTTGAATGGTATTGTAACCAGGTTTCGAGGCCCAACCACCGGGTCTTCGATTATTTGAGCGTTGCTTCCAGCCAGGACTGAGCCTGCGGCTTGTCCTGCAGGTATAGTTATTATAAACCTAATAGTCTTGGAGTAGGGCATGTTTCTCACCTCACACTATAATCGTTCTCCCAGCAAATTTAGCTGGTGCTACAGCTGGTGCTTGTGCTTGAGCTGTAGCCTTAGCTCCGCTCAGCCTTATGAGGTTGCCGCCCAGCTGGACGACAGCGCCGTACATTAGTCCCTCGCCCCACCACGTGTTCCTTTTCCAGTAGCCAATAGCAAACAACACTAGATCAGTCATTGATACTCCAGCAACGCCTCCGAGCCCGCCGATAAACTTGTCAGCCATCTCTCTAATGCTTCCGTAGAGAGCCGCGACTAATAGACTCTTAACATCCGCCATTCATCAATCACCTCACTTGGGAAGCCTCTCCTGTATCTTCTTCGCTATGTAGTCCCTGATACATGCCTGATATTGCTCTCTTGGGATAGCTAAGACGTTTCTCTTTCTTCTCTGACCGATAGTATGATAAGTTACTTTCAGATTAGCTTTGCAGTAGTTATGAGCCTCTTTCAGCAATGATGCTACTTCGTCCTTGGTGAATAGACGCCTTATTTCCCTGGTATATGTTTTTACCATTACCATTTTTTTCGCCTAGTATATATTATGTGTTGTTTTTCCCTTATATTGTTTTCCCTCGGAATTTCATCTGTATATTATGTGTTTTCCGCTTGTATATAATTTGTATATGCTTATAAAGGTGTAGGTGAATATATATGTTGGTGTCAAGATGCCTCTCCCGTTTAAGCTTAAGAAAACAAAATATGTATTGAAGGCACGGAAATACGGAACCTGGGAAGATGTTGAGGAATATGACAGGAAGGTGTCTCTCGGAGAAATCGGTGATCTTATCGAGGATCTCAGAAGTGAGGGATACGATTACGTTAGACTCGAGGAAATAGATGATCAGGGGCGAAGAGTTAAACTGCATTGGAGCAAGCCACTCAAACCTAAAGGAAGGAAATTGAAGGAGACGCTAGAAGAAATATCTGAGACAGTTCAAGCCCTCAAGGCAATAAAAGAAGCATTCAAGGATGAAGGACAGGATCCATATGTTGTATTAGCGTCCACGATTTCATTACTTGAAAGCTTTAGGAAGATTTGTGATACCTATCCAGCTCTATGCGGCAAGGAGTCCTCGACCAATGATCCAATACTCCAGATAATATTATCTCTTGTTCAACAGAGACTTACAGGTCAGCAGTACTTTCAACCAGCATATTATCAACCAGCTCCTCAGAGCAACATTCCGCAGTTCCCGAGCGATGGACAAAGACCTAATCAAATTGTTCTTCCAAAGCCTACTCCGGAGGCAATAGACAAAATAAACAAGATAGCAACCGAAGCTCTTGAGAAAGCCATGAAAACAGTTGTAAGCGAGTGCCAGGCTCTGGGCGAATGCGTAGAGCCAGGACACGAGGAAACAGGAGGCGAGGAGAAAAGTGAATGAAATAAGAGACATGGTTATTCAAAACATCATTCAGTCAATCAAGAACATCAACGAGCTCGAGATCCAGAACCTCATAAAATTAATTCTAAACTATTGTGATCTAGACAAAGAAGCTTGCAAAAGAATACAGATGATTGCTCTAGCAATCAACTACGCTATCGATAAGTATCTCAATCAACCAAGCGATTGATGGTTCATTAATAGAAAAGACCATAAAAAAGACCAAGCAAAACCCCTTTCCTGAAATCAAAATTTTTTTGGATCCCCAGTTTTGTATTATACAAACCCGTAAAGTTTCACTTTGGGGCGTAAGTGAAGCTTAAAAAACCGCAATACATAATAAGCATTGGATTCACAATATAGGATTAGGTGAAACCTATGATCGATGGTAAAGCAGACATCGTTATTGTTACGTTTAAGGTTCATAAAGACTTCCTCGATCAAATGGATGTTGCAGCTCAAAAGCTAGGAGTTACTCGATCCGAGCTCATTAGACAAGCAATTGTTCACTTTATAAAGGAAAAGGTGGTTCTCAATGAGTGAGTTATCTATTAATAGTAATAAGGAAAGAAAAAGAAAGCTTATTTGGGATAGAAACATTGAATACGACATTTTCCTCCCCAAGCTGCTAAAGACTCTCACGAAGCTTAAGGGTAAGGGGAAGTGTTATTGCAGCATAGCTATTTTGCAGCTAACCAATGGTCTCAGAGCGAGGGAAAGCATAATGGCTTTTAAGCATTTTTTGGAGACGGGCGAGAGAAAGTTTCAAGTAATGGTTCTTAAACAAAAACATGAGAAATATAGACCTGTGAGGGTGCCAGACAACATAGACAACAATATACGGGCGGAGTGCTACGACCTGAAGGACGAGGACTTGTTAAAGCTTCGGGATCGATACAGAATGTGGCTTTACAAGACCTTCAAGGTGAACTCCCACTCCCTGCGTTACGCCTTTGTAACCAAGATGGCGGAGATGGGACTTAGTCCCATGATTATAGCCAGGATAACGGGACACTCAGAGCTGAGGTATCTCATAACTTACACCCACAAGAAACTAGGAGAGAAAGCGCTAGACCTCCTAAACATCTAGTAGCCCATTCAGGGAAAAAACCTATATATAGAACCATAAAAAAGACCTATAAAACCAATATGTAAAACAAAGTATAGAAAGGTTTATAAACAAGTAAATATAAATAAGTAATTGGAGGAAAAAATGAGCGAAATAAACATACTCGCCTCAGTCCTTCAAGAGCGAGAAAAAGCAGCCAGAGAGGGTTTAATATTAAGGTTCCGAGTGGGAGTTTTGGCGATAGACCTGGAGAAAAAAACAGTATGCGATGCGTGGGAAATCAACCACGAAAAGCTGATTGAAGCGCTGGCTAAAGAGCAGTTAAACTGTTTTAGTATATCAGCTACCCCTGGAGGCCTAGAGAAAATATTACTGCCTGAGGCGGAAATAATGCTATATGGCGCTAAAATACATGGCGTTAGGCTAATAAATAAAACCCTGGTATTTTACTTAACCAAGTTATTCTAAACTAATATTTTTTTTTAAGCTACTTCTCCATTCAGGGAAAAAACCTATATATAGAACCATAAAAAAGACTTATAAAACCAATATGTAAAACAAAGTATAGAAAGGTTTATAAACCAATAAATATAAATAAATAAAGTAGGGTGTAAATAGGGTGTAAAGTAAAATGTCAGATGTAAAAGTTGAAACGAAGGTAATAGTTGACTTGGTAAGAGAATTACAAAAACAATTAGAATCGCTAAATGTAGATGACGAAGAATTTGATAATCTATTGGAAAAACTAGATATGATTCAACGTGATCTCGATAGATTAGACAGTGAAGATCTATTTGCTAAAATTACGCTAAGAATAAACAATAACAAGCATATAGAGGTCTATTCATGGTATAGCCAAACTTATTTGGACATTCTAGATTATGAGTGTTTTAGTAATAAAACGCTGCAACAGTGTCTCGAAGAATTTATGAGCAATAAAGTAGTATTATATTCAAGATTGCTAAGTAATTTCAGCAGCACTTTGTTGCGCATTGTAAGATGGTTGTATGCAAATAAAGACAAAATAACAAAATTATACGAAATAGAGCAAAAATTAGATGAAATACACCGCAAAGTTAACAAGTAAGTTAAACCAAATCTTTTTTTTTAACATACTTTTCTTTACCATAAAACTTTTATATTCTTTTTCGTATAACAAAGCTTATAAACCTGTATCTACTTATATATATGTAGGTGAGACCATGGTGAGGCACCTATACATCGAAATAGATGAAAATATCCATCTTAAATTAAAAGCAAAAGCATATGCGGAGGGAAAAACGATAAGCGAGACAGTAAAGAGGCTGATTGAGAAATACGTTAACAGTGAAATAAACTTATGAGCAAACTGGAAGCTCTAGCAAAAATGTTTAAGTATAAGCTTTGGAACTATATAGAAAACGGTAATACGGCTTTGTATTTCAGGGAACCACTAGCTATAAAAGTAACAAGAAATAATGACAACCATACATATACCGTAGAGTTGTATTATTCGCTATTCAAAATAATTTTGACGCTAGATGAAAACGAGAACATAATAAACCAGAGCATAATTGATATACAAGACTTGTTAGTAGCATTAAACGATATATATGGGGAGCTATACAATCTGGCGAGGCAAATGTAAATGAAGAGAAGATACTACATTACGGAGATAAAAAAGACTAAGAACGATTACAAGTATATATTTATTCCCAAGGATTTTCCCAGCAACTGGGCTTTCGTTAAAATTTACGAGCACTACATTGAAATTCACCCATATTATCCTGAGACCAAAAAGCAGCAGCAAAACCAAGAGAAAAGCGAGGATCCTGACCTCTTCGAGGAATTCGATAAGATGCAGAGAGGATTATAAATCCATATCTTTTTTTCATATCTTTTTTTCAGTTTGGGGGGTGGTTTTTTTATTGCTAAAAACAAAGTGAGGGGAAGGTTGTGGAAGAGTGGAGTTATGAAAAACCAACAGAGTACCCAGAGAACAAAATTCTATATCTTTTCTCCTATCACAATTTTAAA
>Ga0080005_177794_pt1 | contig 10991 bp, 9 predicted proteins | sample JossMetagenome_2_FD_69208 | JGI IMG/M metagenome (GOLD analysis project Ga0080005, IMG submission 69208) | Hot spring sediment microbial communities from Joseph's Coat, Yellowstone National Park, USA - JC3_ASED (SPADES assembly) (version 2) | ecosystem: Environmental > Aquatic > Thermal springs >... | reverse complement strand
AATGCAAGAAGGGGCAGGGTTTTATGGAAGCTAGGGACTGTTTTCTTAATTCCCGCGGTTATCATGGCCCCAATAGGGGCGTACGTGGGGGTTCATACCCCGAGGAAGGTGTTGCTTTGGGTGTTTGCGGCGTTTCTAGTCTATACGTTGTATAGTTTGGTGAGGGGAAGAGTGAAGGAAGAGTCGGCCAGTAGGTTCTATGGGAGCATTAGAGGATATATGCTCGGAGTACTTGTAGGCGCTATTGCTGGGTTTCTCGGCGGCTTATTGGGTGTGGGAGGGGGATTGATAATTTTACCGGTCCTGGCTTTGATAGAGAGAGATGCGAAGAAGGTCTCGGCTACGGCGGGGTATGTGGCACTATTTAGTTCTGCAAGCGGTTTCACCAGTTATCTGTTTTTATTGAGGGGGATAGATTATAGGTTGTGGGTCGTGGTGTTGATAGGAGGTGTTTTAGGAGGATTTTGTGGCTCATATCTAATGAACCGCATGAGAACACTTTATGTAAAATACGCAATAGTGTCCATAATAACATTCGTGCTAGCGAAAATACTTGTGGATTTAGTTTAATTTTCAATTTACAACCGCAGATAATCGGTTTTATTGTTTAACAATAGCCACAGACTATTCTTCATGGCGGGACTTCCCTGTGATAGGTTAATAAATAGACCAATAATGAAGAGACACGCGGAGGCAAATTACCTTAAGGACTTACTAAATAATGATTCTACAAGTTATGCATATGTATTAACCAAGTTCAGAGGTAAGAATGAGTTGATGAGACAGAAACCGCATGTAGGATATACCGAAGGGCGAGAGGGCCAAGGCGTTGCGGCGCTTACCATATGTGAATACTAAATCCGCCTTCAGTGGAGAGGGTTATATGAAGATTTGCGTTTTATTCATTAACTGGTGAGATTGTGTTGTAGCCTTGGGTCCGATAAGCCCATGGTTAGAGGTTCGGCGGTTAATTGCTAATGAGGTCATTGTACGCTTGGTCAAAACCCGTGGGTGAGTCGCTGAGTGGTGGTAATCTGCTTAACCTGCAAAATTTCACGGATTAGCGAGATCGGCATTATTTCATAGCCTAGCGCGATTAGGCTCCATCTGACGCGTCTGCTACGTGGCCATGTACTTTTTCCATATATCGATGGCGTATCCCGGCGTCGGCTTTCCTCTCACCAGTCTGAACGTCCTTGTCCCGTCTTGCCGGACCTCGGGTACCAGCAACACCGCCTTCTCCCTGTAGCGGTCTAGGAATCTATTTAGGAAGTCCTGTAGGAAGGTCACATAGAAGACGTACACGCCAGAATCCACCAGCGCGGCGACGACCTCTTCGGCGACTACAGACGCCTCGACTTGGTTTGTGGATGAGAACGACTCGTCCATCAAGACGTAGTCGCCCCGCCTTAGGCCCTCGACTATGGCGCTGAACCTCTTGACCTCCTCTTCAAATTTGCCGTATGAGAGCGTTTTATCCTCTTGACGCGGGAAGTGCGTATAGACCTCGCCTGTAGAGGGCAACGTAAATTCATCCGCGGGGACGAACAGCCCGGCCCTCGCGAGGACTAGCGACTGGCCTACCGCCTTCAGGAAGGTGGTCTTGCCTCCTCTGTTTGCGCCGGTCACCACCACGGCGAATCCTCCCTCCACCTCCACGTCTAGGTCGTAGGGCACGGGCCTAGACCCGGTGGAAATCGACAGCGATAGGCAGTACATGTTGCTGAACTTCAGCGCGCCTTTGGACAGCCGTGGGTACGCCGCGGGCAGGCCCAGCTTCTCGAAATACCCGCTGAGGTTTATTGCGCCCACATAAAACGCCAGTTGCCTCCGCAGGTACTCGAAGAAGGAATTCAAATGATTGAACGCCTTGAAGACCGTGGATGCGGCTTTTGCCAAGACCCACTTCCTTATGTCGTCAAGTATGTAGGCGCCCGCCTCATCTCTTGGGTCCAGCCGATATACGTATTCATCCCTCCTCAGCATCTTCGAGAGGATGTTGTTCCCCCCTTTCCTGGGCACCAGCAGGACGGGGTTTTCGAGAATGTTTAGCTCGCCTATCTTGACCGAGAACTGGACTCCGTTCTCGAACCGCAGTATTTTGACGAGCTGTTGCGCCGAGGCTAGGAACTCGTCGTTTATGTTGTCCAAGACGGACTTGGACATCTGCCTGAAGGCCTCCGAGGAGAATGCGGCTGATTTCAAGACAGCCAGTACGTCGCGGAGAGACGCCACCATCACCTCTAGCCCGTTGACGGCCTCATGCACCACTAGCACAGGGTCGTGTGGCCTGAACAGAAAGACCCTCCTCTGCACTGCGTCAACCGTCTCGTTGGCGATCTTGTAGAGCCTCAACACGGCGTCTCTATTCCTCAAGGCGTCCCTGACGGCGTCCTGCCTGTAGCTGATGGAGTCGGGCGAGGCATCGGCGAGGAGGAGGACCTCCCTCCAGACCTCGGCCACCAGCTCGTCGCCGCCCGACGCAGCGGCCACTATCTTGTCCAGCTCGAGATCCCTCCGGAGGTCGTCCGCGCCGGCCGCCGGCCGCGCGGCCCCCGTTCTGAGCAAGTCGAACTCTATCATTTGACCACCTCCCTTATCTTTTCGTAAGTGAGCTGGTACCGCCTAGCGATCCTGGCGGCCATGTACTCCGCCGGCGGCCGTCCCGGCGCTATCACGTACGAGGGCCTCTCGGGATCCTCCGGGGAGGGTTGCGCCACGAGGGTTATGACGCCGTCGAGGTCGGCGGCTTTGTGCAGAAACGTGACGAAAAGACAGTACGAGCCTCTTTTCGCCAGCTCCTCGAAGAAGAGCCTCGTCAAGAGGAGCCCTTCGTCTGAGGTCGTGTTTGAAAATAGCTCGTTCGCTATGACCAGAGAGCGGCTGTCGGCCTTCTCCATAATCGCCTTAGCCCGCGCGACGTCCAGCTCGAGTCTGCTCAACCTCTCCTCCACGTCCTCTTCCACGGGGTAGGCCGTCATTATCGAGGAGAAGAACGGAATTTTCGCCTCGACAGCGGGCACTGGGAGCCCCAGCTTGGCAAGGAAGGCGAGCTGTCCGAAGGACGTGGCAAACGTCGTCTTGCCTCCGCTGTTCATCCCAGTTATGACGAAAATCCTCCTAGAGCCGTCGGTCTGTATGTCGTTCGGAACGGCGGACCCTCTTTTCGCCAGAAGCAGATTGTAGAACTTCCGCACGTAGATGCCGCCGTCGGTGAACGACGGTATGGCGAATCGGTATCCCACCTGCTCGAGATTCTTCATATAGTTTACATATATTAAATAGAACTCGGCCTCTTTTGCGAAATTGGCAATTCCATCATCTATAAAGCTTGGAAAGTCCTCCGAGAACCTTCTCAGTATGTCGTATTGGGTCCTATATATTTTAAAAGCCCCTCTGAGAATCGCCGCGTGTATGTGGGAGGTATCGCCCGTGGTTTTTATGTACTTAACCTCGGCGCCCTCTCCATCCCCCTTGAATCTGGAGAATAGGCTGTCCACCAGCGCCGAGAGGTCCTCGCCGTCTTCATACCTGGTGACTCTAATTCTATCGCCCTCTATCCACACTCTGATCTTAATCTGGTCTCTGGCCTCGGCGGCCTCGCGGGCCCTTCGCCTCAGCTCGCGGAATTTCTCGCTCCCCGCAATCTCGCCTAGGTATCTGGTGAAGCTCGCCAAGCCCTCGGACTCTATAGGGAGGCCTCTGAGGCGGCTCCATGCGGTCTCCACCGCCTCGGTATAGAGCAGAACCGCGTCCACATGCATCCCGATCTTGTGCTCCTCGTACACGTCCTTCTCCATCGCGAGGATCCTCACGGCCTTATTGACGCGCTCCACGAACTCGGCAACGGCGTCGAGGACTTCGCCCTTCAGCAAGTCTCTAAATACGTTAAGCCTAAACACGGCAACTTCCTCGTTGTCCAGAGGCTCAAGGTAGAGACTCCTCAGAAAGTCGTCGTTGCGTTTGCCGAAGATATCGCCAAGAAGCTCGTGGATTCTGAGATCGTGCGCAACCTGCTCGTCGATACGTCTCCCCCTTCCGCCGAGAATACTGAGGTACTCCACAGCCCAGCCATAGCTGAGGTTTAAACGTTTTATATGTCTAGCGTGCGACCTAACAGTCTAGGTATCATGACAAGCCAATGCGCAAGATGAGCAGAGGAATTTTTAACTCGGGCCGAGCCTTTTTCTGACAACGGTGTTAGATGCGCCAGCGCTCCGCCTAGAGCCATTGACGTCGTGAAGCGCGCCGTTAGGCCACAACCACAGCGGATAAGATAGATCGCTATTCCGTTAATATCTGCCGCCAGCCACTGTATTGGGCTTTACTTTTAGGTTACGAAAAGACGACATAAACTGCCGCTCCTATCATGGTCACCGCTATAATCCGCGTCACCAACAGAGACCGCCCGCACGACACGGCACGTTGTCCCAGGAAGGCCCCTAGGCCAGCCAAAATGCCCCCTATGACGATCTTTTGCTTCAGCGCCACGGAGGACGCCGCCTCCACCGTCCGTAGCGCAGGTATCAACGCCTCTATTTCGCCTATGAAGACCCGCGCCACCGCAAACGACGCCGCCGTGCCCAGGAGGGCGTCTGTGAAGCCGACGAACGCGTTGAAGAGAGGCCTAAGCTTGCCGCCGCGAACCCGCAAAGTTCTCCTAAAGAGAAGCTGAACCCCCGTCGCGGTGAGGGTAGCCGCCATGATGAACTTCAAAACGCTCCACGTCAAGAACAGCCACACCACGACGCCGAGCACCAAGCCTAGGAGGACTGGGACGCTTCTTAGCGCTTCAAAGTGTATGACGAGACCACCCATTGTGAACCTCTGATAGAGCAGATTCAGAATTCCCAAGATGCCGGTGGCCACAGTGAAGCCCAAGGCCACCACGGGAGGGGACTCGCCCACTGCAAACAGTAGCGGGAAGACGAAGAGCGTTGCGTACGACGGCTCCTCCACCGCGCTGGACAACACCCCTGCGAAGAAACCTGCATAAAACCACACCAACAAGTCTCCGGCGGCCATAAAAAGCCGAAACAGCTAAATTAATAAATGATGATACTCGGCGAAAGGGCGCGCGACTGAACGGCCTAGAGAGGACTGGGGCCGCGGCGAGTTGTCTGGGGCGGCAGACGAGACGGCAAAGATGCCATTGAGCTTGTGGAGGGCTACGCTCTCTGCGGAGCTCTGCGTATTTCGGCTGAAGGAATGGGGAGCCTCGCCTGGTTCTCTATGCTCTGGAGGGGCTGTAAAGTTCGTCGAATTCCTAAGGGGCGGCAACTGGTGGAGGTCTCCCGGGGAGAGGCCCAGCATCTACGCGGTGGCTGACGGCGAGCTTACGTATTACGGCGCCGGCAGGCCTATAGACATTTGTGCGAAAAGCTGAAAAAGGCGCAGGGCGCCGCGGTCGCCGTCTCTGGGCTCATCAGGCGGTAAAAGATAAATAGGCCCGAGAACGGGGAAGACGGGGGCCGTAGTCTAGCCTGGTAGGATGCGCGGTTCGGGTTGCCACCGTGGGCAACAAGTAAAGCGAGGCCCACGGTCACGAGAGTCCGCGTGATCCCGGGTTCAAATCCCGGCGGCCCCATCACTGGGCTCTTCTGGTTGTTGTAGACACGATCTGACCAAACCTCGACTGATTCCGCACGTTGGCCGTCGTCGGTTCTGCAGACCCATATATTGACTAAGTTCGGCGTTTCGATTCGATATCGGCTGACACACAACGAAGCAAGATTTAAGGACGCAGAAAGACGTTGGGAGAAAAAAGAGGGTTCCTCTTTAGGATTTTTCGGCTATTTCTCTCTGTCTCGGCGTGCCGTTCTTCACCTTTTCGGCGAGGTAGAGCGCTATGGCTTTTTTGATGGCTTCGTCTTTTTCTGCAAGCCCTAGGAGGTCTGCCGTGGCGATGTATATCATGTAGTAGGGGCCTGATTTCACGATGTTGGGCCTCAGCCCTGCCGCCTTGAGCTTGTCGACAATCTCTATTGCCTTCTCCGGCTTACGGACGTGGCGCACGGCCATTAGCGAGTCGCTTCTTTTGCTGATGAGTTGCAAATGCACTATGAGCCCTGCTACAGCCACGACGCCGAGCTTGTCCGCCTCAATATGCACTTCTCTGACATTGCGGACGTAGGCATGTGCTTCCATCGGTTTTGCAAGACTCTTCTGCTCAGCTTCTTATGCGTTGCAACGATTCTTTTAGTCTTAATACGGCCTTTTCTCTCTCCTTCATCAGCTTATAGGCAACCCTTAAGCCGTCGTCTGTGGCCAGCTTTATGTAGGTCCACTTGTGGGCCTTCAGCAGATCCAGCAGTTCGCCGTATACGTCCGCCGCCTCTCTAAGCTTTACAAACGCCTCTCTGCCCGTGGCCACTAAGGCCTCGTATGTACTTGCGACTAAGCCCAGCCTCCAGGACTCCTTAGCGGCAATTGACAATATATACTTGCCGCGTAGAACCTTACTCCACCTAGCATTCCCATCCCCCAGCCACGCAGTGAAGAGGGGGGCCCACTCCCCGCGTCTGAGGTAATCCACAACTAGACTTATCGCCTCCGCCTTGCTCCACCTATGCCTCCAGCTTCTTGCGATTATGTGGATCGATGCACTCACTCCCTCATGCGTCAAGTTAACCATGGCGGCGCGTATATAAACATCTCCATATCTCGTCGCAACCCAAGCGAACACCTGCCAAGGCTGTGCTGTCTCCATATCGGGCCATCTCTTCTTTTGGCTTTCATCGCTTGCCCTCCAGCCCAGCTGAAACAGCTCAAGCCTCTCGTGCGGTAGCTTCAACACGTCGGAAAAACGCGCTGAGGTGCTGATATCGTTGATCTTGATGTGCGGCGTATTGGCGTTAATATACATCCATGCGCCTGGTGCATAGAGCCTCCCTCTTTCTATTTTGAACATGCCTTCAACAACTGCTTTGTGCAATGCCGTTAACTTTTCTTTTGTCTGCTTCCACATATCCAGCAGTAGCCGCCTCATAGCATGCCTGAATTGAAGTAATTGCGCCTTTTCCTCCTCAGTGAGCTGAAAGGACTCTGCAATCTTCTGTACCACATAGTCGACGTACAGCATCCACGCCGGGAATACCCAATCCACAGGCCCCCGCAGAACGCCGCGGGTGGAGACCTCCTCAAGCACCTCCTCCAAGGTCGGCGGCTTTTCAACAGGCCTCAGCGCGAGCTCTAGACGTTGTTTAATTTTGTTCAACTCCATAACGCGTCAAACGACATAACAGTCGCGATCTTATCCATGTCTCTTCTTTTGCTTTGCTATATAAGCCTTCTCTCTACAGGTAAAGACCGACAGGTACAGAGCCACGGTCGTAGAGAGATAGGTGGAGGTCGTGTGAGCTGGAGCACCGTGAGTTGCCGACGCGGTATATATCGCCGGATTTTACTCGTCTCTCCGCCGGAGAGATATACGCATAGGCGCGTGTACATCTCACGTCGAGGCGGCCTCCGGACCCGCCTAACAGGCGGAGGCTCTACTTGACGCCACAATCGCGTCAGTGACTATAGAGGAGGGCTTGCTTCTCAGCACATCAGGTGGGGTGAGGCTGAGCTTGGATTAGTCTTGTGACTAGCTGGGCTAGCCTCAACGCCTCCTCCACCTGCCCGTCTTGGGCCATCTCCTTGAGCCTCTCCACGAGGGGTAGCAGTAGTCTTTTGACTGTGGATCTGGCCGCCAGCGTCGCCGCCGGGTGGCCTGCGCGTCTGCCTTCTTCCTCGGCGGTTCTCATGGCGGCTTCCATGAGGGCCGCCACGGCCTCCTCCACGTACCTCCTGGCCAGGAGCCGCGGCAACTGCGCCAGCTCCTCCTCCACTATGGCCTCCGCCTTGGCTATCTCCGGAGCCCTCTCAGCGTTGAACCGCTCGGCTAATTGCTTAAGGTCCTCTATGCGGACCACCTTCACGGGTAGCCCGGGAGCCACCGTCTGAGGCACGCCTAGGTCCACTATTACTTTCACCTTCGCGTCAAGCGGCAACGAGTCGACTACGTATTCCAGGGTGTGCACTGAGGAGAAGACGACGTCGCACTCCCTTAAGCACCTCTCCACCTCCTCTCTTGAGAGGGGCCGGGCTTCCCCACCGGTTTTAGCCGCCACCTCGACCGCCTTTTCGAATGTCCTGTTCAGTATGTAGAGCCTGCCGACGCCTCTCGCGGCCAGCTCCATGGCCAGGCCGGCGCCCATGGCGCCTGCGCCCAGCACCGCCGCCCTCGCCTTGGACAAATCCATGAGCTGGGCAACGTAGAGCACAGCCAGAGAGCCCAGGCCCCTGGGCCCGCGGGAGATGGCGGTTTCGGTGCGGACTCTCTTGCCCGTCCTCACAGCCCTCTCCACGATCGTCTTCAAAAGGCCCCTGGTGTAGCCGGCCTTTACCTGTCTATCAAACGCCTCCTCCACCTGGCCTAGGATGTCCGTCTCGCCTATCAACATGGACTCAAGCCCCGCCGCCACGCGGAAGAGGTGCCTCACCGCCTCGGCGCCGGTTAGAAGCTGGACGGAGTCTACATGCCGCTTGTAGGCCTCCACAACCCTCTCCACCTCTTCGGGCGTCGCCCCGTACAGATACACTTCAACCCTGCCGCAGGTGTGTATCATATACATCGGCCTCCTGGGCCCCAGCTCTTTTATACACCGTTGCATCTCCACGCCGATTCGACCTAAGGCATCGGCGCTTACCTCTTTGTACGTCAAAATAACCGCAGAGAGAGGGGCAAGTGGGTCCACAATGTTGTAAACACGTGCCCTATTTAAACAATATTACAAATTATCAAGCATAATAACGTTTAAAAGTGGCCGTGAACGGCCTCTCGTGGTCTCCGTGGCTGTGTTGGCGTCTCACAGCGCGTTAGATGTGCTCGACGGCGCGAAGGAGGAGGGGCTGAGGACCGTCGCTGTGGCTAAAAAGGGGCGGGACCGGGCCTATAGGGAGTTCCCGGTGGTCGACCGGCTTATCGTGCTGGACGACTACAGAGACATCTTGAAGGTCGTGGACGTGCTCAAGGCCGAGGAGGCGGTGTTTGTGCCGAACCGATCATTCGCGGTCTACGTAGGCTACGACGCCATAGAGAAGGAGTTCCCCGTCCCCATCTTCGGCAATAGGTTTCTTCTGCGTTGGGAAGAGAGGACGGGGCATCATAACTACTACCGCCTGCTGGACGAGGGGGGCATTAGGAGGCCTAGGACCTTTAGGCCTGACGAGGTGGACAGGCCCGTCATAATCAAGATGCCGGAGGCCAGGAGGCGGGTGGAGCGCGGCTTCTTCGTGGCGCGGGACCGCGACGACTTGTACAAAAAGGCGAAGAGGCTGGCCGAGGCGGGGCTCATCAAGCTGGAGGATCTTGAGAATGCCTCCATAGAGGAGCTCATATTAGGCGCCCACTTCAACGCCAACTACTTCTACTCGGTGATGCGGAGGCGGCTGGAGCTCCACAGCTTCGACAGAAGGATCCAAAGCAACCTCGACGGCGTCTACAGACTCCCGGCGCGGGACCAGCTTGAGCTCGACCCCGAGGTGCAGTACATAGAGGTGGGCCACGAGCCGGCCACCATCAGGGAGTCCCTCCTGGAGAAGGTCTTCGACATTGGCTACAGGTTTGTAGAGGCCGCCAGGCGCCTCGTGCCGCCTGGCGTGATCGGACCCTTCACGCTTCAGTTCATAGTAACGCCGGAACTGGAGCTAGTAGTGTACGATGTAGCGCCGAGGATAGGCGGCGGCACCAACGTCTACATAGGGATAGGGGGGCAGTACTCAAAGCTATACTTCGGCAAGCCCATCTCCATGGGGAGGCGCATAGCGATGGAGATAAGAGAGGCGGCAGAGCAGGGAAAACTCGCCGAAATCACCACGTAACGAAGAGAGGTATGGCAAGCTCGTACGACATGGCAGAGCTACAGTGAAGAGGAGATTTGCGGGGACGGGCCGACGACCTCGCCCCTTTCAACTCCCCCGCCACGTGCAGGACTCACGGCCTCGGTGACATGCATCGCAGGCTAGGTGAGGGCGCCGACTGCACTCTTCAACGAGGCATTAAGCGTTTAATCTAAGCGGCATACACGGAGGTATCTCGGCCCGTGGGGCGGCCGCCACCCGTAGATAGGCGTTTGGAGGGGATTAAATTGATTGTAGAAAGAGGGACTGGCGGAACCTCCTCTGTACATGGACGCTCGCAACTTAAGTTTTTAAGACGGTGGGCCGACGAGGTTGTGTATGTGAAGAGACTAAACGTTGGACGGCTTTCTGAGGAGAGGCTTGGGGAGGCTGAGGGGGAGCTGGAGGTGGCTGAGGCGTTTCTGGCAGATGGTCTCTTGAGAAACGCCGCGGGTAAGGCTTTCCAGGCGTGGAAATCGTTTCTCTCTCACCTTGCGTTGAGGAATCTAGCTCTTCTTGAAGAGAGGTATAGAGGGTATAAGCGGGTGGGAAACGCCGCGGTGCCGCTATATGAGTGGATCGCCGCGACGGCGCCTACGAGTAGGCTTATGGAAATCGCGGTGTTGCTAGAGAAGGCGGTGCCCAACGCCGTGGAGCTGACGGCGCTTGCGCTTCAGCTACATGAGTATCAATACAACGGCCCAGACCTAGAGGGCGTGAGGAGCAAGATACCAGACGACGAAACCGCCGCCCGCCTCATAGCCACGTTTATAGCTAAGCTGAGGGCCGTATTGATGTCTCACAAAGGCGCCAAGGGCGGCGGCTTGTAGCCAGCGCTCGCCTCGCTTCAACCGCCGAGCGGCCGTGGGACGTCTTTTAGAAACCGTCTTATACGCCGGCGCGGCTACGTCAGGTGAAGAGCTTGTCTAGTTTGCCTTGTTTCGCCGCTTCTCTTATCTCGTGGGCGATTCTCTCGCCCATGTCTATGGGTCTTTCGAAGTAGAGGACGGAGTAGGGGGAGCCGTAGCCCATGTATATGTTGGTCCCCGCCACTATTCTGCCGGAGAACTCAAAGACGGAGATGGACATGTCGTCTTTTATGATGG
>Ga0080005_140986_pt1 | contig 10991 bp, 7 predicted proteins | sample JossMetagenome_2_FD_69208 | JGI IMG/M metagenome (GOLD analysis project Ga0080005, IMG submission 69208) | Hot spring sediment microbial communities from Joseph's Coat, Yellowstone National Park, USA - JC3_ASED (SPADES assembly) (version 2) | ecosystem: Environmental > Aquatic > Thermal springs >... | reverse complement strand
CTACGACATAACCGATGACAGGAGGAGGATTGAGATAATGAATAGGCTCAAGTCCATGGGCTTCGTGAGAGTGCAGAGGAGTTTATACGTCGCAAGGGGCGGAAGCGCCCTGGCAAAGGATGCCGCTAGGGCGATAAGTAGGTTGATGGGTAGGGAAGATTCCGTGGTAATACTCGTGGTGGACAACCAAACCCTGAGCAGCGCAATAAAGTTAGGCACGGCACAACTAAACATACCCAATGAACCACTGGTGATTTAAATGGACTACATACCAATAATCCTCGTTAAGGAATATGCGTACTGCCCAAGGCAGGCATACCTAAAGGCATTAACCATGTGGGAACCACCGACGGAGTCCATGAGGTACGCAAAGGATAAGGCAAACACTGAGAAGCTTCAGGAGATCCTGAGGAGTAGTGGGTTCGATGGCGAGTTAATCACCGAGGTCCCCGTTAAGTCTAGAAAACTCGGTATAGTGGGCAGGGTGGATGCCGTGCTTATTAAGGGAGGCCACGCATTCATTATTGAGTCTAAAATCTCCACCGTGAGTAGGAGGGGATTGTTCACGAGGTATAATCACGTATTAATACAAGCCATGGCCTACGCATTGGCTGTTGAGGAAACCATGAAGGTGACGGTGGACGGCGTAATAATCGTAAACCCAGAGCAGGGCAGGGCAATCACCGTTAAAGTCACACCCAACCTAAGAACCCAAGTCGTGAAATTAATCACGGAATTAAGAAGACACCTAGAGGAGCAGAGGATGCCCATGAAAACAACGAACAAGGCCAAGTGCAGGGCATGCTATTATAGTAAAAACTGCCCAGACTAAGCCCCTCCAAAGAACCAGGTACCTAGCTAGATCCTAGAACCTCAAACCATCCATTATTTTCGCCTAACTCGCAAACAACGCAAAAAGCAACGTTTTTGATTAATCCTGGTGAAATCCGCACAAATAACCTAAACATCACATAACTACGTCATTAATAACGACATCATTTAGAAAACTGAACGCAAAACTACCGTCAGAGGCTCTACGATATTGAGGAGTTGAATTGTTCGTTAGAGTTTTTCGAACATCGTGATCGTCAGACCGTTAGAGGCCTGACGAGTCGTGCATCGACCAAGGGGATAAACCCTCTGACGAAGACCAACAAACGGAACCAGAAAACCTTATAAAGAAGTTTATAAACCAACGACCCAGAAACTCCCTAAAGGGAGTAGAAGGCCCCTGGGGCCCAGGCGGTCAGGGCCCCGAGAATATACGTTAAAGTGAGATACTACGTCGAAACTCCCTAAAGGGAGTAGAAGGGGAACCACGGTGTTATCAGGAGGACGTGGGTCACGCATGACGAAACTCCCTAAAGGGAGTAGAAGGAGTCCTTCCACCTAGCCATGTGGGTTGGCTTGTTGGCTATGTACATGAAACTCCCTAAAGGGAGTAGAAGGAGGCTAATCAGTTTAGTTCCAGGGAGTTAGTATAAGATATCTTAGAAACTCCCTAAAGGGAGTAGAAGGATCCTAGACAAGTCATAAACAATAATTGTTCTCACGTTAGGGAAACTCCCTAAAGGGAGTAGAAGGATGATTACATCCTTGATGTTAGCCCAGTTCTCAACGGCGTACTGGAAACTCCCTAAAGGGAGTAGAAGGTATAAGCTAGTTTGGGCTTGGTGTTTGTTTTTGCTGTAGCTCGTGAAACTCCCTAAAGGGAGTAGAAGGGATGTATTGCCCATCGAGGTATAGGGCTATGTAATACGGTCCCGAGAAACTCCCTAAAGGGAGTAGAAGGAGTGGCTCTGCAACAGCCGCATTCACTGTCTCCTACACCGACTGAAACTCCCTAAAGGGAGTAGAAGGGAGAGTGACTATGTTGTTGTGAAGTGCGTAACTAGGGACAAGAAACTCCCTAAAGGGAGTAGAAGGGGATCAATTTATGTACGCAAACAAACTAGCGTCATTCATGGATTTAACCAATAGGGAAACTCCCTAAAGGGAGTAGAAGGAGCATGGCTTAGTAAGTGGATTGCCCTGGGTTTGGATCCGAATATCTTAAGAAACTCCCTAAAGGGAGTAGAAGGAGAATACGAACTACACAGGAAAAACCAAACAATAAGCTCTAACTAAGGAAACTCCCTAAAGGGAGTAGAAGGTACGTCTTACACGCCTTTTTCGCACCACGGCGATTCGCCACGCCACCGAAACTCCCTAAAGGGAGTAGAAGGACAACGTATAGTCCCTAACAGGGTTACCACCACGGATAAGCCTCAGAATCTCCCTAAAGGGAGTAGAAGGTGGGAGATATAGCGGGGTTGGTGGGTTGATAAGTTAGGTGTTCGTGGGGTTTGGTTTTTGTTTTTTCCTTGTTTTTGTTTTCTCTGTGCTTGTTGATGGTGTTGTTGATGTTGTTCATGCCTTCAAGGTCTTTGTTGGTAAGTCGTCCGGCCTATTGGATAGGCTTGGTGGCTTAACGAACCTAGCCATTGTTCCTATGCTCTTCACTCCTCGTAGGTATATTGATTACTCATCGATTGACTCCATCTATGCTGTTATCAAGGGTTTGGGCAAAGCTAACGGTTTGGGTGTTGTTTTGAACTCGCTTGGTGGTGCTTTGCTGTGTAGTGTGTTTGCAACGCTCTTCGGCATGCCCATCCGCGTGTGAATGGCTCGTGGGGCTCGAGATTTGTGGGGTTAATACTGCCTTCGGTGTTTTCGATGAGAACATTGATCAAGATAAAAGGAGACTATTAAGCTTGTCCTTGAGAGCAAACGGGGGCAGGAGTGATGAAGAGGCAGGGTTAGATAATGAGGAGGAGGAAGAAAACTATGGCGGAAATACTCTAGACTTCCTTAAATAATCAAATCACCATTCAGTACTGCCTCGCACACCTTCCTCGCCCTGTTTGGTCCTTCTGCGCCTATCTTCTCGGCTATTTCCTCGTAGAGTGTGTTTATGGCTTCTGCCGCGCCTTCGTGCCTGTCCAATACATGCTTTAGAGTCATCTCTGCGTAGTTAATGTCCATGTTCGTGTCTATTGATGTGTCATTTAGCAAGCCACGCACGAGGCACATGAACACTATGAAACCAACTATACCATCCCTACCGTCGCTCAACAACCCATCGAGGTACCCAATGCACTCGGTGCACGCCGGCACATAATCACCATCTTCATTCTTTACCAAACCCATCCTAACAAACAACTCCGCAAAACGCCTAACCTCGCTTAAGTCGAGCATTAAGAAGTAGAATGCTGGGGAATTTATAATGCTTCCTTAATGAGTGCTCATGCCTGTGATTGTGGGTGGGTTGGTGTTGGCTGGCTTGGTTGTAATGGGCGTTTATCGATGCCACGCATTTCGAAACCCTCAACGCATGGCTTATTATTCCGGTTAGTTTGGGTTGTTGGGTGGTGGGTTCATGTAACACTAAGGGCGCTAACCATCACGGCACTATTCATAATCAGCCATGAATAATTATAAATTATTATAAACCGAAGTAAATCTTATATATTCTATATATTCAGTATTCAGTAAATCTTATATATCATTGAACTATGCCGTGTTGAATGTGGAGTGGCTCTGGTGATGATTTGTTTGGGAAATTCAACGAGGTTGAGGTTGGTGAGGTTAGTGAGGTTCTTCGTAGGTGCACCAACTGTGGTAGGTTCGTTCTCATTGGGCCACCGAGGAGTGGTAAGACGTTTTTCAGGGAGAAATACCTAGAGAAATACCTAAAGGACAGGCTGGGTGCTGGCGTCACCGTTGATGAGCACACGCTAGGCATAACCACAACAGCAAAGATCGAGGGTGGGGAAGCAAAGGGCGAGTTGGGGCTTCGTGAGAAGGTTATGAGGATTCTTGAGGGGTTGATACCCCTGATTGGGAGGTTTAGGGAGAAGGTGAGGGTTGATGTTGAGGAGTTGAGGAGGGTCCTTGGTGATAGGGCTCCCAGGTCTGTTGTTGAGGGGGCTAGGGGGATGATTGGGGACTCGCCGCACAGGGCTTACTACATACCGTGGAAATGCGTTGAGGAGCCAAGCACATGCACCCTCGATGCGGATGTTGGTAAAGCATTGGGGTTGATCAAGGAGGCGTTTGGGGATAAGAAGAGGATTAGGTGGTTCAGGGCTGAGTACATACCGCCGGGTCTTGTCGAGGAGGTCATCGAATTAATCAGGGAGAAGGGTGAGGGTGGGGCTAGGGAGGTGTTGGGTGGCTGGGTTGATGCGTACTTCGAAGCTATTGAGGCTTTGCGTAAGGTTCTGGGTTTGGGGGAGGATTTGCTTGAGTGGGATGAGTTGTCTATTGGGTTCTTGAGCAACTTCGTGAACAACTCCGCGAAGTACGTGATTGGTGGTTTAGCCGCAATCCCACTGATGGGTGCGGCTTCCCTAGCCCTCATCTCAGTGCTCACGTACATGGCATTCAAGAAGGAGGGGGAGGGCTACCTCAAGGAGATCATTGAGTTGAGGAGGAGCCTTGAGGGGTTGTTGGTGAAGGGACCAGATGGTAGGCTTGATTTCAATGAGTTGGGTAGGTTGTTGGTCTATAGGGTTGCCTACGTAATGGGGATGAGTTATGACGAGGTAAAAGAGGCACTAATGGGCATAACGGGCTTGAGCGTAAAAGAGCTGGAGGAGAGGGTTGACAAGATTGAGAGGAAAATTGAGGAGCTTGAGAAGAAGTTTGAGTTGTTCAGGCAGGAGGTGCCTGCGGGCATAGTCACGGCTGATGTTGGTGAGTTCGCGAGGGGCGGTATTTACTTGAACATTGAGGTTGAGGGTGGTGAGTTGAGGATTTGTGTTGAAGGTCAGTGCTACAACATAGTTAGGGCTGGCAAGTTCAATGAGTTGGTCAGTGAGATTAAGGATAGGCTCTTGAAGCAGGGCTTTGCCGTGGTCGTTGGACCCAAGGGTATTGGTAAGTCCACGTTGGCTGCAGCAGTAATTTGGGAGTTGCTCGTGAACGGCGATGTTGGTAGGGTTGCACGTGTTGATGTACTCAATAAGGAGAATTACTGGGGATTCGAGAGATTCCTTAGGAACTACAGTAGGGAATTCATAAACTACTTCGGTAGGTTACTCGTACTATACGACCCAGTGTCAACCGAGACCTATGAGAGAGTGGACATTGACGTGGAGGCACCCATACAAACAAACATCGAGAGGACAGTAAGGAACTTGATGAATGCCATAAAATCGATAAGCTCCGAAGCTTCGAAACCGCTCGCGCTCATCGTACTACCAAGCGACATCTACAATACATTGAGCGAGAAAACGAGGAATGCATTAGAGAAGGAGAAGTACAGGCTTGACGTTTCGCAGGCATTGAGTGATAGGGAGTTCCTAGCCGGGTTGATTAGGGAGTACACGAGGACCAAGGGCAACCCCAACGGGTGTGCATTAAGTGATAGGGAACTTAATGAATTAGCCGGTAAAGTGGCTGGGTTCGACTCAGGCCACGCATTGATAGCTAGGCTCATCGGTGAGGAACTGGCGAGGAACAACTGCAGTGTCGGTAAGGTCGAGAAGTTAATCAACAAAGCCAAGGGCAAAGCCGAGAAGTTCATAATACTACACATAAACGGACTATTTAAGGTCCATAAGAACACTAACACGGCCAAGGCCTTGGTCGAAATCTTCGCATTGAGGAGGCCATTCGTTAATGAAGTAGGGCCCGGCGAACCAATACTGACACCAGGCATCGTCAAGTTAATTGGCGAGGAAAAGAGAGCGAGTTTGCTCCATAGCGCGAAAGGTAAAGAGTTGAGGGGTTGGTTGGCTATTAGGCAGCACGACTTAATCGAGGACTCAATAGAGGGATTGCTCAGGTGCATTGCGGATGAGGGTGAGGAATGTAAGAAATTTGATGATGAGTTGTTAGAGCCTTGGAAGGAGGCTCATGTACCCAGGATAAGAAGTAGGACCGATGCCGTGAAATACTTCGCTAGGAAATACGGTAAAAGATTCATCAAAAGAATGAGAAGACACAAAAACTGCTGGAAAAGAGCCGCACTAATCATTGGGCACGCCCTGGCTGGGTATGACTCGGTGCCTAGGCCCGAGGACTTACCTGAGGATGTTAGGGAGTCTATTAAGGGTGCGTTGGATAGATGCGATGTCGATGATTACCTACTCGTTGGTGACGAAATCCCATCATTAATAATGAACCTAGCCGAGGATTATGCATATGCCTTGACCGAGACATTCATCGCATTTGTTGATAAGTACGATGAGACTATCGCCGAGGTGAGGAAAATCCTTAACATCGCCAGGGATAGGGACATTAGTGATGATGCTGAGAGGTTCTATGGTCTTGGGCTAGCCTTAATAATCGCCAAGGCTGTTGAGTCAGGCAAGCCCATCGAGCCTGGCGATGCCGATGCGGCATTGCACATAGTGCCATACGATGCATTGCCAGTTCTCACTAAGCCAGTACTAAGTGCCTTGGCGCCATTGCGTGATAAGGCGCCTCAGAGGTACCTTGAAGTACTAGCCTTCGCACTGGGTAAAGCGAGTGACAACTGGGACACGGTTATGTACATACTTAATGAGTTTGATTACATATTAAAAAAGTACGGGGATGGAGTAAAGGGACATGCTTTGGCCCTCATCTATGCGATAAACGCCTTAATGTCCGCCATCTATTATAATGACTTACTCTATGAACGCCTAGAACATTGTGATGATTATATGTTTGAGCGTATGAATGTGTCTTTCCGTACGAAGCTTGAGCATGTGGTTAGTAAGGTTGTTGGTTTGCTGGATGAGATAAATAGGTTGAACCACAGCCTAGGCATCATTGCTTGGGCACATGCGTTACTACCAGCGTTAGATAATAAGTGTGTAAGGGCACTTATGGAGAGCGTGCTAGGCATCGACGTGGTTAATAAGAAGACTAAAGAGGTTGCCGGGGAACTAAGCACGTTAAGGGTTCAGGAACTAATAAGGGATGAGGACTTCATGGGTTTAATCCTTGAGGAAACATTAAATCTTAAGTATGCATGGGCGCTTTATAAGCTTGATAATGACGAGCTTTATGAGGCGGAGGAACTATTTAACGGGGCAGCTAGGGAGAGTAGGGAGATCGGTGACTATAAAAACTACCTAGATAATAGTAATTGGGCATTGCGTGCTGAGGCGATTAGGGATCCGTTGGCTGGTGAAGACTTGGTTAAGTTGGTTAATGGGTTTAGGCAATTGTACGAGGAGACCTTTAAGGCTGGGCATCTCAGTATTGCATCGCCTATATTCGGTGAGTACCTCGTGTCCCTAGCCCTAAAGGGTGGTGATGAGGAGATTAGGAGGATTGAGGAGTTGCTTAAGGAGCATTGGCAAGTGCTGAACGCCAATGAACAAGTCTCGGTCCTGACTAGGCTGACGCTCAACGCCCTACTCGGTTCAAGGGGTGAGTTAAGTGGCGAGCTTAAGGATAGGCTTTTTGTTAAACCTGGGGAGTTAATTGTGGCTTTTAGGCTCGGATATATAGATTTTAATTCTCTGCCCGCGTTGAGGGCTATTTATGGTACGATAAAGCCTGGAGATGAAAAAAGGTTATGTGATGAGTCGATTCATGATACAATAATGCATGATCTTTGCATGCATTACGTCTCAACAGCTTATAGCGAGGAATTGGATCAGCGAGCAGAAGGTAATTTAAGACAAGGGTTAATCAATGTTTTTCAGAGGTGGATTTCAAAAGGGGAGGTGTTGGATTTACTTAAGAAGCTTGGTCTTACCGCTGAGACATTGAATAATGAACTTAGGGGATTGATACATGAGCTTAGTGGCAAATCCCTACAATCGGTAGCTAGTTTTGATCATTGTTCCAAAGACGAACAACTACGCTGCTCATCGGCACATTTAACCTACATGCTTTATGCATTGGTTAATGGCAATGAGAAGTTAGCCAAGGCACACGCACTCATAGGGGCTGTGAGCGTCAGCGGAAAACTACTCACGAGGTTGTTCCTTGAGGCTTACGGGGCATGTTGTGACTTGAAGAGTGAGGGGTTTAGGCGTGCCATCGCCAGGCTCTTCTTCTACCGCGTTTAGTCCTGGGGTGTTGTTTCGGGTTTTGTTGCCTTTGTCCTGGCTTGTTGGTGCCCTTAGTTTGTTGTTTTTGTTGATTTGCGTTGTGCCTCGTTGATTCGTGGTTGGCTAAGCAATCGCTTACCCAAGGCCCGAAACGGTGTCGATTAAACGTGTCGTTAACCCCTCTTTTAAAGTCAACTAATTATTATTGGGAAGTGATGAGACCCCAAGGTAGATCGCCCCTGGTTTTAGCCGAGGCGAGTCCTTGGGGTTGATCCAACCACCGGCCGTGGGGCGGGTAGGAGGGATGCTGAAGACATTGAGAGGTTGATTGAGGAGAGGGCTGTTGAGATTTACAATAGGCTTAGGGATGAGTTGAGGCGTGATTTCGAGAGGCTTGTCGATGAGTACTTGGGCAGGAGCAACGTTGATGAGAAGACGGTTAAGTCTATCGCCAGGGCTGTTGCCGGTCAGGAATTTGCGAAACTGCACAGTATTGTCATGGAGGAAATCTCGAGATTAAAGAGTGAGGTTGAGGAGTTAGGTAGGCAGGGTGTTGATGCCGAGTTTGTTAGGAAACTAATCGATGAGGTCTACGGCAAGCTACTCAATGATGTTAGGCAAATCGTTGACCAGAGGATAATGCATGTGCTCGATGCAATCAATGAGCAGTCCAGCAGCATAAGGGATGTCCTCGACCTAGTGAACGAGATACTCAAGGCTGAAGTAGCCTTCGAGGAGGAGCTGCTTAAGCTGAGGGATGAGGTGAGGAAACACCTCAACGAGGAGGGTCTCGAAGAGATGATTTACAAGACGATGATTAGGAGGGGTATCATAAGGAAGAGACATAGGAAGTGGGTTTTGCCGATAGCTGGCTTGGTCATCTTGGGAGCGATAGTTGCCGGTTTCATCATAAACCCGATAGTGACGTTCGTTATCCTAGCCATAGTGCTTGTAATCCTACTGAGGTGGTAGCCATGGAGCTTAGGCTCAGGGAGGACCAGAAGGGTGTTGTTGTGAAAATCATTGATGCCCTAAGACGCAGCGGATACGCGGCATTACAGGCACCGACTGGTTGGGGTAAGACCATCACCGCCTTATTTACAATTAAGGAACTTAATGCAAAGCCATCATTATGGCTTGAGCCTAGGTTAGCCACTGAGTTGCACGTCTATCAGCACGCGGTTGATTCGAACATGAGGGTTATTGCCACTGCCGGTAGGGAGAAGCTCTGCCTCAACAATCACAGCCAGATAGACTTCATGCGCGGTGTATGCCACTCCTGCCGATTCAACAGACTGATCGGTCTTAGTGAGCTTAATGACTTCGGTGCCTTTGCTTACATGGACTTCGGCAGGTTGAGGGAGGTTGGTGAGCAGATGGGCATCTGTCCATACAAGCTACAAAGCTTCCTAGAGCGGTACTACGGCTATGACCTAATAATTGCACACTTCGGTAGGGCTGGTAAGCTGGTTAGGGTTGTGAAGCCTAGGTTTATTGTTGTTGATGAGGCCCATAACACCGTGCTGCCTGTGGTGCATAGGGTTGATGTGAGGGCTTTGAGGCTTTTGCTCGTTGATAGGCTCGGCTTTGAAGAAGATGAATTCTCTGGGCTCATTAGGAGCCCAGAGAGCCTAAGAGTAGTCCTTAGGGAGTTGGTTGACACCCTCATTTATGCTGTGAATGAGGACAACGATGTGAGGCCGATTGTTGAGGAGTTGTTGGCGATGCTCAACGCCCAAATATGGTTCTTCGATGAGGTTGAGGAAAGCCTAGTTGGGTTGGAGATGCCCAACATTAATGTTAGCGTTCCAATGTTGGTTATGAGCGCGACTTTACCGCCAAGCCTATTGCAAAACGCAATTGTCGTTAGGCGTGGCTGGTCGATACCCATTAGGGCTGATGATAGGTTTGCATTGACGATAGAGAATATCGAGAGGAAGAAGAGCGAGATTGCCAAGCACGTTAGTAAGTACCTTGAGCCAGGCACGGTCGTGTTCGCAACACTGAGTAGGGAGGCGTTGTTGGGTGATGACGTCATTTGGGAGGATGAGCTGGTCGAGAGGAACAAAACACCATGTGACTTCAGGGACAGAATCGTTGCCCTAAAGGCGTTTGGTAGGTTTAACGAGGGCGTCGACCTGGACTGCTTCAGCCGCCTAGTCATTTTAGGATTGCCGCTTCTGCCACCGAACGTGATGCAGAGACTGAGGAGTAGGGGCGTTGAGGAAAGGGACTTCGTAGTCATGAAGACCGTGCAGTTGATTGGCCGCGTAATTAGGACTGCCGAAAAGCCGAGCCAAATGCCGGAAATTGTTTTGATGGATAGGAGGTTCAAAACAATAAGTGACGAATTGGCTAATTACGAGATAGAAATCATTGAATCAAAGCCACAAAACCCGGGTTGACCCGCCCCAGCCCGGCTTGGGTGGGGCTGGGCTGTGGGTGGGGATGAAGCCCGGGGGTATGATGAACAAACCTTGGGCTGTCCTTGATGGAAACCGGGGTCAAGTTGACTCCCGGGCCGACCCACCCCGGCCTAGTACCAATCAGGCTGTGGTTGGGGCGGGTTATAAGGCTTTTGGCTTCGTTGCTCAGCCGTCTAGGGGTCTTAAAAAGCCAATAACTAAGATGATAGAGGAGGCGATGAGTCCCTGAGGTACAGCGCCTTGGGCTTGCCAAGGCGAACTCCTCGGGGATGATCCAATGCCAACAACCCAACTCACACCTGTGGGTGTGGGTTGGGGAAACTACGTAATAGCGTGGCTGCTTACGTACAGCGGGAGTGACTGCCGATTGTGGAGGATTGTGCTTGAAAAGTGTATGGAATCAGGGCTTTGCCGCAGAGTAATTGAGATGCTACCTGCAATAGGTTATAGTCTTGCCGAGCACAGGTGCTATGACTCGCTTGATGCTGAAATAGTCGAAGCCGACCAAGGACTAAAAAAGCCTAATAGC
>Ga0080005_136686_pt1 | contig 10995 bp, 13 predicted proteins | sample JossMetagenome_2_FD_69208 | JGI IMG/M metagenome (GOLD analysis project Ga0080005, IMG submission 69208) | Hot spring sediment microbial communities from Joseph's Coat, Yellowstone National Park, USA - JC3_ASED (SPADES assembly) (version 2) | ecosystem: Environmental > Aquatic > Thermal springs >... | reverse complement strand
TAGAGAGCAAAAATGCAAGCTTCTCGGATCTCTCACGCACCTTTTTGTGCACCGCCTCGGCGGTGTTGTTGCATAACCTTTCGCACACCACCAGCATACCGTTCACACTTTCAAGTTTTAGCGCACCCAGCTCAACAGCGTGATCAAGTGAATAACGGACGTGTGGCACGTAGAGTCTCACCATAGTCTCTCCGCATACAGACATACATGTGAGTATTTGTTTTGGATATATGCATTGAGCATCTCTGTACACGCAAACCCCCTCTGTCTCACGGGAACACCCCCGGCGCGTGCTTCTCGAACACGGCGCACAATCTTCGCTCGTACTCTGCAATGTATTGTTGAACCGTTTACGCCGAAGAGACAGAAAGAACGGCACCAGCGTGACCGCGCCTGCCGCGCCCACTTCGGGCGCTGGAGGGGGCCACAAAATCCCGCCGCCCGGCGGTGCCGGGAATTTAAGTGTGACGGACGCTGGCACTGCGGCGCTTATGAAGGAAATAAACACCTACCTTGCCGCGAAGTACGACCCAAGAATGCAGGTGAAGCTGGAGGAGGTCTGGGACTACGTCTTGTTCCTGCCCGACACGAGTATGAACTACGTAAAGGTGAGGGAGAGAAAGCGGTGTTGAGGGATGCCGCCGTTGCGGCGGCTTGCTCGTCAGATCTGACAGCGAGTGATACAAGTGCGGCGAGTACGTCGGCTGTCTCTACCTCACGTACCTGCATGCGCAAAGTGCGGTGCGAGGTACAAGCCGTCTGACTGGTGCGGGCCCCGGGTGTTATTTTTCTACTTCTTCAGTCTGGCCTCCGCGCGCACCTTGAGACGCTCGGGGTCACAGCTCAAGCACCTCAGACCTCAGAGACGAAGACGTAAGCGACTAGACGCACACCGCAGGGGTGATTCCGGCGATGTAAGCTGGCCCGCATCTGCGCCGCGCCGAGCCGAAACCGGGCCTATTGCCGTCGACCCCTCGCCGCCCCCTCCGTGAGGAAGACCACAGGCCGCGTGCCGAAATGGCCTGGCTCCGGCGCAAGGCGCTTAAGCCCGCCCCCGGCATTCACGGCGTGAGCAATAGCGCCGACTGCCCCGCGTACGCAGAAACGCTCGTCAAAAAATGCGCGCAAGAGACTCGAGACCGCCAAGAAGCACTTCGAGGAGCGCCAGTATCGCGGCGTCCTTGTGGCCATGCAACACGCGCTCGAGCGGCCCCCCATTGCCGAGCCCGCGGTGAGCATGTTCTGCAACGAGGTCTACAGGTGCGCCGACCTGAAGGTGGCGGAGGGAGTACCAGTGGTGCTAGCGGTTGAGGAGGGCAAGAGGGAGGTGGAGCAGATTCCTGGCGTGGCGAAGGCCGTCGAGCTTGTGTTCAGGATCGTGAAGCGCGGCATCGATTATGAGCTGAGGTTACTACTCGAGAGGGCGCGGGGGGAGCGCACCTGCGCGCCCGACGAGCTGAGGAGGCTCAAGGAGTTGCTGGACAGCATCACGGGCTTCATAGCCGACCATGGCAAGGATCGACACCTCAAAGACGAGGCCCTCAAGTACGCCTGCGACGTCAGCGGCGCCTTGTCGCGAGCCCTCGGTGAGATAGACGCCGAGAGGTTTACGGGTCCTGACTTCAACCCGGACAGGCTGGTGGCCATCGTGAGGAAGATAGAGAGGAAGAGGAGCGTCAGGTTCGACTGCTACTGATGAGACTCGTCGCCTACGTCAGGGTCTCCAGGGGGGCGAGAGGCCCGAAAATCAAGAGCATACGATATTCATGCGGGCGGCATATACATGCGACAAACAGCGGGGTTGGGCATCCCGTCGGCGTGCCTTGAGAGGATGAGTGCGTCGCAGAACTGCAACTGCATGCTCTCGGCAACCCTCTATGTTCGGCCATTAACTGTTAAAAATATGATAAATGTCTTGGTTTATGCGTATTGACTATGACGAGATGCTTTGGGCTGGCGTAGGTGTTTGGTTGTTGTCTGCGTTTACACTGCAGTACATTAATCTTCCAACGCCCCCCAACCTCTGGGTTTTCGCCGCCGTAGCCACGTTGTTGGTGGGTGCTTATGAGATTTCGAAAAATCAATACCTTGGCTACGCGGTAGTCGGCTTGATAGCTGTCTACATAATCTACGTCGTAGTGGTGGCTAAGCTCTGGCTATATCTGGTCGCCAGTGTGATTCTACTTGTCATGTTCCTGGTGGCCTTTGAAATGGTTATGGGCAGGATGTGGAGACGTAACCCCTTCGCTTGGCTAATCCTAGGCGCGCTTATTGTAATATTTGCAGTAGTGTTAGGAGTCGTGGCAGGCCCCATGATGATATTGGCAGCCTACATACAGAAAATGAGAAAGCAAAGAAAGAGAAGACCAAGACTTAGCAATACGTTACCGTAGCCCCAGCGAAGCCCGCAACTCTTATGTCAACAACAAAGATATTAGAGACACCGGAAAGGTTAAGCTAAATCCCGGCGACGTAATCTCGCTAGGAACACTGTAACCGCCCAGTGCCGAAATGGGCCCGCTTCATGTGAGAGGCGCTCAAAGGTCAGACTTCTTTTTATGCCGGAAGCGCCTCTTTTGGCATGAGTAGTGACGTAGGCGAACGCCAGCATGAGTCTCTAGAACGCTGGCGTGAGCTTCTGAGACTAGACATGGGCGAGCACCTGAAGCTGGAGAAGCGGAGACGCGGCGTGCCTGAGAACAAACTGCTGTTTGTCAACGCCGCCAACCTGGCGGGGTTCTGGTGGTGCGCCCAGAAGTCGCTGTTGCAGGCCAGAGAAGACGAGCCTGCATTCTTCATGAGCTACGTCCTCCAAGGCGCTGAGGTTGGTGCGCCCTCCAGCATTGAAGGATCTGACCCGCTTGAATTGCTTCGGCACGTCGAAAGGGTGTACAAAACTCACGATCCCGACGAGGTTCTGAGAAGAGTTTTAGAGAAGATGAAGAGAGTGGAAGCGGAGGTCTACCCCGCCGTGAAGATAGGCGACCGCATTCTAACGCTTATTAGAAGAAATGATAAGCTTGTTGTGCTGGAGGAGAGCGATGAATGCGAGTTGATAAAGGGCGGCCACAGCGACGTTTGTAGAGAGGTGCTGAGGGTAGCGTGTGCAGGCCCGGAGCACGTGAGCTGGGAGCTGGGAGGCCTAGAGCGCCGGCTGGCGAGAGGGGATTTGCTTGAGAAAATCCTCGCACAGAGACACCCCACAGTCCTCTGGGCGAAGGAGTGGGATAGATACGTGGTTGTCGGCGTGCCTGACGGTGTTGGCGAAGATTTCGTCTACGAGTTCAAGTCGACGAAAATAAGGCGGCTTGATAGATACGTGTTGCCTGTCGCAAGGGCGCAGGCGAACATCTACGCGTGGCTCTTTAAGCGACAAAGATGGGTCGTCGAGATATTCATGTGAAGACCTGAAGCTGTACAGGTGGGAGGGGGAGGTCGATTACGGCGACGTGGAGAGAACGCTGAAGGGGTTCAAGGCGGCTGAAGAGGGCGGGGAGATATTGCCGCCCGTGTGCTGGAAGTGCGAAAGTTGCAAATACAGAGACCATTGCAAGGTGAAGGACAGATGCAGACCGTCAAGACGCCAGGAAATATGAGCGGTCTTCGCCTCGTCGCATATGTGCGCATGTCGAAGGAGATGCTTAAAAACCAAAGAGTATACGATCTTCAAGTAGGCCGCCGAGATGAAGCGGAAGTTCATCCGCGAACGCACAAAGGAAGCCTCGCGCGGCTGAAGGCCGCGGACAGACACGTCGGGAGGCCCCCAAGTGGAGCGAGGCGACGCGGAGGCGGATCCTCGACCTTGTGAGAAGGGGCCTCACGCTGAGGGAGGCATGTAAGTTGGTGGGGATAGACTACAGGACTGCTCTTCGGTATTTGTCGCGGGATCCATAAGTCTCTCTAAGTCTAAAAAGCTTTTTACGTTGAATAAAGACCTTTGTATGGCCGTTAATGTGCCTGTGGAGTTTTGGGATGAGTCTACGTGGGTTAGGTATTTCCGGGAGGAGCTAGGCGCCTTCCACTCCGCGTTGGCTGGCTTCCTGGAGGCGAGGCGGGAGGTCTTGGGCCGGCTCTCCGGCGACTTGGCGCAAGTCCTGAGGGGCGGCGACAGGGCCCTCGCCCTCCAGATACTCCTCGGCGGCGTAAGGCAAGAATGCGTAGACAAAGGCGTAATCGAGCCGAGCTGCTTCCCCGAGGGCTCGGCGGCGAGGTTCTTCAGAGAGAAGCTGGGCTTTGAGGTGAGTCTCGACGCGCTTAACAAGCTGATCAACGCGCTTAAGGCCGGCAAAATGCTGCAGAAACTCGGCAAAATCACGGAGCGGAAGACGCACGTAAGATCCTCAGTATGTCAAGAAGCTTCTCGACGAGGTGTATAGACGCGTCCTAGGCCCCTCCCCCTTCACGACTCCTTCTCCTACTCCCTCAGGCTGGCGCCTAAGCCCGTAAGGCGACGTACGGCCGGAGACTTTAGACGGCGGCGCCGAGTCCGCCGGCCAGAGGGTCTTCGCCACGTTCGGCGAGCCTACATGGAGGGGTCTCGTGGTTGTCGACCTCCGCGAGGGAGACGCCGTCTGCGGTGGTGTATAGAGTGTTGTAGACTGTTTAAGGCGGGGGATGTCCGGCGAGAGGGGCCGGGATTAAAGTGGAGGAATACGCCGCGCCCCCCACCCATCGACGAGACCCACCACCACACCCCGCAGGTAGGCGCCCGGCACACTTCAACAAGAAGGCGGCGGAGGCCGTAGACAACTGGGGGGATAGGCGCAGTCTCCCCCGCCCACAACCCCGCCGTGGCGATCCAACCCGCCAAATCGCCACGAGGAGCAAGCACAAGGCGCTTAAACCCATGACCAAATACAGAGCCAGCCCACGCCCAAAGCAGAGCCGCCACGGCATGAAATACATATGCAATACTACCAGCACCCCCTGGAAAAGTTTTTGTTCTATTACAGGGGAATGCAGACTTTTATTTGCGCAATCATACATAAACGCATATGAGACGGCGTTTAATCAATCAAGAAGAAATTATCAAAAAGCTTTGAATAGATATTCATCTTTTACTTATGGAAGTGTAGATGGTAACTTTATATACGGAACATTCGGACACGCTGAACAATATAATGATAATAATAATCCACTTAATAGTCTTATTATAGATTATCTACGAGATGATTTAAAGGTATATGTTGGAACTCCTTATTTATTTATTTCAGTAGGTTCTGGAAGCGGTCCTGGTTTTATGTATCTAAATTGGATAGTAGTGACTTATGGGGTACCTTATGTTGTAGCCATATCTTAAAAATTGTTAAAAACTAGCCGGAAGGATTATATGAGCGATTTGGCATACTATAGCTGTTAAGGGATACACCAGCAATATTATCAATTGCTCCATAGGGAATTATTGTTTTGTTAGGTAGTACTAACACAAGCCTTCCATCAAAAGATCCATATGGTTGATATACCATTGTCTGATAAGCTACTGTTCCTGTTAAATTTTGCCATTTAAATACTGGCGAGTTTCCTGGTAATCCTGCTGCATATGTTCCTGGTGTATTCATTGCCGCTACAAATTTAGATACCCATTTATCATATGTATAAAATCCTGCTATGTTTGCTTCATTTATTTTATTAGCATCTATTACATAATATGTTTGTCCATTAATTGTTACTTGCGTAATTGGTACTTGTCCTTTAATTACATAGAAATCCTGTAAAGGTACATATGGTTGATGATTTACTGGATCAGTTTGTCCAACAAAATCATTATTTAATTTAACTATTTGGTTATGGTTTTGAATTATTGTATCTGAATATTTGCCGTCCCATATTGTATTACGTATTGTGGTTTTGTTGTCTAGTATTAAGTCTCCTGTGGGGTTTTTACGTCCGTTGTAGTCTACTACGCCGCGTGGTATGAATCCTTGGTATCCGTTGGGGGTGCCGGCGTAGTGTGTAGGTTCTTGGTGTTGTGGTAGGAGGAGGATTAGGGAGGCGGTGCGGCTAAGGCGGCTACTACGCCGACGGCCGCATATCTCGCGGCCAGACCCATACCCCACCCCCACAGCTTATTTTTAAACATTCCACCACTGCGGCTCGGCTGGTGGTGCATGCATGTCGCTGGCTGAGGCGCCGGCCGTGGGTGGTGGTTCTGCGTAGACGGCTGAACGCGGCGTTGAGAACTTCTTCGCAGGGGGCGTTCTGAGGGCGAGGTGGAGGCCACCTGAGGCGGGGCTGAGCTAACGCCCACGGCAAACAGCCGTATACAGAGACACAACAAGACCAAAACACCTCAAAGACGACTTCAGGCGAAGAAAACAGCAGTCTAAGCATCAGTCTATTTTAAACTGCTCCCCCATGGATTTTGATCTCAGGGGGTTGTTGCGGCGTGTGGCTGAGGAGGCGGAGATTAGGCTGAAGAGCTGGCAGTGGCTAGGCGCGGCGGCGCGAAGAGGCGGGCGGAGGAGCTGTCTGCGGTTAGAGACGTCGTGTATGAGGATAAGTGGTTTAGGGTTGCGACGGCCGTCTATGCACAAGTCAAGAGACAGTTCGCCGAAGACGCGGAGGCCGGCGAGGTTGTCGAGGCGGCTGAGAGGCGCCTATCCGGCCTTAGGCTTGAGGTGGTGGAGGCGCCTCTGCTGAAGATCGAGGCGGCCGTGGACCAAGACGCCGCAGTGAGGTGCAGAGCCGCCCTTGACGTGGGCGTGAGGCGGTCTTTACGGGCACGGCCCCGGGCTACAAGCTCAAAAAGACGGCCGACGCGGCAGAGGATGTCAAACGCAGAGGCGGCGGAGAAGAGGCGATGAGCGTTAAGCGTAGAAGCGGCTGGCGTAGAGGCGGTGAAGAGGGCAGAGGCGGGGTGGATCGCGGAGGAGGAGAGGAGGGAGTTCTCCGGCCTGCGGTATACGTCGGCGTTGAGGGGACTACGTCTATGTGAAGAAGACGGCGCCTATGGACCAGAGACGGTTTAGGAAATACACCGAGGCCTGTAGGAGGCTGAGCTTCGACCGGAGGCGGGTGAGGGGGTTAAGCCGCTGGAGGAGATAAAAACCAATTTTCAACAAGCCGGTCCAGCTGACCACCGCCTACGTATTAGACCAGCCCCCTCTTGCGCAACACATATACCGCCTCTCTCACTGCGGCCCGCCACCTCGCCTCTGTGCCTGGCTCCGGTGGGGCCGCGGCGTCTTTCACCTACGGCGCCCACCTCGGCGGGTAGTTCCAGCCTACGCCGCGTTAGCGCGGGGCGGAAAAGCCCAACGCTCCTATGTCTGCATAGATATGCGGCAACTGCCTCTGTCAGCATGTCTATAAAGAAGAGACGTGGGGGCCGGGTGGAGGCGTTAGGCGTCCAGTCTGTGGGGGTCTGTGCTGAAGTTGGTGCAGGTTTATATTTCTAACGCTTAAGGCGGCGTGTGGAGATACGGCGCATACGCCATACGGCGTTTAGCATCTAAGGTTCAGCTGGAGCCACGGCATGAGGCCGAGCCTAGGCCTAGTAAAATTGTCAGAAAAATCGGCGTCTTTCTGCCCGTCTTATAGTTTTTATCTTGTGGCTTTTTTATTAGGTGTGTATTTTGTGGTGGTGGGCTGGGTGTTGTTGATGCTGGAGGTGTGTTTGTAGGGCGTTGTTGGGTGTTACAGCAGTGGCGTGTCAGCAACACGGCGAGTCGGCGTGGAGGTGGTCTCTCCTCAACACAAAACCCGTCGTCGGCCCCGCAGCGGAGCGGTTTTGTGGGCGGCGTCGAGAGCTGTGAAGTTGAAGACAGTGGAGACTAGGCGGGTGAAATACCGCCTTTAAACTTCGACTTCTTCCCCGCTTTTCTCCTTCGGCGTTTTACACCCCTAGTGTATGCGGCCGAGGATCTGAGGTCTCTCGTTGAACTAAAGATTTTTACAGTAGGGCGGCGAGGGCGGCTTAGGGTATTAAACTATATATGCTGGGTGGTTTCTGGTTTTATGGTTTTGAGGGGGCTCGGCGGCGCCGCCTCCACAAACCCACATAACAGAAACAAAATAAGATACGTAATCCCTATTGTCATCGCCGCCATTGCACTACTTGCATTATTTACAATACATAGACCCTCAGAAAATATACAATACGTAGGATCACCCGACAGATATCAAGGATTTGTACCACGTGATGTAATAAATCATGATGGACATACAGATCCTAAGGGTGATTTAATATTAGATAATGGAAATGTAATACATGATGCAATTTGGCATGGTAAATACTCAGATACAATAATTCAAAATCACAATCAAATAGTTAAATTAAATAATGATTTCGTTGGAAAAATCAATCCAGTAAATAATCAACCATATGTACCTCTACAGGATTTATATATAATTAAAGGTCAAGTACCAATTGAACAAGTAACAATAAATGGGCAAACATATTATGTAATAGATGCAGATAAAATAAATAAAGCAAATATAGCAGGATTTTATACATACCAAGGATGGGTAAATAACTTCGTAGCGGCAATGAATACGCCAGGAACATATGCAGCAGTACTACCGGGAGATTCACCTGTATATAAATGGACAAATACAATAGGAACAATAGCATACCAAACAAAGATATATCAACAATATTATGGATCTCTTACTGGGGGGAATATATTAGTACTACCCAACAAAACAATAATTCCATATGGAGCCGGCAGTCCTTCTGGTTCGAATCTTTTCAACTTTACTTCTCCATCTCGAGTATATAATTCTTCTAGCTAATTTTTTTAACAATATTTTTAAGATATACTCAAAATATAAGGCACTCCATAAGTTACTATCATCCAATCTAAGTACATAAATCCTGATCCGCCTCCTGAACCTGCTGAGACGAATAAATAAGGAGTTCCTATATAACTATTAAAGTTCTCTACCAAATTCTTTACTCTAAATATTTCTCCATTATTCATATTATTATATTCTTCATTATATCCAAAAGTTCCAGGTATAAAGTTGCTATTTACATTACTATAAGTAAATCTATTATATCTATTCAAAGCATTTTGACGATTTACAGATTGATTAAACGCCGTCTCATATGCATTTATATATGATTTTACAAATATTGGTTCTCCTGTTATTGTATTTTTAGATGATGGTGGATTGGGTGGTATTGCATATTTATTGCTCCCGCCCCAATTAATTGGTATAGTAGCAAGTGAGTAATTAAATATATTTCCATTCATTAAGAAAAATATATTCATATTATCATATGCTTGGAACTAATTATATAACCAAAATACACCATATTGAGAATAATTTTTATTTTTTGTTGATCTGGTGGCTTGAAAGCAAAATTATTTATTCCTTTATGTGGTGCTTTCTAGAAACCGCAAAATTCATCCACAAATCCTCGGTGCAAATCTCAAGTATCATTTTTAAGCTTTTTGTGCTTAGGGCTCTAGTGGCGAGTAGTAATATGTAGAACTCGCTTGGTGGTGCTTTGTTGTGTAGTGTGTTCGCAACGCTCTCCGGCATGTTCATCCGCGTGTGAATGGATCGTGGAGCTCGAGATCTGTGGGGTTACTTGGATGAGTGGTTCTGCTACTAGCATTAATATTCCTCAATTAGTTTTCTGACCCAGGCGTTGGGCTGATGTGTGTTTACATCTTTTTAGACGGGACGTCCTACAGCCCCTATAACCTGGAGCCAAACGGGCTCTGGGAGCTCGACATCTCGCGTGGATATATTTCAAGGAGAGGTGAAATGTGCCTAAACTTTAAAGCTCGTCTCTACGCGGTTTCATGGTCTTACTCTTCGGCAGTCTCTACAAGCTTAAGGCCGAGGAGGCGGCGGAGGGCGGGGCGCAGGTGGTTGTGGTGGGGCCGCCTGGCGCCGGGAAGACCACCTTCATCAAACAGTTTCTTGAGCCTCTCGGCGTTGTGGCGGCTGAGGAGGTCGTGGGCCTGGCGCCTGGGGCGGAGGAGGCGCGGGGGGAGGGTTTGAGGGAGCGGGCTGTGCGGCTCCTTAAGAGACTCGCCGAAGGCGACTACGTGCCTCATGGCCGCGTAGAGAGAGAGCTGGCTGGCGTAAGGGGCGCAGGTCATCTCAAAACTTTTGAGAAGCTCCCTAGGAGTTTCGTGGAGTATCTGAAGAAGAAGTACGGCGGATATATCCTCTACCTCTTCTACATCCAGCCGGACGTAGAAGAAGAGAAGGAGGTGGTGGAGAAGTTGTTAGAAGTCGCTAAAAAAGTTGACGTCGAGTTTAAATGGCTTGGGCTGAGGTACGTGCCGCCTGGCGTCGCGGCGATGCTGAAAGAAAAGGGCGGGGGATACGTGGAGGAGCAGTTGAGGCTGTACAGAAGGATTCTTGGGGAGTTCGGCGCCGCAGGCGGCAGACTCGCCACGCTGGCGAGGCTGGGCAGAAGCGTTGCGGAGAAGACCGGCGAGTCTCTATTGGCGAGATTTGCAGAGGCGGTGGAGGAGTTCGCCAAAGTCCTGCTTTCCCTCATCCCCGGCGGCGTCGCGGCTGGCGCTGTGCTGGGTGTCGCCTCGTATCTTCTGGCAGGTGGCGGGGAGTGGAGCCGCTGGATAAGGCTGTTGGCCGACTGGTCTAGGCTAGACAGCCGGCTTAGAGACCTAGCGGCGGCTCACATAGCGCTGGAGCTGGGCGTGGGGAAGAAGGAGGTGAGAGACGTGTTGGATTCTCTTAGCAACAAAGAACTGGAGAAGCTTGAGGGGAGAGTTGAGGAGCTGTACGACAAGGTGGAGGAGCTGTGGGATGAGGTAATTGCGCAGACGTTGGCGAAATACGGCGACGTGTATACCCGGCGGAGGGCTGAGGGGTTGCGCGTCACGTATCACAAGGTGGTTGACGCCGGTGTTGAGTACCGGCTTGTGACCGCCGGCCGATTCACGGAGGCGGCCGAGGAGGTGAAGAAACTCCTAGCGGAGAGAGGTTTCGTGGTGGTTGCGGGGAGTAGGGGCATTGGGAAATCCACCCTGGCCGCCTACGTGGCCTACGACATGTTGAAAAAAGGCG
>Ga0080005_137202_pt1 | contig 10999 bp, 11 predicted proteins | sample JossMetagenome_2_FD_69208 | JGI IMG/M metagenome (GOLD analysis project Ga0080005, IMG submission 69208) | Hot spring sediment microbial communities from Joseph's Coat, Yellowstone National Park, USA - JC3_ASED (SPADES assembly) (version 2) | ecosystem: Environmental > Aquatic > Thermal springs >... | reverse complement strand
CTATGCAGAGGAGCGCTCACGGTCAGGGGCTCGCTTAGAGCCAGAGCTCTGACCGCAGAAGACGCGCGGGTTGAAGGGGATTTGGAGGTTGAAGGCGAAGTTGAAGCCTCTACGCTTTACGTGGAGGGCTCCCTGAAAGCGGAGCGCGTCAACGTCGAATCAAGCTGCAGGGTGAGGAAGCTGGCGAAAGCCGAGACGGTCTCGGTCGGCGGCTCGCTCGTGTCGGAGGGGTTGGAGGCTGAACGCGTAAGCGTGGGAGGGTGGCTCAGGGCGAAGGAGGCGAGAGCCGGGCGCGTAAGCGTGGGAGGTTCTCTGGAGGCGGAAAAGCTCGAGGCGGGTAGGGTTGATGTCGGGGGTGTACTGCGCGGGGGGAAGGTTGCAGCGGAGGCTTTAAGCGTTGGGGGCAGCGCCGAGGTGCGCGAGATCGAAGCTGGGAAGGTCAGCGTGGGGGGCGCGCTCTCGCTCGAGACGGGGCGCGTCGAGAGGATCGACGTCGGCGGCATGCTGCGAGCTCAAGGTCCGCTCGCAGCTGGGAGGGTGAGCGTTGGTGGGAGCGCTAGGGTCGAGAGGGGTTTCGAGAGCGATGAGGTCGACGTGGGCAGCTTCCTGGAGCTCCCCGAGGGCGGAGAGGTGGCCGGCCGCTTATCGGTGGGAGGGGCGTTGGAGGCCGGAGGTTTACTGAAAGCTGGGCGCCTGGTTGTAGGCGGAGACGCGGAGGTTGAAAAGGTTGTAGCGCGGGAGGTCAGGATCTCGAGGCTGCGGGCTAAGATCGGCGTTGAAGCCGAAGAGTTCACGGTGTCCAGGAGGGGGCGGGTGAAGGGCGTGGTCGTAGCCAAGAGGTTTTTCATGGAACGGGATAGCGCGGCCGACACGGTCTACGCGGAAGTGTTCGAGTGCGAAGAGCGCTGCAGAGTGCGCGAGCTTTATGCGGTTAAAGCGCGCATAGGCGCGGGAAGCGTTGTGGAAGAAGCCTACTACGTGGAAAGACTCGAAGCGGGGGAGGGAGCGAAGGTCGGAAAAGCGGAAAAGATAGCGGAGATCAAGCTACCGGAAGGCTTCGCGCTTTAAAGAGCAAAAAAAGCCCGAAAAACCGATAATGGTGGACCGGCCGGGACTTGAACCCGGGTCCTCCCGCACTCCAGGCCACCTCGGGCTTGCCAAGCGGGCGCTCTCCCAGGCTGAGCTACCGGCCCGTGAGGGAGCGGGAGCTGGGGGGTTAAAGGTTTTGCGGAGGGTTGCAGCGAAGGCTCGGAAGGGAGCGGCCGGAGGCCGGGGGCGCGCACCTTTATACCGCCTCCTTCTCGAGCTTGCCGATGCCAGTGAAAAGGCTGGTGACGTATTTCGAGGAGCCGGGCCCGCAGAACACCGAGGGCGTCATCGAAGCTGTTGCGAGGAGGATCGAGGAAGGGGGCGTCGACACGGTCGTCGTCGCGAGCACCTCGGGCCGTACAGGCGTGAAGTTCGCTGACGCGTTGAAGGGCAAGGCGAAGGTGGTGGCGGTCTCGCACGAGAGGATGGACCCGCAGCTCAAGAGGAGGATCGTCGAGCTGGGGGGTGTCGCGATCGATGGGACGCACCTACCCCTCCACGAGAGGGGTATGGACGACGTGCGGAACGCTTTCTACGCGCTGGGCCAGGGGTTCAAGGTGGCGGTCGAAGTCATCCTCATCGCAGCGGACAAGGGCGTGATCGAGCTCTACAAGGACGTGATCGGGGTGGGCGGCACGGGGGAGGGGAGCGACACGGCGATCGTCGCGAGGGCCACGAGGACCAAGGAGATGTTCAGCGCCGACAAGTCGAAGAAGCTCGAAATCCGAGAGGTACTCGCGATGCCCCTCAAGAAGATGTGGTGGGACTAGCCGGCTCCCCGCTGAAGCGTTTTTCCTGGAAGGTTTTCTCGAACCTGCTTCAGCCAGCGGGCGACGCTCAGCTCTTTCCGAGCCTGCCGGAGCTGAAAGCTGTAGAGCGAGCTCAGCCTTTCTAGGCTGGCGCCCTTCACGTACTTGCCGCAGGACCTCCTGAACTTCCAAGCTTGGATCCGCTCCCACAGCGCCAAGCGCGCGTAGAAGAGCAGCAACTGCAGGGACAGCTGGAGCAGCACGGCGAGCAAGTAGAGGAAAACCAGGAGAATAGAGAAAAAGGCTATTATTTTTCCGGCTTTCACGCTGGATCAGCCGCTTTTCTCCTCGCCAGCTTTCTCCTCGGCGGTCTTCTTTTCTACAACTTCTTCCTGCTTTCTCGGTGCCAGCTGGCTTAACGTGGGTAGGATCTTGGCCACGTCGACTGTTACTATTTCCATCTTGCGCCGGAGGAACTCTTCAGCCATCTTCGTCGCGGTCTCTTCCTTTATCCCGGCTTCGATTAAGCTCTTGTAGAACATCCCCACCTCCTTGCCTAAAGCGTCTCCGCGCAGGCTGCCGAGCACGGTGTCGATCAGCTCTTTTATAGTGGGGGAGAGTTCCTTCAGAAAATCGCTGACCGCTCTCAAAACCTCTCTCAGCTCCTCTACTTCTCTCTCCTCCTCGGTTTTAACGGTTATCGCGGGAGCTTTGCTCCCTTCCTTGGTTTCTTCTGGTTTGCTCATCGAGTTTAACGTTGGGATGCTCACGCTGATAAGCTTATGGTGGAGGAAGTGGTCAAAAGCGGGGCTGGCTAAGCCGGTAGATCGACCACCTTCTCCCTGCCTTTCGCGGTGACTGACAGCATCCCCTCTCTCGCCATTTTACTCACTCTCTCGGCGACGATCCTCCTGGAGGCTCTACCCCTGTACTTCCTGAGCTCCCGGGTGAGCTCGGAGATGTTGAGCGGGCCCTTGAGAGCGACCACCTCAAGGATCGACCTCGACAGCTCGTCGCGCGCGGCGGCGAGCAGCGGCTGAACCTTGACAAGCCTCGTCGCGAGCCAGGCTAGGTCCACCGCCGCGCTCCCGCTCTTCAGGAGTTTGAGGGCTAGGGCCAGTGCGCGAGCCGCCTCGTCCCCGCCGCCCGCTGGGTGCTGGGTCAGGTACGACTCGAGCTTCTCCAGCCTCCTCTCGATGTTCTCGAGCCTGCTGACGACTTCCTTCAGCAGCTCCTCCGCGCTTCTGCCCCGCCGGGATCCGCCGGAGGGCATTCAGGGCTTCGCGCTCTTCTCGAGCTCGCCCGCGAGCGCTTCCAGGGCCCGCTTCAGCTCCCTCACGCTCTCGGCGAAGCGGGGCGCTTCTTCGGCGCTCTTCAGAACCTGCTCGTCCAGCTGGATGAACGAAGCGGCCATCCTGAGCTTGCCGGGCACGGTTTCGAGGTACTGAGCGTAGCGCTCCAGGTGTGCGGCCAGCTTCCTGCAGTCCGCGGCGAGGCCGCCGAGCTCCGAGGCTGGGAGCGAGCCCAACCGGTTCAGCCTCTCGACCACGCTGTCGAGGAGCTCGAACCACCTCCCGTAGCTCATGCCGGTCCCCGACGCGAAGTCCTGCTCCGCGAAGCCGCGGGCGAAGAGGGGCAGCCCCTCGACGAAGCTCTTGCTCGCCTCGATGGCTTTCCTGACAGCGGTAAGCCCCTCGACTATAGAGGCTACGCGCTCCACGCTCGGCGCTCGGGAGCGTCTCTAATAAGCGTAGCGCAACCCCCCGGCCGCGCGGAACCTAGCGCTTGGGGCGCTTGACGACGAGCAGCCCCTCCCCCGTCGGGATCACGGCTGCCGCCCAGCCCATCGATCTCGCCCTCTCCGCGATGAGGGACACCTGGCCCCCCGCGATGAAGGCGTTGTGGAAGGCCGCGGCGCCCCCCTCGCTCAGCTTGCCGATTAAAGCTTCGAACGCTTCGGCGTACCTGTGCTTCTCGATGTCCACGAACGCGAAGTCGACGCGCTCGAGCGACGCGATCACTTCGACGGCGTCGCCCAGCACGGGCTCCGCCCTCACGCGCTCGGCGGGGGCGCGGGAGAGCGTCTCAGCCAGCTTCTCGAACCTGCGTTTCAGGGCTTCCACCGCCACGAGCCTGCCCCCGGCGCCTGCGCTCTCGAGGGCGGCTAGCACCCAGAGCGTCGAGAAGCCGGCTCCCGCGCCGGCGTCGACCGCGACCACCTCCCCCTTCTCGGCCGCCACCGCGAAGGCGAGGGCGTAGAGCGCGGCGCCGTCGTCCCAGCCTATGTGCGGGATCCCCATCTCCCTCGACAGCCTCTCGCAAGCCTCCAGCAGGCGCAGCCACTCCGCCACCGCGGCCGGCACAGGGGCGCTCGCCGCGCCGGGCTCCAAAAGGTTTCCCCTGGGCAACGCTTAATAGCGCCCCCCGCACTCCAGGCTCGTGGGCGCCCTGAGGGAGCTGCTGGAGAGCGCGCGCCGCGTGGGCGCCGATGGGGCGAGGGCTGTGCGGGGGAGGGTGGGCGACCGCTTCTTCTTCATCGGCCTGGCCAGCCTCGTCTGGCTCCTCCTGAGGACTGGGACGAAGCCGAGCAGGATCGTGTACCCGTGCCAGCGCGCCGCCCTGGCGAACGCGAGCGCGTGGATCGCCCTCTACATCCTCCCGCTGGCCGGCGCGCTGAAGCCGAGCAAGCGCCTGCTGGCCCTCTCGCTGGCCGCCCTCGCTGTGGCGGCGGCCCTCGCCTACGTCGCGTTCCTCAGGCGCGCGCCGGCGCGCGAGCTGGAGCTGAGCGTCGAGAGCCGCTCGGCGAAGGCCGAGCCCCACTCCACGATCTTCGTGGTGCAGGGCGCCCGCGGCCGGGACAGCGACGTGCTCGCGCTCATCAGGCTGATGGGCGAGCGCGGCCTCAAGTTCTACAAGTCCGAGAGGGTGGGGGATACGATGGGCCCGGACGGCTTGATCGCGAGCGACGACGTGATAATAATCAAGGTGAACTCGCAGTGGGACGAGCGCGGCGGGACGAACACCGACCTCGTCAAGGCGCTGATTAAGGCGATCGTCAGCCACCCGGACGGCTTCGTGGGCGAGATCGTGATCGCCGACAACGGGCAGGCCCAGTACGGCAGCAGGGGCACGGGCGGCAGCCTCAACTGGGAGCGGAACAACGCCGAGGACCCCTCGCAGTCGATGGAGAAGGTCGCGCAGGCGTTCGCCAGCCAGGGCTACCGGGTTTCCACGTACCTGTGGGACACGATCACGCTCAAGCGGGTGAGGGAGTACCTGGATGGTGACGTGGAGGACGGGTACGTGGTGTACGACAAGCCCGACCCGGAGACCGGCGTCGTCGTGTCCTACCCCAAGTTCAGGACGAAGTACGGCACGTACATCAGCTTCAAGCTGGGCGTGTGGGACCCCACCACCAGGACCTACAACAGCTCGAAGCTCAAGGTGATCAACGTGCCCGTGCTCAAAACGCACGCGATATACGGCGTGACAGCCTGCGTGAAGCACTACATGGGCGTCGTCAGCGACAGGCTCACCAACCACAACCCCCACAACAGCGTGGGCACCGGGGGCATGGGAACCGTCATGGTGGAGACGAGGATGCCCACCCTCAACGTCCTCGACGCCATATGGATCAACCCGCACCCGCGCGGCGGGCCCGCCACCTCGTACGAGGAGGCGGTGCGCGCGAACATCATCGCGGCCAGCACCGACCCGGTGGCCCTCGACTACTGGGCGGCGAAGTACATTCTGATGCAGGCCGCCTCGAAGCTCGGCTACCGCGACCTCTCCTCGATGGATCCCGACAACACCTCGCCGAGGTCGTTCGGGAGCTGGCTGAGGCTGTCGATGGAGGAGCTCCTGAAGGCCGGCATCTTCTCCACGGTCGACGAGGACAGGATCGCGGTCTACGTGGTTAGGGCGCCGGAGGGTTGAGCGCGCTACCGGTTGCCCCTCCTCCGCCTGATCGCGACGGCGCCGTCCCCGTCCTCGGTCAAGCTCAGCTGGTCGAGGGAGGCGGCCCCCTCCTCCGAAGCCCTCGCTTCGAGCCTCCTGAGTAGGCTCTTGAAGTGCTCCCTGCACAGCGGCACGCTCTTCCCGTCCAGCTCGACGACGTAGTGCGCCGGCTCGGCGCACCCCCTGTAGCCGCAGACGCTCAAGCTGCGCCCCGGCACAGCGGGTGCCGGGGGAGGAGGGGGATAAAAAGCGAGCGCAATAAAGCCCGAAACTGAGCTTCCAGCGCTCAGGGCTGCGCGCTTCTCCCGAGCTCCCTCGCCAGCTCCACGACCCTCGCCCTGAACGCCAGGTAGGCGTCGGTGAACTCGCGCAGGGTCTTGGCGCAGGGGCCGTAGCTGGGCCAGTCGCGCGGGCTCACGCCCCGCCTCCCGTAATCCTGCTCGATCCCCACCTCCCTCAGGAGCTCCGCGGCCTCGGGGGAAGCCTCGTAGGCCTTCACGAAGTCGTCGAGCTGCATGAGCAGCTCCAGCTCCTCCCCACCCAGCGGCTTGGCTATCGACTCGCGCAGCTCCTCGAGGCTCAACCCCTTCGCCGCCCCGTGCACGTTCAGCTGGTGGTCGGGGAACTCCGTGTTCGTGACGTTGAGGGACGAGAGGGTGAGCAGGGTGTCGACGGGCTTCCGCTTCGACGCCGGAAGCAGGTCGAAGCGATCCAGCACGAGCTCCGCCTGCTCCCTCGTCACTCCCACGGTCTTAACCAGGTACTCGACCCACCTGCCCTTGTTCCACGGCGCGAAGAAGATCTCGTAGACCCTCTTCGCCACGTACGTGCCCGAGAGCGCGATCGCCCTCTCCCACCTCTCCAGCATCTTTTCGACGTCGGCGCGGGACCCGAGAGCGCCCGCCTCCGCTAAAGCTTCAACGTACTCCGGCCTGAGCAGGCTCCTGCCCAAGACCCTCACGCTGCACAGGTACTCGACCGCGGCCTCGAGCCCCCTCCTCTTGGCCTCGCCCCACTCCTCCGGCCTCGCGCCGAGCCGGGAGGCCAGGCGGTCGAGCAGGCGCCACCTCTCCCCCTCGCCGAGCTTCCCGAGGGCTTCGAGCAGCAGCTTGGCGGCGAGAACCTCCCTCAAGTGGTCCTCGAGCCTCCCGCCCATGTTGGTGTCGTACGTCTGCGTCGGCACGATGCCCTTCTTCGCGGCCCTCGCCATGCCCCTCAGCGCGGCGGCGCCCACGAGCACCTCCTGGCTCACGGTGTAGCTGAGCGTGATGTTCTGCCCCACCCCCATCGAGTTTATCCGCTCCGCGATCTCGATCGCTGCCGGGTAGGCGGCGGCCACCTTGACCACCAGGTTGGGCCTCCCCTTCTCCGGCACGCTGTAGCCCCACCACAGGTACTCGTCGTAGACGGCGAGGTCGCGCTCGAGCCTCTCGACGAACACCTTCACCGCTTCCACGCTCTTCTCCGCGTCGTGAGCGATCAACGGGTTGAGCTGGTAGCTGACGAGGCCGTCGTGGTAGCCGGAGAGCACGAAGGGCACGCGGAACACGTAGAAGTTCTCGAGGAGCGCGAAGCGCGTCGCCTCCATCGCCAGCTCGTCCGCGTGCTTCTCGGGGTCCGCGAACCACTCGGGGTGCTCCGCAGCCAGAACCCTGGCGGCGTACCTCCTGAAAGCCTCCCACAGCTCGGGGTCGTCGTCGTAGGCGCGGGCCGCCAGCACGGGGTTCGTCGAGACCTGGACGAAGCCCAGGTGCCTCAACCACCTCAACCCCAGCGCGTAGTCGTTCCCGAACTTGCAGATCCGCGCCTCGTACGCCCTCCTGTAGAAGTTCTCCGCGAAAACCCTCCTAGCCGCTTCGAAGAAGCTCCTCGCGAGGGTGTCACCCCTCAACCCCTTCTCGATCTCCGCCGCCATCGCCGCCACCATGCTCCTCCCCCTGTTCACCCTGCGCGCGCGCTCGAGCTCCCGCCGGATGACGCCGGCCAGCACCGCGGGCTCCCCCAGCTCCCCCCTCTCCCCCTCCTCCCACTCCTCCAGCGCGCTGAGCAGCGAGCGGAGAGCGAGGTCGGCGCTGCCCTCGCCGATCCTAGCCCAGGCGCGCTCCACCCCAGCGAGGTTGAGGGCGAGCTCGAGGATCGCCTTGTAGATCCGCGCCCTCCTTACGGCGCGCTCCTCCAGCTCGCGGCCGCTGCAGCCCCCGAGCTTCTCGCGCTCGATGAGCAGCGTCGCCCTCCTAACGATCGAGGAGACCACGGCAGGGAGGTCCCTCGCAGCCTCCGGGTGGAGGAGGTGGTCGGCGGCGAGCTCCGGGTAGCCCATGAGGGCCGTCCTCAGGAAGTGGTCGGCGTGGTCGAGCGAGCGCACGGGGGGCGCGAGCGGCTCGGGCTCGCGGTTGCGCAGAATCTCCGCTACGCGATCCGCCGTCAGGCGCACGCGGCCCCCACCCCGAGGGGGCCTATATACCGTTGCTCACGCCAACCCCGCCTTCCTCGCCGCCTCCTCGGCGGTCGCCCCCTCGTGTACCACCGCGGACAGGGCCTTTACGGCTTTGAGGGGGTCCGGGTGCTGCCACGCGTTCCTCCCCACCACCGCGCCGCGCGCCCCCGCGCGCACGGCGGCCTCCACCTGCTTGAGGAACGCTAAGAAGTCGCCGGCAGCCGGCCCTCCCAGCACGTAGATGGGTATGGGGCAGCCCTCCACCACCCTCCTGAAGGACTCGGAGTCTCCGGTGTAGTACGTCTTGACCGCGTCCGCGCCGAGCTCCCAGGCGACCCTCGCCGCCAGCGCGACGCTCTCGGGCTTCAGCGCGCGCTCGCCGCCCCCGTGGTGGTACGCGACCACCTCGGCCGGCAGCATCTCGGCGATCAGCGGGACGCCCAGCGCCCTGCACTCCTGCGCCACCGCGGCCAGCTTCGCCAGCTGCTCGGGCTCGTTGGGGGTCCCCACGTAGCCGAAGGCCACGACCGCGTCCGCGCCGGCCCTCACCGCCTCCTCCACCGAGCAGATCACCGTGTCCCGCGTGGGGTCGGGCCCCAGCGCGGTCGAACCCCCGTCCACCCTCACAGCCACGAGGAGGTCGCCGAGCTCGGCGCTCACGTACTCGACGACGGGCAGCGTGGCGAGGATCGCGTCGGCGCCGCCCTCCCTAGCCGCCCTAACAGCGCGGCGTGGATCCTCGATGCCCCTGAGCGGCCCCGCCTTCAAGCCGTGGTCGATCGCGATGATCAGCGCCCGACCCCGCCTGTGCAGCCTGCCCAGCCGGATCGCCTTCCCGCTCACGCGTAGCGCGGGTCGCGGGACCCTATTGTACTTTGCGGAAAAGGCGGGAGAAAGAAAAGACGGTGGGCCTAAGCCAACTCACATCATGGATCGGAGGTAGCGGACGCTTCTCGCCAGGTTCTCCTCCCTGGGCTCGGGGACGTGGCACTCCATGGCCATGTAGTATGCGTAGCCGCCCCCCTTCAGCACCTTGAAGGGTTCGCGGAAGTCGGTGTGGCCGAAGCCGGGTGGCAGCCGGTTGCTGTCGGCGAGGTGCACGTGCTTCAGGTGCTTGAGCGCGAGCCTCAGCGCTTCCGGCACGCTCGCCTCCTCGATGTTCATGTGGAAGAAGTCGGCCATCACCGCGACACCCGGCGAGCCCACCTCCTCCACGATCGAAACCGCCTGCTCCAGCCGGTTGAGGAAGTGCGTCTCGTACCGGTTCAGGGGCTCCAGCAGCACGCACGAGCCGGCGTCTACAGCCCTCTTGCCCAGCTCCTTCAGCTCGGCCACGAGCAGAGCCCTCTCCAGCTCCCAAACGCTCGCGTAGAGGGGGCTCAAGTCGGGCAGCTTCGGGCCGCCGAACGTCGGCACCACGATCACACCCACCGCACCCAACTCCGCCGCAGCGGCGAGCAGGTCCCCGATCATGCTGGCGGCTCTTTCGCGCTCCTCCGGGTTGGGAGATAGGAGCTCACCGCGGTGGCCGGAACGGATGGTCGAAACCTTAACCTTCACCGTGAAGAGCGCGTCCTTGATCTCCTTCATCCTGCCGCGGATCCCAGGACCGAAGAGCTCTACGCCTTCGAAGCCCATGCGCTCGGCCGCGAAGAATCGCTCTTCAAGGGTACGTCCAGGCAGCAGCTCCTCCTGGGCTGCTAACTTCATCGAGGAACGAACAGGGCATGTGGAAGGTAATATGACTAATTCGGTTCGGTGTTGTTCAACCGCTCAGCGGTGCAGGGCTTTTTACTCAGACCTGCTCACGCTTGCAATGAAACTCGATAAGAACTTTTTTTACCGCGTGCTCGCTTTCTCAACGTGGGCAGGCTGGCTGGGCGGTCCCCCGACCCCCTCGAGATCCTAGCTCGCTACCCGAGGGAGCAGGTTGAACGGCTGCTCCGCATCCCCAACGAGCGGCTGCACAGGGATGTGGCGGAGATCGCGGAGCTCGCGAAGCCCAGCTCCCTCTTCGTGCACACGGGGTCGCCGGAGGATAGGGAGTACGTGAGGAGGAGGGCTTTGGAGCGCCGCGAGGAGCTGCCCTCGAAGCACCCTAAGCACACGGTGCACTTCGACGGGCCGCGCGACTTGGCGAGGGACAAGGCTAACACGAGGATCCTGGTGGCGGGGGGCCGCGAGGTGCCGCTCGTCAACACGCTCGACAGGGACGCCGGGTTGAGAGAGGTGGCCAAGCTGCTGGAGGGGGTCATGGAGGGGAGGGAGATGCTTGTGGCTTTCTACCTTTACGGCCCCCCCGGCTCGCCCTACACGCTGCACGGGGTCCAGATCACGGATTCAGCCTACGTTGTGCACAGCGAGGACATCCTGTACCGCAACGGTTACAGCGCGTTCGCCGAGCGCGGCGGGGGGATCGAGTACATGCTGTTCGTCCACGCGACGGGCGCGCTCGACGAGAACGGCTGGTGCAGGGAGGTTGAAAAGCGGCGCGTCTACATCGACCCGGAGGGCAACGCGACCTACAGCGTGAACACGCAGTACGCCGGCAACACGGTCGGGTTGAAGAAGCTCGCGCTCAGGCTGGCCGTTTACAAGGGCTTCAGGGAGGGCTGGCTGGCCGAGCACATGTTCATCGTAGGGGTCAAGGGCCCCGGCGGGAGGATCTCGTACTTCACCGGAGCCTTCCCGGCCGGCTGCGGGAAGACCGCTACGGCGATGATCGCGGACACGGTCGTGGGGGACGACCTGGCCCTCGTGCGCGAAC
>Ga0080005_121691_pt1 | contig 11005 bp, 5 predicted proteins | sample JossMetagenome_2_FD_69208 | JGI IMG/M metagenome (GOLD analysis project Ga0080005, IMG submission 69208) | Hot spring sediment microbial communities from Joseph's Coat, Yellowstone National Park, USA - JC3_ASED (SPADES assembly) (version 2) | ecosystem: Environmental > Aquatic > Thermal springs >... | reverse complement strand
AGTGGTTATATCAATATTGATCTCTAAGTAGCAGAGAGGTGGTAGGGGGCTGAGTAGTAGGCGGGTGGGGTTTAAAAAAGTGTATTGGAACTACCTCCTCCTAACTTTAAACAAGTAGAATACAAACCCTACTACAGCAACGGCAACTAATAGCGGCACGGTAATAGGCTCTGGTACTGGATAGTATGGCGGTGTAGTAGCGAAGTATAAGTCAATGTAGTAGTCTACCACTCCATCCTGGACTTCATTCCAAGTATTGCCAGGCACATCTGTTATGCAGTCCAGTGCACTGCTCACACCACTACCTGTACCCCATGTCCCTCCACCGTTGTTAGCGTAGTTAGACCAGCCTCTAGCCGTTATCAATTCCATCCTCAGGAAGAAGCTGTCACCGCTCGGAGGGGCTCCAATAGTGCTCCAGTTTACTCTGAACTCTATTGCACTATAGGCTACGTCCGCACCCACTAAGGCATCTGGGTCGCTCTGGAACTTCCCGCCGGAGTCAACTATGTAGTATATTCCACCCCAGTTAGCCTGTAGCGTGTCAGTGACCTGTGTCTTGCTTTGTCCTCTGTATCTAGAGTCTGCTAGGTTTATCACCACCTGGTACTGCCACTTCGCGTTGGGGTCGACTTGAGTATTCGAATTACCGGCAAACCATACTTCACCGGTTGTTGAGCCATTCCTGTTAATGGTTATCGCCACGAATGTACCGCCGTCATCGCCTATGTAGAAGTTTTTCCAAGCCCACTTATTTTGCGAACTATCCCAGTATGTAATTTGGCTCATGTTTTTCACAATAATTAATCCGTACAGGTAGTTCGCATCGGCAGTCACTCTAAATTGGACGAGATCGACTATGGGGTCGTGTTCACCGGGATTAACAAAGTCTGTTCTCTCGTCTCCCTCTGGGTCGCACCATATCCACTGCGGTATGTTGTTAATGGTTGCTAAGTATAGTCCCGGGGCTTTACCAGTGCAGTCATATGCCCCCCATTCACTGGGGTTCCCGTCTATTGTTATTGGTAGTGTTGGACTCACTTGCAGTACATTTTTTTGTCCGTGTGCAAGGGTGGGTAGCGGTGCCAGGGCAAGAATCACTACTAGCAATACCAGTAGAGGTAGTTTATTCAACCCTGTTCACCTATTATATTTTTGATGTGAATATTTATAAATTTTTCAGTATTTGTATAATTAGATGGTTTAAAACAGTTAAATCAATGGGGGTGATTGCTAGAGGAGTGGTGGTTTAACTTATAAAAATAAGATTAGGGTTAACGCCTCATTCTCCTGGTGAATAACAGTACGCCTATTACCGCCGCTACGAGTATTGGTATGGCGGCGGGGAACTCTGGTATTGGTATAGGAGACTGGGAGCTGGGGTAGTTGCTGGACACATAGTATGCGACGAGGTCGTTGCCCTCCACGGTGAAGACCACTAATGTGCCGGGGCTGTAGCCTGGTAGTACTGTGATGCTGACCGGCCTCTTTCCCACAATGCCGGTAGTGTTGACCGGTATTATGAAGTTGCCGATACTGCCATCAGTCTCGTTGACGAGCGCCAGGAATACATTGTAGTTGCCGGTCCCGAGATCCCTCACAGCATAGACTACGGGGAACAAGCCTGAGCCCGAGTCGTATGTAGCCCTAACGTAGCTCGAGTTCCTGTCGCTGAGGGACACCAACCCGGTGTTGGAGCCGTCGGTAGCGACCAGCGTGAGGTTCACGTAGCCGCCGGTGCTGTAGGCCAGCAACCACTTACTGCCGCCGCCGGCGATCCACGGGTAGAAGGTGGTCGCCGAGCCGAGGTCGATTAGCGTCCGGCGGTTCACGCTCTTACTAGTTAGGTCGACAACCGCGTACCCCAGCGCGCTCGACGACACGTTGTACGCTGTCAAGACATACCCTCCGCTACCTAGCAGGGCTGTGTGCATTGGGTAGACGTTGAAGTACGTGTAGACAGTACCAGACGTTGTAGTGAAAAAGTCGGGTGTGGGCCCCACGTCGCCGAGACTATTATCAACCGGGATCCTGTCGACCACTAGTGTGTTTCTCGCCGAGTCTACACTACCCTTCACCAGTTCAAGGTCGTAGCCTGTTGTGTCAGTGTAGTTTCTCGCAACCCATATAAAGCTCTTGGTAGCCGGGTCGTAGAGGAACCCGCTCATCACGTCTACACCAACGCCTATCCCAGTAGAGCTTGTTGAAGCAGTCTTTGTCGTCAAGACTATAGGATACCCGCCTGAAGGGATCTTCGTCACTAGGTCTTGTTTGACCGCGTATAAGTATAGCCTACCACTAGATCTTGCTGATAGGAAGTGGTATCCTATGATCCAGTAGCAGTTGCCTGAAGCATCACAATACCAAGCTGTGTGCGGGTGGTATTGATACGGCCCACTGTACAGGTAGAAGAACTGATTGCTTGTGGTGTCGTATGATATTGGCTGAGTTGGGTCTATGGGGACATATGTGTACATTGCGATATTAGAATAAGACGTGCCCCCGATTGTAGCGCTGTATTGGTTCCAGGCGACGAGGAAACCAGAGTTGTTTCCTGCTATAGACACCATGCCGCGGAATACATTAGTTGCGGGCAGTCCATAACTGGCTGCTACATCACTCAAGTTCACACTTCTAACCACGTTCCCGCTCTTATCTAGTATTACAACCCACAAGTGGTATGTACCATACTCGGAGAATGCTACTCCAATATAGTTCCCGTCAGGTGTGGTAGCAACTTTCGCGCCCCACGCTGTAGCATAGGCGATTCCCTGGGGTAGGCTGGCTAAAACTACTCTAGTCACCGTGGGCATATTCTCCTTGGCTACGTCGTAGTTTACGTATAGAGTCCACTGTGATGGGTCGAAGTCGTTGTTCGTGTAGTCTACTATAGTAGCATACCCGTTCTGGACAAGCCACTCGTTGACGTTCATCAGTGCCGTGTCGTTGACTCTAACGTAGACTACAGCCATGATCCTCCCGTAGTAGTCGACCTGGCTGGGCGTCTTGCTGATATCCAAGTATACTACTCCACCGTACTGTGCCAGCAGGTTTGTTAAGTTGCCCTTAGCCCACTGGCCCTCAGGTGTCGTGAGCTCCGGGGCGTCGATATCCGCGAACCTGACGACAGTCCTGTACTCCCCCGCCACGTATAGTGCTGGGGAGATGTGTACTGTGTCCCCGTCCACGACCTCTGTTACAACAACCCTAGCGTGCGGGAAGTCGCTGTGGACTCCAACCCCGCTGGCGCTCGCCACCTGTGTGCCAACGAGCGGTGTTAAAAGTGTAGCGAGGATTATTAATGTGAGCAACCCGGTTAGACGCCTCAACTCCACTTCTTACACCTCTGAGCTGATTTATTTAGTAGTTAGATTAAAAACCTCGCAAACCCATCAGCCCAGCTAGAAAACATCATCCCCGAGCAACACGCCGCCGAAGGCGCACCTCACTGGGAGACACAGGGGGAGACCGCTAGCCGACTCGCCGACAACACTATACTCGCACACAGCAGTCTTTTTAAAAAAACGGCGCCGACCTACTAATATTCCACCTCCCGCCGGAGAAGTAAACGGGGTCAATCAACTAAATGGAGTATTTTAGGCGCATCTCCACTCGTAGAGGGCGCACCCAGCTCCACCGGAAAGCAGTCAGATGCTGGAGGCCCCTGAGAGTTTAGCGCCTAAGGTCGCCGAGCCACCACGTTAATGTATGCGCGCTAGTTCTTTTGATCCACGAAGCATATTCAGCCCGGTCGCCTACTTCAAGCACTGCGCTTCTCCATCACGCTTTAAGGATGCCCCGGGATGCCCTCAGTGTGATATGCGGGAAGCTTTTTAACTGCTGGCGATAAAGCTGGAAAGGGGGCTTGCATGGTTAAATGCCCTTACTGCGGCTACGAGGGCGAGTTCAGAGTTCTCAAGACCTGGAGGTTCAGGTTCTACGAGGTTAAGAGGCTACAATGCCCCAAGTGCCAGGGGATTTTCAACCACTACCAGGGGGTCAGCCCCACAGGCAAGAAATCCGAGTTCGTGATCAGGGTTAAACCCAGAGCGTCCGCTAAGTGAGGCAAGCAGGAAGCAGGCTCTCACCCACCTGGTTAAATCTTTTACCCACACTCCCCCGAGGGCACTCCACGCTGAGGCTACCTTGAATCATAGGGGAGGGGATTGTACAGGTAAGCTTTATTACGAAGCTTGTAGGCCGATTCCCGGGAACGCTAGCTGATTAAACCTGATAGAAAACTAGTTACCTGGCCCTGGACTCCATCCACTCTATGATAGGCGGGGAACCAGTGTGGGAAACGAGTTGCCGGGGTTAGGGCTTGAAGATTATCCTCGCACGCCTCTCCTCCCTAGTCGCCTTGATTATGGTCTTCGGGAGATCAGCGTAGATGCCGCAGAGAGTTGTCCAGGACTCCGGCTCCTTGTCGGCTAGGCCGGCGACGTTGCATACCACGTAGTTGCGGGGGTTGGCTTCAGCGAACTCTGTCTCAGGCTCAGTCAGCTCAGCCACTAGTACCTGGGCGAGGTGGCTTTTCACCTCTATGAACAACCTCTCGACACCGCTTACCCCAGGGCACTCCGCGAGGATGTCGTAGGGTTTTCCAACCCCAATATTCTTCTCCAGTATCTTGCATCCCTTCGCCTCGTAGAGGCCCGCCACATAGTTTACACTCGCCTCCTCCATCCACCTCCTGGCATCCAATGGGAGTGATGCAATGAACTCGCTGTATTCACTGGCCCCTTGAACCCCATCAGCCTCACAGCCAAAGGTCTAAGGCGGGGGTCGAGGAAACCTACAAGCTTCTTGCAACGAGTATTTGACTGCGTTCTTGTTTTCACGGAGAGCAATGCAGTCCCCACGCAATTCTCGCGACGCGTGTGCCAGCTACAGTAGTGTCCAGCGCTGAAATCGGCGAGGCCTCGGAAGACGGCTCGGTGGGGATTAGCATTAACTCAATGAAGGCTGTGGAGAGGGCTCTCTAAGAGGAGATTTCTAGCGCATTACATGGAATAAGATAACAACCTCGACCATCCCTGTATAGGAAGATAGCCCGAGAATAAATAGGATACGGGAGGCAGGGACTCCTAAACTTGGCTTGGATTGCCTTGTCGCGTTCGGATTCTCATCTGGGTGGTTGCCTGAACATCACGTGTCTATCATGGTGGACTTTGATCTGGGCGCACAGGTGTTGCCTAGAAGAGAGAAGAGTAGTGTGATGCGTGGTGAAATCATGCAACTTGCTGTCAGACACCAATGCATCCCAGCGGACGGGACATGGTGGAAACCCCTGGACTTAAGTGCATTCGTGTTTCAAGAGCATGATCATCTATTTGATGAGCATATGGATGACCATGCTAACTTAAAGCATGATCATCTACTAGATGGGCAAGCAAGTAATCTATTAGATGACCATGCTTTCCAGTCTAGATCAAAAGCATGATCATGTATTAGATGACCTTCTTCACAATCAATTACATGATCATGCTAACTTAAGCATGATCATCTAATAGATGGGCATTTACATGATCATGCTAACGCAGAGCATGATCATCTATTACATGATCATGTGGGTAATCAATTATATGACCATGCTTTGGAACGGGTCAGCATGACCATCTATTTGATTACCCGCATGAACATCTAATACATGACCATGCTAGCACGAAGCATGATCATCTAATTGGTTATCTTTATGCTCATCCATTACATGACCATGCTTAGCCCATCTATTAGGTGTCCTTTTACATGACCATTTAGATGATCATGCAACCTAGTTAGCCGCTGGGACGCTCTCTAGTTTCCACGATGTTGGGAAGTCCAGCTGTTAGGAGCTACTAGAAGGTATTTAGTGTTGAAGTTTGGGCAAGCGAGGCAAGGGTTAATGGGGGCTTCGACTTCTACCAGACGGGCATAGTGGTAGCCGATGTAGCCAGCTCGGTCAACACTCCTGGAATGAGAGTAATGTATGCGGTTCCGCCTCACAATGAGACATCAGACCAACCCAGCGCACCCGGTGGGGCAAGCACCTAGTGTAGTACCACCCCCGTGGAAAAGTCAGCGTTCTCCAACTGGGATAGGCTGGTAGAGGGAGTGAAACTACTAACAACACAGTGCCCGAGGAAACGACACAAGAGATCCCGTCAATGCCAGAGGAGTTCTAAAGTCTTTCAACGGCATCGTGAAATACGAAGAAAATATTAACAAGGGGGTCTAAGCGCTTTATACCTTCACCCTCCAGTGTCAGGTAAAAACTTGCGGTGAGCTTACCTAACACCGTGATAGGGGTAAAGCGAGCTGGAAGCAATAATCGAAACTAAATACTCATTATTAAGTTAATGGGGCTAAAAGAAGTATGTAGATATCATAGATGGCTGTGGGTGGAAAGGAATAGAGGAAGAAGCTAGGAAAGAGGAGAAAGCTAAGAAATTACTTAAATGCGAGTGAGTAACGACCTATAGCTCTCTTTGCATAAACCACTGCTCTTTCTAACAATGTTAGTGAATTCCGCTTTGAACTCCTGGCTGAATGAGTTTTTGAAATAGTTTAAATCCCAGAGCCTCGAAATATTACTAGGGGGCATTTTTATGAATCAAGAGCAATCGACAACAAAACTTCTTGTCGAGGAAATACTTCCTTTAAGTAAAATTAATGAGAATGCTAGGATTGAAGCGGGGTTTATACGTATCCCTAAAATAAGCAACCTGCACCCTTATCTCGCTAGGAGGCCTACCTCTACCGCGAGAGTGCTGACGCTGGCCTCTTTACTTCCAAGCCATGTGATCAAAGAAGAGTTTGAAAAGGCGCTGGGGTTTGATAAAGTTAGCTCTGTCCCCTATAAGCTACTCTACCTGGTCAACCCGGACAGGGCTTATGTGAAGGAGCTCGTCAAAAAGTACAGTGGTAGAGACCCCGAGGAAATAATCGTAGTAGACCCGATGGCAGGCGGGGGCTCAATACCCCTAGAAGCACTGAGGCTAGGCTTCCGCACAGTAGCCATGGACTACAACCCAGTAGCATACATAATACTAAAAGCAACACTAGAGTACCCGGCAAAATACGGTGTCAGACTATATGAGGATGTAAAGAAGGAGGTAGAAGCACTAATAGAGTACGCTAGGAAAGAGTTATCCCAATACTACGCGGAAGACGCGTATAACTACATAGTTGCCAGGGGATATAGGTGTCCCGCTTGTGGAGGACTAGTCCCGATAATACATAGCAACAAGCTAGATGAATCCACCTATGCTAAGTTCAATTTCAGTAAACAAGAAAAAAGCTTCACAGTAGAAATAACGAAAACTAAAGAAAAATTTGAAAGGCTTAGGTGTCCATATTGCGGAAGTCCCTTAAATGAAGAACTAGTCCTAAGGGACTGGGTTAAGAGGCATAAGGAACTACTTGATGTAGCTTTGAGTGGCAATGTTGAGAAGGCGAAAGAGAAGATCCAGGAACTGCTAGAAACCCATATAGTACTCGTTAAGGAGACACCTGAAGGCTTCAAACCAGTTGATGAGAAGGATAGACAAGCGCTCGTTAAAGCATACTTAGACCTTACTGCTCAGATAAAAGAGCTGAGAAAATACCTACCTGACGCGCAAATACCGAGAGAAAACGAGGTATTCCAACCTCTCAGAGAAATGGGGATCCAATATTGGTATGAACTCTTCAATCCAAGACAATTGCTAATATTACTCAAACTCATAAAGTACATTAGAGAGCGTGGAGAATTCCTAATAAAGGAAAAAGGCGAGTATGGAGCAACTATAACACTGTATCTTGCTCTAGGATTGGGTAAGTTCGCAGATTACAACAGCATAGCGACAGAGTGGGATTATTCCCAAAAATCTATAGATAGATTGTCTGGTAGGTACCAAGATAGTAGAGGTAGTGTGAATTTAGGTCTTGAATACTGTGAAATGCGCCCTGTAACCAAAGACCCAGGAAAATCCCTTGGATGGGTTTTCGAGCCCCATGTGAAGTCCATCGGTCGTACTAGAGGCGGGATTCTACCAGTGCTGAAGCTCCTCACTCAATGGCTTAAGGGCCTTGGAGACAGGGTATACGTATTATGTGGTGATTCGAGGAAGCTCTCATCTATATTAAGCGAGATAGGTATAAACGCTGTGGATGTAGTCAACGTGGATCCTCCCTATTTAGCCCAACACATCTACAGTGACCTTATGGAGTTCTACTGGCAAATACTCAGAATAGAGCTTCAACCACTGATTGAGCAGGGGTACTTGTTTAACCGAGATCCAGAGAGAGGTAGAGTAGAGCTCTATATTGAGGGCTGGTCACCACTGTTACCAGTGCTTCCAAGGGAGGAGGAGATCATAGCCCGGCGAGGCAGGGAGAAAATAACGGATCTCAGCACTGGGTTAGAAGTAGCCAATGTAATGAAGCACACTGGAAAGTGGTATATTGTTAAGATGTGGGAGTTCTTTAGCGAGGTATACAGAGTTCTAGGAGAAAACAGTGCTTTAGTTGTTTGGTTCACGCATAGCGACCCCTCTGCATGGGAGGCTATAATATCTTCACTATACGGAGCTGGCTTTACTCTTAGCAAAGCCTGGCCAGTTTGGACCGAGATGCAGACAAGAAGAGTGGCGTTGTTGACATCAGCGTTCTTTACATCACTAGCACTTGTGCTTAGAAAGGGTGATATAGCCGGGCGTGTGATCACTGGGGCGAAGACTGTGGAGGAAATATTGCGTAATGAGGATGCCAAAGAGGCTGTTAAGAGAGGTGTTAGAGAGGCCCTTGTTAGTGCGAAAGTGTCCGGGGCCTCCGGATCAGAATTCTTCATCATGGGTCTTGCTGGTGGGATTGCGGGCACCACGAGGATTTGGAATCCAAGTATTGAGGAAGAGGGGGGAGGTTTCTCCAAGCAGAAAAGCCTTAGCGAGTACATTGAAGACGAGGCACTTAAGGGTAAACTAAGGCTCAAGAGAGCCCTAGAGTTCTTCGATAAAGTCCTCTACCCAGCTGCATTATACATTTCTCTCGAGGCCTTGCTGGAGGAGTACATAGCAGAGGCCGTTAAACTAGATGAGAGAATGAAGAGAGATATCCTCACAGTAGACAACTACACAAAGACCTACCTCCTAATGTGGACTGCCACTAGGTATACTGGGGAAAGAGAGCTAGCCTACGACTTTGTGGAGAAGGTCTGCAAGACCCTAAACGTGGAGCGACAGAACTTGAAGTACTTCGGTCTCTTACACCAAGAGGAAGCGTCTAGATACAAGGTTCTATTCGGCAGTGAGGTCTACGAGGCCGTGGGAGGTAGGCTCGAAAGGCTCATCAAGACAAACGCAGGGCATGCTATACACGTACTTAGGCTCATCGGAGAGCAGCCCAAAGACGATGTCGTCAAGGCCGCTAAGGCCGTCTTCTCCACAACTCCCACAAGTCGCAACGTTGCTGCAACAGCGTTATTCCTACTGAGGACGGCCACCGAGGAAGAGCTCAGGCTTGTAAATCTCTCTGGGATATCAAGAGAGTTCGCTGAGAGCGTGCTCATGAAGCTCTACCAGGGTGTGTGAAGTTGGTCGTGAGACTTAGAGATACCGTGAAACTAACTGAGCTTGCATCGAGAGTATACAGGGGCTTACACCCAGAGGAGTATGTTGGCAAGCTCGCGCCAAGCCTTGGGCTAGTCGTCCAGCGAGACCTCGGAGTCGCGAGTGTTGAGGTATCCTTTGAGTTTTCTGACCCTGTGACGTTCCTCCTGCTCACTCACTTCAGAGAGCCTGTTAAAGAGGCCTTGGGAGCTGTTAACACGGCTCTTCAGAGCGTGGGTGGTGGCGTCGTATTATCGTTGACACACGCCATGGGGCTTGGAAAGACGCACTTCTTAACTATACTTTACCATCTCTATGTCAATATCCCAGATCGATGGGAGAACCTGATAAACCAGTCAAAGCAGAGACCTGACGTTGAGGATCTCTTAAAGACCTTAAGGGACATCAACTACAAGGTCGACGTGGCGAGGAAGACCTTAGTGATCCCAGTCGACCTAAAGTACCTGCCAGCAGGCTACAATCCCTACGAAGCACTATTTGAGTACCTAAAACGCGTTCTTGAGAGAAAGAGGTCTCGGTTAAAGCAAGAGGTTCCAGAGAAGAAACTTGCGGAATTCGAAGGGCTCTTAGGCGAGCTAAGCAAGTATAAGCCTAAAGAAGCTGCTAAAGCTTTTAGCGAGGCCCTCGGAGAGCTTGGTATTGTCGCGCCTGTGTTAATCTTAGTCGACGAATTGTATGCGGGCGTTGTGGAAGCCATCCTAGGAGAGTCTAGGGATTACGCTGATCACCTGCGGAGCGTCCTGGTCTTCATATCCTCTCTTGTCGATGAGTTACAAGGAAAGGAGCCCGTGGTATTGATATATGCTTCGGCGCAACAGGATGTCCAGAGATGGAGGAATGTGAAGGTTATTGATGTTAAAGAAGACTGGGCTAAGTTACTAAAAGAAGCTGTTGGCCTCTTTGAGGATCGAATGCAGAGGTTTTCCGTGAAGACCGTAAAGGAAGTTACTGAAGAAGAGGCACTTGAGATAGTTAAGAAGCGTGTAGTCGAGCTTCAAGCCCCTTTAAGTAGCATTCTAGTAGACTTCGAGAAAGTGGAACGAATTCTCGCCGAGATTGTAGGCGCTGACATAGCTAGGAGATTCATGGAGAAACTTAAGATCACATACCCATTTTCACCCATATATGAGGAGTTCGTAAGGAAGCTAGTAGTACCCGTCTATGGTGGAGATCTCTCTAATGCACAACATTTGCGTGATCTGATCAAGATAAGCTCGAGTGTATTGGGTAGGGCCATTGAGGATGAGGAGTCATCGCTAGCTAGTATAGCTCACATTGAGCATGACGACATCAAGCACTGTTTGCAGGAAGACTCAGCTAAGCTGTGGTGGAGCAATGTAGTATCATGGGATAAGTACATCGATACTAAATACGGCGACCCCAACGAGAAAAAGATATTGAAGAGCGCTGTTAGATCC
>Ga0080005_160058_pt1 | contig 11012 bp, 15 predicted proteins | sample JossMetagenome_2_FD_69208 | JGI IMG/M metagenome (GOLD analysis project Ga0080005, IMG submission 69208) | Hot spring sediment microbial communities from Joseph's Coat, Yellowstone National Park, USA - JC3_ASED (SPADES assembly) (version 2) | ecosystem: Environmental > Aquatic > Thermal springs >... | reverse complement strand
AACTTTGTATTTCTAAACATTACGTGTCATAAATAGTGTACAACCATAGCACGTGAAATCATGTAATCATTGCGTTACATAAATAGAGCACGTTACCTAGTGTTACAATTTAACTAATGTGTTAATAATCAAACCGTGTCATTAATAGAGCACGTGTATTACTCACATTATCTTTATAGCATATTTATAAACCTGTATTACAAACATAGGACTCTATGGTTTATTCCGTTATGTAAATAGAGCACGTAAATAATAATTTATTGCTAAATAACGTTTTAATAAACGTGCCGTAATGTAAATAGAGTATGGTTTTTGACGTTGAATTTTCTTATGGTTATTTATTGATATTGTGAGCCATATCGTGAACTATATAGATTATTTATGGCATGGTTGAGCCTCTTTCATTAAGTATATAGTCAATGATTTTGATGGTTACGGTTATATATAGGTCCGTGGTTTTTTGTTTTTCTCACGTTCACGGTTTACGTTTATGATAACGTAAGTTTCACGTAGAAAAGTTTATAAATCCTAACGTGCTCTATTTCACGGTATGGACACGGAAAAAGGAATGGAAACGGAAACCCAAATAGAATGGCTTAGTGAAATACGGAAAGAGTTGAACGTGAAGCGTGATAAAAAAGAATTGAACGTGAAATTAAGAATAAGGTTAGGTTACACCGAAAGCCGTGAAATCATGTACATGGAAGCCGTGATTTATGACTCAAAGAGCGGAAAATGCCTAGGCAAAATAACCAGGACTGCTGAAGATAGTGCGTTATCGGTGGTTCACTTAGAAATACTGATGGACTTTTACAATGCGGTGATTGAGCGAATTATCGGAAATACACCACGTAAAGCAAAATCAGGAATTGACAGGTGGTTATAATGGTGTCAAAGTTTGAAATGGGTTATGAGTTAATGGGTAATGTTGTTGTGCGTAAGTACTTTGTTGAGTATGAGTATGTTGTGTTGTGCGATATACCGTGCTTAGACTTGAACAAAATGAGTGAGATGGAAATTGAAAATGCGTTGATTGAGTTGTTCAATGCCGTTAAAGGGTATGATGTTGAAATTGGTTTATGGTCCGACGTTCATATTTTTGATGTGCCGTATAACTGCGTTATTGTGAGCACTAAGCCAATACCGAAAAAGGTGGTTCAAATAGCGATAAGCACGTTAAAGGCTTTCTGTAATGCACAAGGTGATGGCAATGAGTAAAACAATCCTTGATTTTATCAATGATGTACATGAACCCAGTGTTAAATACAGTGTTAAGGTTCATTTTGTTACGGAAAGCACGGGAGATTATCAGCACGTTTATGTATGGCATTTCTTTGAACCGCCGAATAGAATGGTAATTAGGGTTCATGCCGATAGTGTCATTGCGTTTGAGATAAAGACCGATAAGCCAGTTCACCCGAAATTTGACACGTATAATGGTAATGATACGTGGATAAAACTTATCGGTTTGCTTATTGTTCATGTACATAAACTGCATGGTGATGTACATGATGGTGTTGTGACCTACATAAACCGTGACTTTTATGGTGAAAGGACTAATGTATGGGTTCTTTGGTTTTATGAAATCCGCTTTAGAGAACCAAATCGTGAGATGGTGCTTAAATTGCGTGATGCGATTGTGAGTTTTCTAAGGTCTCAATTGGGTTTGGGTGATGGTTATGCATGAGAAACAGCACAGGAATATGCGTTTAATGGGTACCAATACCATGGATATGCGTGAATTCATTGGTGTTAGGTCTGAGACTAAGCCTGAGCCTAAAAAGCCTTACTATGAAATACGTGCTAAGGTGATTGTTCACAGGGGACATATTGACGTGACGGCAATAACGGATTTAGAGCGTAATTTACCAGTCTTTCCAGTTAGGATTTATGTATTATCGCATAGCCATTCCAGTTATGTTCATGATAGGGTTTGGCATTTATATGATGGGACGTATAAGGTGGCACGCATTACTAAGGATAAGACTCACGTGAAAATCATTGAGGTAAGGAATGGTGAGGCTAGGGTACTGAAAGAATACACCACGGATTAAGGCTTAGCGTTAAAATCCTATTTTTTCATTATTTTCTTTCTTTTCCGTGGTTATCCTAGGGTTAGGACCATATTCTTTCTACATGTGTAATCTACATGTGTCCTGCGAAATACGGTTATCGTGAAATTGCGGACACGGTAGGTTATTACACGTGTAATCTACAGGTGAGGCTCGAAGGACGCTAACGTGAGTTTAATCACGTGGTTTACACGTGAGGTAAGATTTATATAGCGGTTATGCACTATTACCGTGTATGAGGCAGTTGGATATTCCCGTAAGGGTTAGGTGGTGGAAGAAATACAAAAGGCTTGTTTTAATACCACCGAGGAGAGAAACACGAAAAGAGTTGTTGAATGAGTTGAGTAGTGGTAGTGAGTATTACGGGATTGTGAGAATATCCAAATACGGAGAACCCGTGACATTCAAGGTAGGGGTTAAATTCTATGTTTGGTCTTGGGAGAACAAGGACAAAATACCAGGTTTGAACACGGTGTTTGTGGTTGTGGATACTGATTGCACCATATGTATTGATGATGTAACGGAATTGGTTAATCAACAAGGTGGTACCAGGGGTATATTGACGCTTTATTTGCCGTAATTAGCGATAGGGATTAAAAACATTAAAATCATTGATTTTCTCAATGAGTGATTACTTGGCTACCGTGGCTTATTTCACAAGGATTGTGGATAGTGGAGATTATTACGTAGTTGAGTATTTCGATAAGAAATATATCGTTAGGAAGCAAAATGTTGAGCGTGATGTGATGAATATATTAAAGGATGTATCGTGTTACTATGTTCATGCTTTTTTGAAAGTATTGAGTATCAAAGTGAGGATTGATGTTGATGAAATCATTAAAAACGTGAGGTGTTGAGCGTGAGGGTTCATACTCACGTTGTATTCTCTACGGCGGTGGCGTTGTGGTTAGTAACAACGTGGCAAACCGCACTTATTGCACCATTGACCACCGTGCTCATTGACATGATTGGACACAGCCGAAGCCACGGAATACCCCACAGGATTTGGCTAACGCATGATTGGATTCTCTCATTACCAATATTCATTTTGCCATTGTCCTGGATTTATTCATGGGTGTCGTTATTCTATGTATCGCTTCTCACGGCACTCATTATCAACACCACAACACTATACACGCATTTAATTGCCGATTGCATATCGGGACACACATTTATTTTGACAAAGAGGGTAGGACACGCATATGTGGAATGGGATAACCCAATAGCCAACGGTCTATTTATTGTGCTGGGTATTGTGTTGATATTTGCGTTAGGGTACTACAAATTCCATTTACCTTTGTAAAAATAAGGTCTTTGCATAAGTAGGGTTAGGGTTTAGGACTAGGTGAGTATAGGGTTTTGATTAAGGATTTGAACGCTGAGTGAGTGATGAAGCCTTGACCAAAATGAAAAAGTGATCACAAAGTGAACACTGGGGAAAACTTTTTAAACCCCCAGTGAACACATAAACCTGGGTGAGAGAGATGTCCCAGGTCCAAAACCAAACTCAGGTCCAAACTCAGGTCCAGGGAAATAAAATAACGGTGGAAGAGTGGTGTGGTCCGACGATATATTACGGCAGACATATCGAGAAGCGCATCTATGACATGTCATTGAATAAAATACCTGCGAGACAGGGTGGTAACAAAAATGTCGCCGTATGGGACTTGGAGCCAGGGAAATACATGTTCTTATACATTGAGCACCCCACGCTTATCTCACCATCATTTGACTACACAATTATGTGCCTTAATATCGAAGCAATCGGTGCAGGAAGCATAGAAAAAACACCCCTAGCACGCATATCACTCCCAAAAAACATGGATCGTGAATTTCGTGAGAACATAATACTTACACTGATGCGACAACTACAGCCCATGTGCTAATTGAGAGGTGGTGGAAATGACTAGAAAATTCACGAAACATATTCATGTGAAAATGGATGAAGAAACGTACAATAAAGCCAAGCAATTAGCAGATCTTTGTTGTGAGGGAAGATTAGGAATGATGGTAAGGAAGTTGATTGAAAAGGAATACGAACAAACATTCAACAAAAAGGCAGGTGGTAAGGCATGAGTACAAGTTCGTGAAGTAATTACATCTTACATCCCTGTTTTTTCTTTTAAAACACACATCTTTTTTCTTTTTGAAATGCCTTAGTTAGAGCTTATTGTTCCTTAAGGGAATAGAAGAACACTTTCGCTCTACTCTCTCTACTGGATGTGAGTAAGTAGTATGTTTATAAGTAGGTTGGTTAAATCATTAGAGTGATGAAGGCGGAAACAAAAACAACGGAGAAAAAACCCGAGTCTAAAACCGAGAGGAAAATGGGCGAGGCTAGGGAAGAGGCTCAGAAGAGAGAGGTTGTCGAGTGGTATGAGGCGTTTGATGGGGACAGAATCAATTTGGTTTATGGTAAGGCGGGTGCTGGTAAGACGAGGCTGGCATTAGCTATCGCTAAGAGGGATTTGGAGAGTGGTAGGGACGTGATTTACATAAGCACGGAGTTGAACAACGACCCAATGATTGATGCAATCAAGAAATACGCCACCAATGTCATGCCGATTTATAAACCCTATGAGGTGTTCAATACGCTGAAGCACATGACTATTGAACCTGGCGATGTCATTATTATCGATAGCCTAGGTGGCATTAGGGAGAATTGGGTGACGTTTTATGGGCGTGGGAATGTGAGCGATACAGCACCAACCAATAGGTTGATTGCCAGCATAGTACACCTGCTGGCGTTAAGGTGGGTACAGACTAAGAGACAGATTAAGGTGATTTTGATAACGCATGAATCGCCAGCAGTTGGGAAGCTATGGTATGGCGAGGATGGTGCCCCAACCACGGCACAGCACTCAATGCATGATGTGTCAATGGTTATCAGGGTGTTAATGAGGGAGAGCTATGATGAGACTGGCGAGTTGGTGAGTGTTGAGAGGATTGGGAAGATAGTTATGGATAGGTACAACGTAATAGGTGCAGGTAAGATTTTCTATCTGCCTCAGCCCGTTATATGATTTAAAAACCGTAGAAAGAAAACACTTAAATTTTGGTTATTTTGTTTTTGGTGGGGTGATAGGATGGCAAGTCATACGAGTCTAAAAGACGGGATAAAACCTCAAGGTAAGGACTCAAGCCAAGGTAATATAAATCTTTCGCCCAAGAGCAATGAAAAGAAAGCCGAGAGGAAAGCCCAGGCTAAGCCACAAACCAAGCCAAGTGGTCCTAAACCCGCTACTCGTATCGATATAGACGGCACACTAGTAGGGAGAAAGGTTGTGCTCTATGTCCAAACTGGCAATGTTGCTAATGCCGTGATTGGCACTATAATCACGATGGGTAGCTTCTGGGTGGTGGTTAAGGTCGAGAAGACAAATATACCGTTTATTCGTGATGTGGCTTACATCAACAAGGCATACATAATCATGTACTCACCACTACCCGAGGAAAAAGGTGAGAAACAATGAGTGAGGTACATGTTGAGAGAGTTGGGGATAATGTGGTTGTTTGTCGTGAGAGGGATGGTAAGCCCGAGTGTTATTGGTTCAAGTATGGTGATGTTACTCACTTAACCATGGTGTTGGGTGCCATGAACATTTTCAATTGTGGCACCGTTAGAGAAATAGCGAAAAAGGTGGGTATTAATAATGTTGAGGATTTCGTGAACAAGTACTGTGATTCTAAACCCCACCTTGAGCTTTATGGTGTAAAACCGAGCAGTGAGGATAGGGATAAAGTTCATGTTAAGGTGCTCCTCACGGTTAGGAAGGATGGTGATGGTATGATTGTATGTGCAGGTGAGCATAATTGTGTCCGTATTAAGTCATGTGAGCCTCAGCATTTAGCTAGGGCTATCAAGTTATTGAATATTCACGATGTCATGTATATGCTGAATACAATCAATTGTATGGAGTCATACGGTGAGGTAATGAGGATATTGAGTGGTGAGGGTTATGTCTAATGCATTCGAGGTTAGGTACTTCAAGCTTAATGACGTTGAGGTAACATACTTCAAAGCCGAGGATGGTTATGCCGTATGTGCTGAGAAAAATGGGGTTAGGGTATGCGGTAAGTTCAGGTTGATTAATGTGAATGAGGATGCTATTGAGTTGGCTAAGGCTCTTAGGAACCAAAAAATCAACATAACCACTGAGGAGGTTAAGGAAATCCTGACTAAGGTTAAGATTGGTTATTTTGAGAACCGTGAGGTAAAGAACCTAGGGGAACCACCACAGCAACAACCACAGCAGATGCAACAGCAATCACAACCACAACAACCACCACAGCAGAGCAATACTTCAATAAGTTTAGGGTTCATGCATGTTGGTGGTAAGACCGTGGTTGAGGTTATTAAGTTACCAGCTAGTATAGTTATTGATTACCCATCACGTAGTGAGAATGAGGATGGTGCTACTGAGGCAATTCAGATTTATGATGGTGAGGTGGACTCTAAGGTTATACGTGACAAATACTTACATGGTGAACGTAGGTATATTCTTAAGACATCATATGATGTGTATGTTGGTGAGAATCTGGCTGATGTGGTGAGGGAATTCAGGGATAATGATAGGGGTATTGTAACGACAGAGAAGAAAATCATTGAGGGAGTTGTTAGGTTACTCTTTAGAAACACAAAGGAGGAGTACGGTTATGCATACACAGGATTTTACCCCGATGGTTGGCAGACAGGCTTTGTCGAATACCCAGTGAAGAGACTCCAATGTGACCCAACGTTGATTGAGGACTTCATTAAGTGGGTTAATACCTATTATAATAGGAATAGGGTTTTCGTGTTCAATAATTTCATTATGGTTGGTGCTAAGCATTTCATGCCCGCCATTAGGATGACTAGGGTTTTTGAGGATAGGATTCTTATAAACTCAGGTCCTAAGTACTTGGGTAAATCCACGAGCCAGAAGACGATTGCTAGGGTTTACGGATTATCGCCAGAGGATGAGTATGTGAGGATTATTGGTGACAATGCGATAAACACGGTGCCTAGAATCCGTAATTTACTGACTAGGTATCTATCTGTACCGTTGTTTTTCGATGACATTGGCGAGCCTGGATTTAAGACAATTGCATATGTGTTGTTAGGCGCCGCCACGGATTCAGCAATCATAGGCGCCCAGGCTACACAGTATGGCTTTAGGATTAGGGTTGCGAGACCACTGAGGAGCATGGTTATAAACACTAACCTATCGAGACAAGACATAGAGGAGATTCTTAAGGATATTGCAGGTCCAGCTTATACAAGGAGGGTGGCGATTTTTGAGTGGTATCGTGAAAGGGTTAAGGCTGAGGTTGATGAGCTATATCCCGATACAAACATATTGGGTTGCTTGATTGACATCTGGAACAGGCATGATTGGCGTAACGAAATCCTTAAGAGTAAGAACATGTACCATGTGGCGATGTACCTAACTAAGTACTTGGTTATTAATTATGGAGTGAACATGGACCCTATAGTCAATGCGTTAAATACCATGTATGAGCGATATGTTATGGAATCTGAGGAGGACATTATGGAGGAGGAACCGAGTGATGAGGACAAGTTAATAGCCATGGCAATCAAGTTGGCTAAGGGTAAAAGCCAGGGACCAGACCCACCATTGAATAGAGTCCTTAATTACATACTTCACTCAGACCACATTAGGTTCGCCACGGCACAGGATGACATTGAAAAGCCAAAGGAACATGAGTTCAGAAAACTAAAGAACATAATCGAGAACGAACTAGGTATCAACATGTCCAGTATTCAAGACATTGATGCATTAGAGAGCTACATCACTGACAGCAATATAAAGATGGATGAGGACACGAGAGAAGCACTGCTAACCGCAATTAGGAACATAAAGATGGGCAGGGTGAGGATTCATATATTGGTTGGAGAAAAGCACTTAGTGACCAAGGCACATAGGCAGTTCATGGGGATAAAGAGACAACAAAAAAATGGCTATTATTATCCAATGTCAGTAACAGATTTCATAGCTCTATTCCTAAGGAGAACTATTGATGAGGGAGGAGAAGGCATGGAAACTGATGAAAAACACGGTGAAGACCGTGAACCCAAACAAAAGTAAAGAACACAATTTTACAAATATACTACAATCTAGGAGGCAATCCAGGCAATCCAAGCAATCCAAGTTTTTGAGCTAAAATAAACTGGCTCACGTAAAGTTTTCTTTGAAAACATATATTACAATCATGACTCTACTATATAAAGCTGAAATAAGTTTTTCTCTAACCCCCCTCTAAAGCCTGGATTGCCTGGATTGCCTGGATTGCCCAATTGTGGCTTTATTATTTGTAAAATGGCACCGTGGTTTCTCCGTGAGTTATCGTGAAAATCGTGCAACCACATTATCTTTTGGGTAATGTTTATAAGCACATGGTTTAGAGCGTATTAAATATGAAAGCTTTATTTCCCATATTCTCAAGACCGAGGGATATCAGTGAGTTTTTCAAGGTTAGACATGGTGAGAGCGCTCCTAACAGGAGACCTAGGGCTATTATGGTGGATGTTGGCGTTGAGAATCCCAAGGCACGTGATTATAAGTCGAATGTTATCAAGAGCGTTGATTTGAGTGAGTATTTTGGTTTTGTTAGGCGTTTTTGGAATGATATCACGCTCTTTATTGTTCTTGACAGCCACGATATTAATGAGCACTTTAAGAGACTTGATGAGTCAATTAACTACTTTGAGAGGGTTAGGTTTTATGATGTTATGAGGTATGGGGTACCTATTGTTGTTTGTCATTATTGTGATGATGAGAAGATACTAAGGACAACCCTTGAGAAGGCGAATGAGGTTAGGGAAATGTGGCATTCGGTAGTGATTGGCGTGCCTGGTACTATTATCACATCAGCACGTGGAAAGTTCAAATGTGTTGAGGACATCAACAAATGCAATAAGTTCATTGCATCGCTAATTACAAAGTTGGTTGATGCTGGTTTTAGCCGTGATATCCACATACTGGGGATTAGGAAAAGGACGTTCACGTATTTGCATGAGGTTGGTTTAGCGAGACATGTATTGAGCGCTGATACTGACGCCTTCAATCTGGCGCCAAATGAAAAGGCAAAGGAGGAATTGCGGAAAAGGTGCCCTGGGTGCTACCAAGTTATCAATGACACAGAGCTTATGAACACGTGGTACCTGGAGTGGTTTAAACCCTACGAACCAATTCTCACGGTTGAGGAGTGGTTGTTAGGTGAAGGTCTTCGTTAGGTTTATAAGCATGTGGTGTAAAGCGTATGTGATGAGCACCCTAGAGAAATTCACATACTATAGGATAATCCCAGTTGGTGGGCACTCGGACGCAATTCTCCTAGAGTTCCACGACCCACACAAAAACATACTTAAGGGTTTTATTAGCTTACGTAGGGTTAGGAGGGGACCGCAAATATCGGTATCCATGCCGTTAAGGTTGTCAAAGTGGTTTGAGGAGCACAAGGAGTTGCGTAGGTTTTTCCCAGAGCGTGTACTAGTCATTATTCCGTTCAATATTGACAGCGTTACTGACATCGAGGTATTAATGAGTGTTGCCAAGGCACTCTATGGTTTCAAGGACGCCAAGGAGTTGTACAAGGAAAAAATCAGGGCGGGTAAGGTTAAGCCAATCGAGGCTGGGTTAGACCCACACTATCAATTGTTCCTGAACGCAAAGTCGATACCGAAGATATCAGTGGACGAACTTTACGACATGCTCAGAGACGCTTCTACACCCTAGGCTCGAAACTAGGCTCGAAAGATTGAGAAAAACTAAACGAGTCTCTTCACCAGCTCGCTAAACCTGCTTACGAACTTGTCGAAGGTTATCTCGCCAACCCTTCCCAGGCTCTTACCTGAGTAATGACCCCAAGCCTTCTCATCCGTGAGCAACTTAGCCAATGCCTCAACAGCCTCGTCAACGTCCTCATAACCAAGCCCAACCTCACCACCCATGGCTAGGTCACTCCAGGCACCACCACTCCTATGAACAACAACGGGCAAACCCCTGGCCATAGCCTCAGCAACCACCACGCCCCAATGCTCATTAATTGTGGCATGAAGAAACACCCTAGCATGGTCCATCAAAGCAACCTTAACATCACCTGGAGCATTCGGGTACAACTCAACATTTAGCTTATTCTCCATAGCCAACCTCCTAATCCTCTCGAAATAAGCATTGGACGGCTTAGTCCCAGTGCCACCAACAATGACTAGCTTAACCCCAGGTACCTCCTTAGTTAGCCTAGGCATCAACTCACCAACAACCCAGTGATAACGTTTTTCCCGTGCAAATCTACCAATCATTATAACGGCTAATTGCCTCTCATCAAAGGGTCTTGGATTCCTCACAATAGAGACATTCGGTGGTATTGGTGGATTAAGGACAATGGGCTCCTCACCATACACATCCCTAACCACATTAGCCGTCCACTTAGAATTAGCCATAACCATATCATTAACCTCGAAGGGATTGCCTCGATTAAATAATTCACCTAACCACAGAGCACCCATTAGATACAAATTCCATGGGAATACACCATACCTCTCGCTTATATAGGGGTCCTTTCTCCAGTGGTACTTCAGCGATTTGTAAACAACCTCGAACGGGTAGTGAATGTACTCAATGGTTTTGAAGCCGTACATTTTCTTTAACTTCACGATGGGCTTCACGGCATAGAAGTCAATGAAGACGATGTCAGGCTTTAGGCGCGGGATAACCCACATGGGTGGAATCCACGAAATATTGCGTAGGTAGATGCCGAATGCCCTCATCCTAAACGGCATGCTGTGGATTGGCATGTCGGTGATGTCAATCCCAAACCAATCCTTATAACACGGCACGCAGAACTTGGTCGTAGCTGTTATCTCAGTATGAAAACCCAAGTCCTTAAACGCCCTGGCGAAGGCGGAGGCTACTATCTCGCCACCACCTGGTCTAT
>Ga0080005_131912_pt1 | contig 11020 bp, 19 predicted proteins | sample JossMetagenome_2_FD_69208 | JGI IMG/M metagenome (GOLD analysis project Ga0080005, IMG submission 69208) | Hot spring sediment microbial communities from Joseph's Coat, Yellowstone National Park, USA - JC3_ASED (SPADES assembly) (version 2) | ecosystem: Environmental > Aquatic > Thermal springs >... | reverse complement strand
TTTCCAGACACAGTTATCATATCTGTGATCTGTGCGGTCGTAGGCGTTACGCTGAAATTATCAATATATGTGGGGTATACACATAAGAGAGGCTTAAACCCTAACTGTCTTACAAGTATATATTGAGACATTTGATCACCTTAACATTGCCATCATGAGCATCATTTCTCTCTGATGTTCTTGATAAGCAACTATGCCTATCACGCCTATTATAGCTATCAATGCTCCGGCACCAGCAATCATCCACCAGTAGCTCGGTATCTCTGGAGCTGGAGCTGTTGGTGCACCAGGCTTCTCAGTAGGAGACACCGCCTTAACCTTTCTTCTATCTTCTGAGTCTACATAAAAAGCATCTCTTAATGCTGTTCCTGCTAATCCTGAAAAAGTATATTCACCTGCTTTATCAACTTTTATATATCCCTCAAGCTCAAGCATCGACCCCACGTCTTTATTTGGTATAGCTATTGATAATCCAGCTCCTTTAGGAATAGAAAATGGATTGCCTTGTTTATCAATAAACATTATCTTATCGCTCGGGCCATCAGCATACCATAGTGCTACACCAAAATTAGGCCACTCAGCAGGAGGCGGACTGATTATTTTTCCAACAACTTTCACAGGAGCATTCACTCCAACAGTTATCGTGTCAGATATTATGAGAGATACAGTAGTATACGGCATACTTCCACCATTTAAAAAGTTCTTTCAAAAATAATATTGTTTTGTATGACTACTTAGCGACCACTATTATCGGTCTTCTCATCTCGCTAGCTACTACGACACCTATTATGGCTATTACGGCAAGTCCTGCTCCAGCTAGTGCTATCCAGAGCCACGGCATCTGAGGGATCTCTACTCCCGGCACACTTACTGCAACGCTTGTCTCCGCTCTTGAGGATCCCATGGGCATCTATCTCACCGCCTTGCCGAGCTCTGTGATGATTATAGGAGCTAATATAGGTGTGAGCACTAACGCTCCTGTGATGAACATCATTACCGGTTGAGAAGTTATTATCTCAACTAATGCTGTAGCTAGTGTCGTGGCAAGTCCTTCTCCTTTGAACTCAGCCACAACAGAATATGTTCCAGGAGTTGACGGTGCTGTGAAAGATACTGACGCCGTCCCGTCAGAGCCTGTTGATGCTGACTGTGTGTTTCCTGCGAACGTAACTGATACTGTTCTTCCCGCCAGAGGCTTCCACGTTCCGAAGTCGTTATACTCAAGCTTCACAGAAACTTTGACAATCTCTCCAGGGTTGTAAGTTTTTTTATCTGTTGTGACTGAGAGCCTCGTAGGATATGCGAATGCAATAAGAATCTTATCAGATCCTACCGCCTCAGGCATCGCATATGCCTGTATATATCTCTTAGTGCACGGAAGCTTGTCTCCCCCGATGTCCCAAGGAACAGTCCATGTGATGCTTGCATATCCATTTATATCTGTGGTCTCAGTAGCTATCCAATACAGATAGCTGTCTGTTATGTAGAACCTAACCTCTTTGTTAGCAACAGGATTTCCATATGTGTCGGTTACTCTAGCAGTTGCAACAAGATAATCGCCAGGAGTGAACCAGCTTTTGTTGACGCTTAAAGAAACTTTCAATGCCTGAGCGACTGAGACATCTGTTGAAGCTCTTGAAGTACTATAAGGCACACTCTCACCATTTAAAAATTAATGTTAAAAAATATAACTGTTATTTGCTTAACGAACGGTAGATGATATAACCTATTATTCCTGCTACAACAGCTCCAACTCCCACAGCTATATATGTCCAAGGGATTGTTATTGGCGTAGGTATTGTTGGTGCAGGTACTTCAGTAGTTATTTTTATCTCTTTAGATGCTGATGCCGGTGCATATGTCATTTCCACCATCCACGTTTCTTGCCTTCCTCAACAACTACTGGGACAACTACTGGAAGCATCTCTGCGAGTATTAGAAGCACTAATGGCACCGCCGCAGGTATGCTATATGTTCCTACAACAACTGTTGTCGTTCCAACTGTTGCTGGGATCCCTTCTCCAGCATAGCTTGCTGAGACAGTATATGTTCCAGGTGTTGTAGGTGCATTAAATGTTGTTGTAGCTTTTCCATCTGTTCCTGTGGTCGCCGTTTTTGATGTGCCAGCAAACGATATTGATACCGTCTTTCCTGCCAGAGGCTTATACGTGCCAGCATCATTATATTCGAGCAGAACTGTAACAGTTATTGTTGCACCAGGCGGGTATGAGTCTTTATCTGTCATCACTGTAAGTCTTGTTGGATATGCCACTGCCACTGACACAGCATTTGATAATGTTCCCGACACCGTGTGTTTAGCCTGTATGTTCCATTTGTTACACGGAAGTTTTAATGTGTCAGCTGTCCAAGGTATCGTCCATGCAAATCTTGCTTTTCCAAGGTCATCTGTGTTTGCTCCTCCTATGACGACCCATCTTCCATTTGATATTGCGAACTCAACATATTCTCCTGATAGAGGAACTCCATCTCCTGTTAATGTTGCTGTGAAAACTATCTGGTCTCCAGGGACTCCCCAGCTTTTTGACGCTGTGAGACTGAGGCTTATGCCCATAACCTTAATATTTTTTGAGCCTGAGCTAGACGTGTAAGGCATACGCTCTCCCATATAACATATTTCATATGAAAATATAAAGAGATGTATGACAACAACTTTTTAACCTTATGAACAATTATTTTATATGGTGAAAAAATGGTTCAGCTCACATCTTGGCTAGACCCCTTCATGGAGGGAGTGTCTAGAAACACAGGAATACCAACAGCACAGCTGAGCTCTCATGTTGGAGGAGAGTTCATAGGAACTCTTCTTGAGAGAATCTCAGCAACATTCTCAAAAGGATTTATGAAGCTTCTGATAGACATAACTGCTGGAGGCATTGCTGCTGGATACGCTGTATATGGTAAAGATGTTCCTGAGAGACTTAGAAGAGAGCTTCTACAGACAGGCTCTCACCTGCTTTTCAGAGTTCTTGAGGCGATAGATTTTGCACAGATATACAACTCTGCAAAAGAATTCTTCGGAAAGCTCTCTGTTGGAGATATAAACGGTGCGTTAGCAACAGTTCTCAGAACTCCTGAGGAGATACTAAGCTCAATGGGGATCTCAATAGCATCATCTCCAGCTCCCGTCATGACAGCACCTAGCTACGTAATCACTCCTCCGTCTGTTTCTACACCGCCTGAGACAACATCTAGCGAGATACCTCCACTGCCAAGCCCTGCATAACGTTTTATAACAACATAAACAATGTGAAGAGAGTTTTTTATGGAGATAAAGTGGAGACATGAGTATATACTTGGTGGCGTGTTGGCTCCTTACATAGCTTTAGTCATCTTAAGTCTGACCAGACCTGTTGAGAAGCCTTCAGCTCCTGCTCCAACTCCTCCGCCACCTGCTCCTCCATCTCCTCCATCTCCACCACCTCCACCACCGCCTCCAAAACCGCCAGCTCCTCAGCCTGAGGTTCATCTATCTCTAGACAAGACGACTTTAATTGAGGATCCTAATGACGTGATTATTGCCACGTTATCGTGGAAGAACGTTCCGCAAGATCCTAATGCGTGGTACACGTTAAGCATTTTAACTGACGGCACGCTTGTTGCTGGTGGAGTGTCCACTAAGAACCTCCCCAGCGAAGGCTCTGTAAAGTTTAACATAACTTATCTCATGAGATATATAGATCAGTATTATCTTCCTTCCCCGGGTGCATGGTACGGCATATTAACTTATGAGCCTCTAGGCGGGTCGAAACAAGCATGGGCTTCTGTTGAGAAGATTAACGTGAACATTGTTGATAAATACAAGCTTGATGACGTTGTTAAGGCTGAGTATGATCTTACTAGTGACACAGTAACTTTATATCTAAATAAATCAGTTGATAACGCTTTGTTATTATGGCAGTTCTTCACATACGACAGATATGGGAGAATGATAAGATCCTCTGGAACTCATCCGTATTGGCATCCCATGTGGTTCAGTGGCGACAAGATTACTATAGATCTTCCTGGAGATCCTAGCCCTGACGAGGTTAAGATAGAGTTCAACATCATGAAGAGAGGCGTCAAGACTTTCAACATAGAGATTAAGAGACCTCCCATACCTGTCGAGATATCTGTGTCGCCTATAAATCCTGGAGAAACCATACAGCTGTGGGTGTTCTTCAACAGGTCTCTGCCTAGAAGAGCATGGATATATTATATGCCTACGGCATATCTCACAACTCTAACGCCTACAGCCAGGCTTGACGCTCCCGGAGACACGTCGTTCATCTCAATAGGTTTAGACCCTGCAAGAACTTATCACGTTACTGTTAGAAGGCTTGACACAGGAGCTGTTAAAGAGGCAGACGTGACATTCACAGGAGATCCTGACGAGAACTCATATAACATATATCTATAACGGAAAACAATTTTATTTTTAAAATAAACATATCATATGGTGAGCCTCATGGTATATTCTAAGGAGCTTGGCGTAGCCGTATGCACTAGAGAAGAGATTGAGAAGTCGTTTGGAAAAAATAAGCAGGCAGGCATGCTTCTCAGACAGCTTCTTGAGTATTTAGATAAGCTTGGAAGAGGAGAGGAATAGGGATCTTTAAATGCCTTATAAAGTCAGAGTGATTGGGAGAGGAGGTCTGACTGATACTCTTGCGGAGTTCATGAATAAAGATCAAGCTGAGAGATTCGTGTCTGAAGTCAAAAAGATAGATCCTGAGGTCAAGCTTGAGATTGTTGAGACGCCGATAGAGTTTTCATCACCATTTATAATCGGTATAATTGCTGGAGTTGTGTCCATACCTATCATAGCATTACTGATATGGAGAGGTGTCTCAGGTGTCGTGCAGGGATAAATGTCGTGAGCTAGGTTTTGAAGACGCCATAGAATACGGAATAACGAGAAAATATGTTGAGACGAGAAGATGGGGTATATGGGAGGTTTTCAGAGAGATCATTCAGAACGCCTTAGACGAGATACATGAAGTTGAGAACAGATTGCCAAGATATTATCCATGCAAATCTATGTCAGACGGAGTGGTCATATATGATGAGGGTAGAGGTCTTGGGATCAGACATCTCCTCATAGGAACCTCTGAGAAAAAGTCTTGGCAGAGAGGAAAGTTTGGTGAAGGTCTGAAGCTTGCTCTTTTAGCTGCTACTCATCTAGGCGTTCCAGTAATAATTCACTCTGGAGATAAGATCATTCAGCCAACATTTGTGACAAAGGTTATTGAGGGAGTCCCAATAGACTTGTTCTGTATATGTCATAAGTCTGCTTCTCCTATAACAGGGACTAGAGTATTTATAGGAAGTCTAGACTTATGCGTCGCATTTAGAGACAGAATCGTCCAGGGTATTTACCGGGCCGACCCTGACTGTATAAAATATGAATATCTCCATGGGATCTCGGGGAAAGAGGGTTGGTATGATGTTATAGATCCTATATGTACGAGAGGGCCTTCAATATATGTTAGAGACATATATGTCACTTCATTTCGTGAAGCATTCAGACATACAGCATGTTTCTCGTATAATTTATATAATGTTGAGATAGATGAGTCTAGAAGGATCCCTGCTGGCGGTAGTGTGATAGATGAGATAAGAAATATATGGAGTTTTATAGCTCGTCAAGCTGCTGATGATCGTAAAGCTTATGAATTGTTAAAAAGATTTTTGCTGTGTGCTATAGAGGGTTGTAAAGCACCTGAGAGCGATGTCCCCTTTGAGACAGATGTGAATGCATTTTATTACGCCACTTACGGCAAGGCTAAAGAAGCAATTGCTAAAGCATTCAATGAGCTTTATGGAGAGGATGTTGTAATATTATTCAGTTCTGACCTTATAGCGTTAGCGGAGTATTTAGGCATAAGATATATATCTTGTCCTTACGCATTAGGCTCAAGTCTTCAAGACATAACTGGCTCGGTGCAACGTATTAAAAAGCTTATTGAGAAGACGATAGGAAACATAATTCCTAAAGAACAGATGCCTCCTGAGCTTGTGGAGAGAATAAATATTCTTGAGGAAATTGTAAGAATATTGTTTTCAGAAGAGATACATTTGAAAGGTGTTAAAATAGCTTACGCAATGTTAAAGGGAGAGCCTGGCAAAATAAGAGAGATGTGGGGAATGTATGATAAACCCACAAATACTGTATTGATGAATTATGCAGTCATGGCGGAAAACTGTATGGGAAAAGGAGCCTATTATGCATACAAATGTATGTCATGGTATCTCTCAGTAGTTTCTCACGAACTAGCTCACGCAATATCTGGCGCACCTGATCTTTCTGAAGAATTTCAATCTACTTTAACAGATCTTGCAGGAAAGGCAACAACCAGAGCGATCTTATATAGCGAGATGTTAAGTCAATACCTTAAGGATTACTATAGGTTGTTTGGAACCGGCTAATACATTTTTCCATATGCATCATGTAGATCTAGAAGATATTTCAATGCCTCCTCTTCGTCTGTGAACATTGTCATAAGCTTTCTAAATCTCACATATGTATCTTTTGAACATCTTATTCTCAACATCACGACATCTTCTCTCTCAACTGTTATCGTGTAGTATCTGTCTCCAACTTTTATTCTTCTGCTGTTTCTAGCCTCTTTAAACGACGTTATGCCGATGACTTTATCATCTTCCACCACAGCGATCATGTCGTTATCTTTAAGACTGTTCCACTGTTTTCTTGTGAAGTATATGAATCCTTTCACAGGTCTTTTAACAATATATCTTCCTCCTGGCGTTATGAAGTCTATGACGTCTTTTCTGACGAATCTTATCTCTGTGTCATTATAATATTTTCTGAGCCACTCAAGAAAGATTTTTTTCGCTATGGTTAGAGTCTTCATCGCTATCCTAGATATACTTTCTCAGAGACATATTTATATTTTATGTCTCAACTCTCTACATGATGGTGATATAATGGCTCTCGCAGCTCCAACTCTACAGAAGACCCCTGATGAGATAAGAAGAGCAACTGGTGTGGAGATAGCAGCTTTAGGAAGAATAAGCTTTCCATATGCTGACATAGACGCCACAGAGACCAACTACATCCTCAGAGTTTTCAGAATAGGTGTTGAACATCTGAGAAAGATATCTCCTAAGATCGCCTCTGACATAGCCAGACAAGAGAGGCTTGTTCTCGAAGCTGCCAGAATTGCCAAGGCGACATTCCCAATAAGAAAGAACTATGCCTTCCCAAGCGTCACAGGCTTTCTAGGCGTTGCATGGCTCTTCCCACAGGCAATCAAATATGTTGCCACACCAAGCAAAGACCTTCCAGCTTACACAAGTTATAACACAAACAGCTGGGACATACCTATCACTGCTGGAACTCCTGCGTATATATTTGGTGATGGAACAAACTTCTACAAGACTCTCAACGCAACAGACTCCAGAACATTTCTGTTGATATTTGAGAACGGTCTGATAGAGTACGGCTCTACACCTAGTGCTCAACAGTTCAGACTTATAAGCGAGTCTAAAGCTGACTACGGCATATATACTATTGAGCCACTGATCGAGGTTCCCATAGAGTCTAACCTATCTATATATCAGTATCCGACACCTCTAGGAGCTCTGTTGATAGATTATAACGTAGGAGTTATGTGGGGATTCATGCCTTATAGAACAGGCACGGCGACTATAAAGCTTCTTGGAATGGTGTTCTACGAGCACGGCTTCGCTCCCAACCTCAAGTGGGTAGCATAAGGTGAATAAAATGCCTCTGATAGCACTGACGCCTGACGGGAAAAAGATAGTGTCTATAACGGCTTCAGCATCTGGAAGCATTGCCGCAGGATCTACAGGGACTGTGAGCGTCTCAATACCTATGGACGTTCTAGGCAAGAAGCTTGCTCTGATAGGAGTGACAAACATATCAGTGTCAGGAGCGACAGCATATCTGGTAGGCTTCTCAGCATCTACTGACAAAGTTGATGTCACATTATACAACCCAGGAACAGCAGCTGCCACAGTAACTGTCACAGTGACTGTTGTGGTAGTTGGAGTATAAAGATCTTTAAAAAATAATATTTTTTATCTTTCTAAACATTTATTTTTTTGGAGAGGGTGCGTATGGTGGTAGTAGATTCTCTAGGTCTGGTTCTTGAGAATGAACATCTCACAGTATACATCCCAGTGACTAACAAAGCATTTGTGTTCAGAGTGAAGTCGAGATATAACAAAGGGTTTGAGAGAATAAACTACGGCCCGCTACCTCTTCCAAGCGGTCTTCCGCTTGGAAGCTATCTAGGAGGGACGTCAGCAGTTCCTGTTACAGGCGTTCTGCCAGCATATTCATATGTTATGATCGGTGGTGAAGTAAGTTTTCCAATGAGCGGTGCATATGACGAGAAAGACATGTGGTATATCCCTAAGGACTGGAGAGAGAGACTTTTCCACGTGATTCTTGATGTGTACCCCAGATGGCTTAGAATAGACCTTACAATACCTAAAGGCGTTGTTCAAAGGAGATTTCAGAGAGATAAGATCACTCTTGGCATTGAGAAAAACTTTGGATTCTCAAGAGGGAGGATCGAGACTGTTCACTTCCCAGAGATAAGATATGGATATAGATTTGGAAACGACACTAATCTCAATGTATATACATCGGCAATAATAACATATGGAGAGTATGTTGTTGAGATACCTAGAGACGCTGAGATGATATTTAGCATATTGACGAGAAGATATCCGAGCCACTGGGTCACCATCCCGATAACATCATATGACGAGACTATAAGAAGAGGATTAACAGAGACATATGGCATAGAAGGCTTCACAGTTTATCCGATAAACAAAAGGTCTGAGGCACTTGCAGAATATAATAAGCTTATGAAAGATATTGTATCTGGGGTGTGAAGATGGTCAGCGAGCTTATCACTTTTAAAGGAGAGACTGATGGGACATCAACATCAGGAGACTTCCCATTATACAGCGATCTGCTGTTCATAACAGGCTCGGCACCTTTCACAGCACCTACATACATAACAATTCCTCCTGGTATGAAAGCTAAGATATGGACTAAAAGGATCTCTGGCGATGTTGAGACAAATGTGATCATTCAGTTCACTAAGAACATCTCAGCATCGCCTGTAGTATGGATCCCTCTTGATGTTGAGAAGCTTGCGTCTAAAGGAGAGATAACTCTTGAGAAGAGAAGACCTGTAGTTGTGAGAGGGATCTTAGGTACTGAGGCAATAAAAATATCATGGTCTCAGCCTACCGCTGGAAAAGCATATGTTGTTGTCGAGATAGAGTTCACTGATGAGGAGTAGCAATGCTAACATATTTTGTTTTATCGCTTTTAGACGGATGGATGTATCAATATATAGATAGATCTAGTTTTTTAAATATTGGCGAAGAGAAGCTTGTGGAGAGAATAAATGCTCCAGGATGGTTTCTAGGAGGAGTCGCCATTCTCACTGGAAGTCTGGATGCTAAATATGTTCATTTTAGAATAGAGATTGACGGGCCTGAGAAGGCTTATCCAACAGATGTAACGCCATATGATGTTCATGAGGGAGGATCTGTATATCCAGTCAACTTCGGAATGTACGTGCCTAGATATGATGACACAAACAAATATTACGTCGTTGGGATGGCACCTTCACATCCTCTTCCCTTCACGAGAAGAATAGAGTTCAAACTTACAGCACCTGCCACGCCTGTTGAAGAGAAGAGTGCAATACCGATAAAATATAGAGTTCTTGTCACATTGATAAAAGTTATTGATATGGAGGCTTTCAAAAGAAGCCTTCAAAAAATTATATCGCCTAGGTGAGAAGCGTGGCAGACGCTGAGTGGTTCGCAATAGGGCTTGTGATTGGAGTTTTAATAGGGATCCCTCTGGGATGGATCTTCTTTCAAATGTATTCTGGAAGAGCTATTGCACAGATGCCTGCCTCAGTAGTTTTCGACAGAGATGAGGCTGGCAGAATAACCGCCATACATTATGTTCCTGGTGCGAAAAGTGGCTGAGCTTCTGAGATATGCTATAGAGCTTGCAATTGCTGAAGAGATCGGCAGAGAGCTTGCCAGAAACATATCTATCTCTCAACTGCCTCAGACGGCTCCAGCTCAGATCAGCAGAAAGACTAAAGTCATCAGGCTTAAAGATGTTTCTCTCCCCAACACTCTTGTTGATGAGTCAGGCGTCGGAGAGCTTAGCGAGCTGATGATCAGTAGCTCCTCAAAATATTATGAGCTGTCCATATATGTTGATGATATGTTGCTTGTCAAAAGAGACTTCACATGGTTTCAAAACATAAGTCCATACAGCGACTGGATAGATGCTTTTGAAAACAATGGAACTTTTGTTCTAAGGATCTCTGGAATAGGATTTAGAAAAGAAATAAAAATATATGCGGAGCCTGTTTTAGAGACGTTAACGTCATCAGAGAAGATTGTTCTCTCAGAAGTTCTCGCCAAGATAGACATCATAAGCTAAAATTTATTTTTCTTCTATCCAATTATTTATTGGGTGTGTAGCGTGAGTGAGGTTGAGATACTTAATTTTCTAAAGAAGAGTCTAGGAATAATTATAAAGAGGCTTGAAGAGTCAGGAGTAGTCTCACTGCCATCGTTTCTAGACCATTCTTTCATTCCCGAGCTCACTGTAGATGACGCAGGAGTTAAGCTTAATCTCTCTGGAATGGTTTACAAGCTCAAAGTGATAGGAGACTATCCTGTTTATCTAAATATTGACAGACCAATATCATCAAATGAATACACCGTGATCTTCCCAGGATCTTACAAGATAATTCCTAGATCAGCATCTACAATATATCTAAAAGCCCCATCGGGATTTACAACTAAAGTATCGATAGAGGTGTTGAGATGAAGATTGAAGTATGTATAGACGTGGAGCTTTATGATTTGATTATTTTGATACAACTGTCAAGATCAACAAAAACTCCTTTAGATGCTTTAATTAAAAAAGCTATTGCTGAATATATTGAAAAATTATTGTCTCAGCCTCCCGCACCTCCTGAGA
>Ga0080005_141761_pt1 | contig 11037 bp, 17 predicted proteins | sample JossMetagenome_2_FD_69208 | JGI IMG/M metagenome (GOLD analysis project Ga0080005, IMG submission 69208) | Hot spring sediment microbial communities from Joseph's Coat, Yellowstone National Park, USA - JC3_ASED (SPADES assembly) (version 2) | ecosystem: Environmental > Aquatic > Thermal springs >... | reverse complement strand
CTCAGTACAGACATATGATATCGCTACACATCTCGGAGCGACAGAAGGCGGCTCTGAAGTGCATGTCTGAAAAGCTTCAGATACCTGTGTCGGAGCTGATAAGGAGGGCAGTAGACGAATACATACAACGCAATACATGTGAGCCATGACAGCGGTGCTGTCTGCGTTGATAAGAGATGCGGAGAGGAGGTGTATAGAGACAGTGGAAGACGAGGAGCTCTGCAAGAAGGCAATTAACGTCGCGCTTGAAGCCGTGATAAACAGGCGGGTGTATGTAGCTGGCAGACCTGCCTACGTCACCGCCTGGGTTGCAAACTATGAAGAGTTGCGCTTCGGGGTCAACGACGCAGGCGAAGTCGTGCTTGAATTCAGCAGTAAGGGGTTGCCAACAATATCCATATATGTAACTAAAGACCGAGTCAGAACCGTCGTGGCAGACGAGAACTATATAGCGATGAACAACCACCACGACAGAGACATTCTCCGCATTGTGCAGACAATAGTAAAGAAGACATGAGCGGGAAGCACGAGACACTCGACGTGATGGTGCGGAGAGAAGGCGACTACATCGTGGTTGAGTTCATAGACGCCAAATGCCACTGTTACCACTGCCAGAAAGAGTGCTACAGCACGGGCTACATACGCCTAACGCCAGACGAGGCAATTAGGCTGGCCCTGCACATACTGCAGGCGGTGAAAAAACCTTAACATTTTTCCTGACCCTAAAAAAGAGGTTAGAGTTGGGTCCAGTAGCGTATCTGCTTGACCCAGTGGTCGGCTATGTAGTTTACGACGTCTGCGACGTCGCTGAACCCCTCCCTTGTCAGCACGCGTTTTATCGTCGGGAGGAAGTAGCGTAGGTCGTCGCATGATGAGACGTGTCTACGCATCACCTCCCAGTGTCGTTGCTTCCGGTAGATGTCTATAAATGTGAAGAGTCCATTGTTGCACACCATGACGACTACTTTGTCGGTCGGCGCGTATCCATACGTGTCCACCGCAACGGCGTTCCACACCTTGATCATTCCGTCGCAATGTCTATGTATAATGTCTCTGCCGTCTTCAGACTTGTAGACGTTTCCAGCTATCTCCCACATGTGTGAGAGAAAAACACACATTTTTAACAGTTACTATTTCAAAACGCAGATACACGACGAATCTAGCACGTCCTCCAGGTAGCGGTAAAACGCCATGTATTTGTCGTATATCCAGGCGTTGGCTACAGAATACACTTCGCGTTCATGCAACAGCTTAAGCACTTCGTCTGGGTCGAGACCGGTCCTCCTCGCCACCTCCTCGGCGATGTAGTGAAGCGAAGCACCGAGAAAGTACTTCCGTGCCTCCGAAACCACCTCCACAAGCGCCTTCTTAACCACCTCCCTCTTGTCCATGTAACCTCGCTCGCACCGTTATTTAAAGATTTCTGAAAAACCTTAAAAACCTCTAATAACCTCATGCCATGCAAGTCCTAAGTATAAGCAGGTTGCATGACTGTATAAATGTGGAGATCGGCTACGAGGAGTCTCTGATACCAGTGGTACCTGGGGAGTTGAAGGCGGCGCAACCAGCGATGCAACTAATCCAGTCCTTGATGCCGATGACCAAGAGAGTCACAAAAGCCACGCTGTGTCTCTCCGAAGAGGAGTATGAAATCCTGCAGAAGCCGACAGTAGGCGACGAGGTGGACCTATCGGTATCAAACGAGGGAGTCGTGGCGATTAGGTTCATCAAACGCTAACCTTTTTTCTAGAAGATTCGCTTTTTCTAGCCACCGGAATAGAAACACCTCCATTACGTCTTTTGTCGCCTGCCACTTGCCGCCCATCATCTGCTTCAGCTCCTTGTCCACGGCGCGTCTGTACGAGGCGGTGTCGAAGCTGCCTGCGAGGTGGTGGGTAACACGGAGCACGCGCAACGAGGGACCGAGGAGGTGTATCCACTTCCCGCGTATGTAGTTGCGTACATATGCGATGATGCGGGCGGCGCATACGTCGTGCTCCCTAGAGCAGAAGATGTGGCACTGTCTCCTCGCCGGTAGCGCAACCACGTCAACGTCCTCAGGCAGGTCGGGGGCAAACTCCTGCGCCACGTAGATGTACCTCTTCGGCGGAGGCACCAGGCTGGCCAGCTTCTTGAACTTGTCCCAGTTGCGCCGCGTCCCCGAGGCGTCGCAGAATGCGTCGGGGAACACAATCCACAGCTCAGCCCACGGCGCCTTAGCCCTCACCTTGCCGACAAACTTCGCATAGTCGTGGAGCTCCACGCCGACGCGCGTCCTCCTAAGCGAGATGTCCACAAACGCCCTATCTACGTACCTAGGCACCGCTACGGGAAACGACATAGTTGTCAACACGCCGAACTCAATGTCCGGAGGCCACTTCTCTCTGGGAGGCGGCGTCGGCACAAACACAATCATGCGCGTATAGACGCTTCGTTATTTAAAGTTGAAACTGTTAAAAATGCATGAGATAAAATACGTATGCCGAGGGCACACACAGAGAGGGTCCTGGACAGGATACACCACGTACACTACATAGTCACCTCGGCGGGGTGCGTCACAACTACAAAAATAGAAGACGCCTTGGGGCTTGGGCACTCCATGGTGTACTACGCCTTACAGATGCTGAAAAACAACAAGATGGTGGTTGAAGTCGTTTTGGGCAAAATTGCAATTTGGTGCGCAGACGAGGAAACGGCGAGACGCGTAATAGAGGAGCTGAAGTCGGAAGTGCGCAGGTTGCTCTGCAGAAACGGCAGGATAAGATACGCCACGCCCAAAAAGGTCCTAGAACTAATCGAGTCAGACAAACAGGCACGTGTAGCGTTTGCGAAATACGTGTCGCTTAACAAGACAGAAAAACTGGCATACAAGCCGCAGGCCTTGGCGTTTGCAGATGCACTTCTGAGGGAGCTGTTTGGCGAGCCGCAGTTTAAACGCGACCGCGGGTCGGTGTACTTCGTCATATGCTAAAGGCCAGAGGAGACGTGCGGGAGGAGTTCTGCCAGGACTTGAGGAGCTACCTAGAGGAGGCGCTTCTGCGCAGGAGGACGCACGTGGTGGTTAGGACTGGCAGGCTGGCCAAGTTGCGTGGGGAGTGGTGGAGACGTATCCCCTATGGCGTATATCTCAAACAGTTGTTTGGCGAATACAAATTCTCCAGGGGAACATACATACTGCCCCGCGAAAAAGCGGAGGAGGTATGCAAAAACCTAGACACGCTCTGTGAGACGCTGAAGAGGGAGAGACGCAGGAAGAGGAGTGAGATAAGGAAGAAGAGGAAGAAGAGCGAGATAATGAGGGAGAAGATGGTGCGTATCACCTTCCACGTCCCCCCCAACATGCTCAGAGATCTAGACGGAGTCGCTAAAATGCTTAAAAGAAAACGGGCAGAAATCGTCCGCGAGGCGATTCAGCGGATGCTAGAGATGTATGTCTTGCCGACACTTGAGGAGAAAGACACGCTAGAGGAGCTTGTGCGGCGCAACGTGCACCGCAACGTCGAGGATGCCATACACGACGCCGTGTATCAACCAGAGCAGAGACTCAACTCGGCGTTGGTCAAGCAATAAGTTTATAAAGACGTGAATTCTTTTACTCGTAGTCCCCCGGGGGCTAGGTGACCCCACCCCCTTGGACGTCTAGCCCAGGGGGCTTGTTTTCACCTACCCCGTATGTCTTCTTTCTCATCTTCTTAAGTTTTTCTCTTTTTCAAGCTCCTGCCTGCATTCCCAATAGGCCTTTCTCGACTCGTGGTCGGGGTAGCACATGATCGCCCTCCCCCACCTCTGGCACCTCAGATGCGGCGTCAACGCAATTACAAACGTGGTTTCGTCTATGCCTACGCGTCTCGCCATCGCCAGCGCCTTCTCCACCTCCCTCGCCCCCTTCACCTCCACCACGTAGTACAGCAGGGCGAGAAGTTTTTTAACCGCGTTGCACTTATGAACCATCTGACCTCCTCCCCGCCCTAAAGGGCTCTCTTTTTTGGGCGGTTCATCGGTTCCCCCCATCTATTCGGGGCTACATCTGTCATTTGGGGGGCAGTCGGGGTGGTCAGAGATCCCCCCATCTTGAGTAGGGCTCTCCGCTCGATGTTGATGATGGCTACTGTGTCTCTGTCACCCTCGAAGTCGCACTTGGGACAACGCATCCATCTATGTCCCACCTCCCTCAGCTTGGCGCCGCATCTGGGACACGTCGTAGACGTGCCCCTGGGCTCCACCGCCACGACAAGCACGCCGCGCTTCTCCGCTTGCCAGTCAAGCCACCAGCTGAGTCGTCTGTAGCCTAGCGCTAGCAGAGCTGTCTTGTGGCTTTTTGGCAACTTGCGCAACGCATTCACGAGGTGTGTCAAGTCTTCTCTAGCAACTGCATACTTCACCTGCCCAGCCGTCTTGGCTATCTTACACGACGTCTTTCTAGCCCAGTCCTCTAACACGTTCTTCGCCTTCCGGTGGAAGTGAGCCATCCTCCGCCTAATTCCCCTACGCCTAAGCCACGCGTTGTAACTCGAAACGGAGTACTTTCTTTGCAATTTCTCTGCCAGTTTCTTGTAGTGCAAAGCCCTGCGTATAGGTGTCTCAATCCTCTCTTCCATGCGGGAGTTGCCAACGACTACTTGTTTCTCGTTTGCGTCCACCGCCAACACGCCCTGTGGCTGGTACTTCTCTGGCTTGGGGATCTGCTTGGCCACCATGAGGTACATCTCGCCCCGTCTAAGCACCAGTCTCGCATCTCTGTTTGGATATTCATCGTATCTCTTGTCCCAACCCACTATCGGGAGTTGTATGCCGCCGATTATCTCCACGCGACCGTCTTTAATGCGGTAGCCACTCCCATGCGTCAGCCACATCCTAAGCGTTTTGACCGCGGGTATCTTGCCCTTGTTTGGGTTCTTCAGCCACGACTTCGCTATGGCTATGGCCTCCCGGTAACAACCCTGTGCCACTTTAGATGGCAGGCCATACGTCTCCTTCAACGTCTTGTACAGCAGGGCATGCGCCTTGCTGAGGGTCAGCGCCTTGTGCTCAATCACCATCCGTATGGCGTAGTTCAGCGCATCCCGGTATCTGCGCAACAGCTCCACGGCGGCGGGCTCGGGGCTGACCTTCATCCTGACGGTCGCGGTCAGCGCTCCCGCATACCCCGCCACCACGAAAGACATGCAATGCCACACTTAAAAAGCTTTACCCCACCCTAAAGGTTCGCCATTTATAAATATCTAGAAAACCTCGCCCTTTAGGGCGGGGAGGAGGTCAGATAAACGCATAAATAGTGGTTCTTAGAAACAACTATCCATGTCAGCAGTTGTGCAGAAGAAAAAAGTTAAGCTTGAGGAGCTGGAGGAGCTGGTCTCCGCCCTTGAGAAGATATACCTCGACGAAGAGGAGCTGGGCAAAAAGGCGCAGATGGACGGAAAGCCATGATGGTGCTGTCTATAGACGTCACGCCTTGGGCGATGGTGGCCACCGTGCTCGGCGCCTTGCTGGGGGCATTTATCCCGAGACAGCTCTACAACGTGTTTGCGGTGCTGTCTACGTTTTTCGCCGCCTACGCAACCACGCCTCTCTTCGGCATGCCATACAGCATATACGTCTCGGTTGCGTGGTTGCTGGCTGTAGTATTCGGAGTTGCAGCCGTGGCCAACCTCGCCGCTACGTGGGTTAGGCGCATAGAGATGCAGATGCAGATGCTTATGAAACAGATGGAGGTGCTTAGGCTGTTGGTTGAGGAGAAGACGTGATTACAGGCAGAGTCTTTTTTCAGCGGCGTCTGGCACGCGTGTTGTGAATGTGGCTGGTGTGCGTCGTTTAGCTACGCGGAAAACGCATACGCAGAGCTCATTAGACACATAATTAAGGAGCACCGCACCTTCACCTTCCACATAACCATTTTAAGCACAGACGAGACGTAGACCTATGAGGATCTTGGCGCTGGCTGTCCTGCTTTCAGCAACCGCGCTGGCGTTTACAATCATCAACAACTGCAACGCGCCACAGGACTACGTCAACGCACTAGATTCATACTTGCAGAGGGCGTACAACATGTACACACAAGACGTAAAGACCCCCGCGCTGTGCCCAGACTTCTACGTCGAGCTACGCAACGACATCCAATACCCAGCGGTGACATACAGCAAGATAGGGCCTCTTGGGACATGTGCATACAAGATGGAGTTTAGATGCGACGTATCTCGCACCTGGTTGCAACACCTTGCATTCCACGAGATGGCGCATGCGTTGCAAAACGCAGCAGGCGACGGCGGCAAGGGATACGGCTGGTGGTCTGAGGCACACGCCGAGGGGCTAGCCAGCTACTACATGGTGGTACGTGTGTATCAAGCTGGACAATGGCAACGGTATGGCTGGGTGCAGGATTTTTGGGATAAGCAACTATACAAGCAGGACCCGTGGCAGTGCGTGGCGCCGCCTCTATGCTCATATCAATACGGAGCATTTTTCGCGTGGCTTGCCTGGCGGTACTCGCCGCTCAACTCTACGCTTACCTACGCGTTGCCTATGGACAGACTGCGCATGGCCTACGTCAACTTCTTGCTGTCGCCTTGGTCGTGGGGGCGCGACCCCGTATATAGCGACTTCGACGCATGCAACGTGCAGATGAGCCCAAACAGCGGTTTATATTGTACATATTCCCCCGTGTTGCCAAACCGTGTTTATGTATTCTCCTCGTCGTTGTTTATAAACGCCACCGGGCTGTCGGACAAGATACTCCTAGCGCTGGTCGCCACTAAGACAGCTACGGCAGACCCCTCAGTCACAGTGTCGTACTGTCCCGAGTGTAGCCCAACAGCCACAGTCACCACGACAACAACCGTCACAGCGACGCAGACTGTCACTAAGACGGAGACGTATACAGTTACGTACACCGCTACGGCAACCTACACCACAACCGTCACTTCACCCACGACGACGACAGTCACCAAGACGGAGACCTACACAGTGACAGTCCCCACCACCACGACAGTTACAGCCACAGTTCCTACAACGTCTACAGTCACCTACACAACCACAGCCACCATACCCACGACGACGACAGTCACAGTCCCCACGACAGTAACCACCACGGCTACAGACACTGTGACCAAGACGGAGACAGCCACCGTGACGGTGCCTGTCACGTCTACTGAGACGGTTACGGCGTCTGTCACCACAACAGCCACATACACCACTACGGTGACCCGCAACGAGACGGTGACCACCACCGTGACAGAGGGCGGGGTGCCCATCTCCACCGTAGTTGTCGCGGTAGTGGTTGCATTGCTAGTTGGGTGCTACATCTGTGGCAGGGCGGCGAAGACAGATTTAAAGACGCAGGAGTTGTGAGACGTGACTTGTGGCCTTAAAGACGCGGTGGCGGACAGAATATGTCAAATACTGAAGGCCACATACGACTCGTGCCGCTTCCCGCACGTAATTGCGGACTACTCGCGACTGAGGTCCACAGCTACGGCTCTTGCCAAGGCAGGCGTAGACCCGGAGGTCATAGACCCCCAGGAGCTGGACTGCGGCTCGCGCGACGCCTTCTTCGAGTCTCTCGAGCGCATGAAGAGGAGACTGGTGCCGACACTTAACATCGACGTGTCTGCGGTGATTGAGGAGCTCCAGCGGGCGGTGGAGACGTGGAGGTCCGGAACCAGAACAACCGACGTGATACACGCCATAGAGGAGGCAATCAAGACGCTGGCTGAGCTGGGCGAGAAGAAGGAGGCGTGGAGGTGGTACGAGAATGTGAGGAAGGAGTACAAGATACCTATCTCGGTCAAGATAAAGAAGCCGACCGAGCGGCGGGCGTCGAGGAGGAGGGCTGTCAAGGAGGCCAAGGCCGCGCTCCAGCTAGCGAAACAGGCAGTGGAGGAGGGCGCAGAGCCCGAGGCCGAGGAGCTGGCGAAGAAGGCGAAGGAGGTGGCGATGGAGCTGGCGAAGGAGGACGCGGTGGTTGTGGAGCTGGCGAGGAAGGTGTTGGAGCACTGGCTGACAGAACTAAGGAGACAGCTACCAGCTGTCCCTGGTCTCAGGTGGGAGATGTCTACAGACAGAGTTGCGGTTCGCGTCTCCCTAGTCCTGTCGCCTGGCGACGTGGAGACGGAGAACAAAGTGCTGGAGAAGTTGTCTCTCCTCTACTCCATGTACGGTCTCGAGAGGAGGGAGAGCACTACGCGCAACAGACGCTTCGTCCACTACCTAGCCGACTTAGAGCGCCACGAAAACTTCAGAAAACTTGTGGAGACCATGAGGGTGCTGTACAGAACTGTGCTAGATGAAATGAGGAGGGCGATGCCGACAGCCGACTACAGCAGTGTCGTGGCGAAGGCGCTGAACGCAATGAACAACTGGGTGACCATGCGCGACGTCTATCTGGCAATGGCGACTTCGCCGAACGTAGAGACGCTGAGCCGCCTGCTAGCGGCGTATCCGTTGATGAAGAAGAGGGAGGAGGAGGCGCCAGGCGTCGCGGTGGGGGAGCCCATCCCTGTCAAGATAACTGGCCCACGGCTCGAGGAGGTGTACCGGAAGACGTACATACAGACCGTGAGGGAGCTGGCGATTAGAGACGCGCTGAGGACGCACGAGACAGGCGCCATAGTCACCAGAGAGCCCTGGGGCCGCGCCATATGCTGGGGCGTGCTAGACGACCGGGTCTGCTTCTACAACACGCCAGAGGAGTGCGTGGAGCTGTGTCTCGCGAGACTGATAGACAGGTTGGCAAGTGGCGGCAGAATCGACCGGGAGCAGTACCGCAAGATAATGGCTGACATAGACGCAGGCAGATACGACGAGGCGTGCCGCGCCGTTAGAAACAACATCGACTACTTCGCCCAGCTGTACAAGATAATACATGTGCCAACTTATTGCAGATGACGATAAAATTTATAAACACGGACAGAAGTAGGACACATGGCGGTATTAAGAGGGTCGGCGGTTGTTGCAAGCGCGTTAGGCACCGGGATGGAGCCGCGGCGCAAAATTGCGTTGACAGGTTTCGTACTGGCGAGGACGCCTAAGTGGTCAAAGAAGCCCTTCACGATCAGAAACGTGCCAGAGACCGTCGTCACGCCGTCGCCGTTGCAGGTGGCCGTTAGGTACGCCTTCGGCGCGCTTGCGAGAAAGGCACGCGGAGTACCCATGAAGGCGGGCGAGAAAATCGACAATGTCACGCTAGAAGGCAAGTTGCCACCCGCAGCCGAATTCATATCTAAGAAGAAGGATGTCATTGCCACAGCGGTTAAAACAGTTGCTACGAGACTAGGGGAAGCAGAGGATCGCATAGTGAGGATGGCGGTGAAGAGAAATATGTACCAGCCCACCATCCACACGCTTAGCGATTTGGAGAGGATTGCGGGCCAGTTAGGAATCAAGGATGCGTTGGAGACGGTGATTAAGGCAGAGGAGCCTGGATCCGTGAGGATGGTAAGGGGCCACTTGGTAGATATAAAGACGAAGACAATAGTGAAGGGATAAAAAGAGTTATTTTTTTTACTCTATTTTAAACATCTCCTTGTACTTGTTGATGAGGGCTTCGAGCGCCAGTTCGCTCCACGTCTTTTTCTTTTCTTCTTTTTTGAACTTCTTGCCATACATGATCTGTTTTATGCACCACGCCGTGGGGTGCATGCCATGTGTGTCCACGAACCAGCGGAACTCCTCGCCCCGCAACTTCGCCGCCCAGCAGTTCCTCACCTCTCGACGCACGTACTCCGCCACCTCTTTGGAGTAGTTGTTGAGGGGGTGCAGACGCAACCCCACCCGCCCGTTTCTCATCCTCTGCATTACGATTAGATATGGCTTGTAGTCGTCGCCTTCCTTGAGCCAAATCACGTCATATACGGTGCGCCACCTAGCCACCTTGACCGGTGGCACGGAGCCAGGGGGGAAGTAGATTACATCCATGGAAAAAGATAATAACGCATGTGTTTAAACTCTTATGCGATTAAGTGTACCGTATAGGGGGAGGTACAAGGTGTTTAAGGTGCTCCACGAAGAGCCGATGCCGAGGTTTATGGTGTCTGTGGTGCCTAGCTACATCGCCTCCGTGCCTGCGTCCGGCTTCGCCGACACGCCGAGCGAGGTGCGGGAGCTCCAGACGTACCCCGACGAGATATGGGTGCTGGAGTACGACCAGCCGTCGCCTGCGCTGTTTGGCGTAGGCATAGGGGGGGCAGAGGAGCGGCTCTTCAAATCCTACCGGTCGCTGGTGGACCTGTTCTACCCGCCCAGCGGCTCGGCGGCGGTGCAGGCGTCGCTCACAGCCAACACCCCAACCACGTTGATAGCGCCGCCTACAACGTATGCGCAACTCCCGCTCGCGAGCATAAAGGCGGTGTACATCGCCAACACTGGCACGTCGCCAGCCACAGTCACGTTTACGCAAACCACTGGCAACACCACCGTGAACATACTAAGGGTGGCGGCCCCCGCCGGGGGAACTCTTGCGCTGGATAAGCTCTACATCCCAGTCCGCGGCGCCTTGGGCGCGGTGTCTACAGCCGCCGTAGACGTCACCGCCGTGGTGGAGTGGGAGGCGGCGTATCCGCTACGCGTGGCAGTTGGGCTCGGCGAGCCGGTGTACATGCGCGTGGTGAACCCGTTGCCCACCGCGCTCAACAGCTTAGTCATCACGTTTAGAGGAGTTAGGTACCGGGTCGAGCAGTTGCGCGAAAGCGACGAGCCAGAGGGCGAAATCATCACGATCTACCCATTCCGGCGCTAAAATTTTATAAACTAGACCCCACTTTTTCTTCATGTCCCACCCCGAACTTGGTAGATACGGCAAGTCCGTGCTGTATGGCGAGCTTGCTGGCACAATCGGCTCCAGCCTGTTAAACGCCACGCTCAGCCCTGTCGCGGCGGCTGTGCTGAAGACGATCGCAGGCATCGGGCTAGGGTGGTACGGCCTAAACAGACTAGACGAGACTGGCGTCACGGCGTATCAAGCGGGAGTCAGAATGCTCACATCGGTAGTGGAGCAACTCAGCTATCCGCACGAGTCTAGGGCGGTGATGGAAGACGTGCAGTCAA
>Ga0080005_139905_pt1 | contig 11050 bp, 8 predicted proteins | sample JossMetagenome_2_FD_69208 | JGI IMG/M metagenome (GOLD analysis project Ga0080005, IMG submission 69208) | Hot spring sediment microbial communities from Joseph's Coat, Yellowstone National Park, USA - JC3_ASED (SPADES assembly) (version 2) | ecosystem: Environmental > Aquatic > Thermal springs >... | reverse complement strand
TGACGACCACTGCTACATCGTCTACTACGACAACGATGACCACTACGACCTCTTACTCCCTCTCCCCTCCAGCCGTCAGTAGCTACACAACCACGGCCGGAACACCAATAATGATAACGCTGACAACGTTCACCCTGTCCCCTGGCTCATACGTGCTTGTCTACGCGGGCAACGGGTCTATCATCAACACGACCCAGGGCTTCGCCAGCCTCATCTACAGGTACCCCGGCCACTACCTGGTGTACTACCAGGTCTACAGGAACGGACAGCTCGTGAGCAGCTCCCAGGGCAACCTGATCGAGGTGCTGGTTGCTCCCCCGGCATTCAACTCCTCCTTCGTCTCGCTGATCACGGTCCCGGTCATAACCCTGGTCAACCTATCTGAGCCCGTGGTCTCAGTGGGCCAGGCTGTTCACCTCATGGCTGGCTTCCTCCAGCCTCCAGCTGGGACGAACATGACCATAGAGGAGTACGTATGGGACCTGGGCAACGACACAACGCTGACTATACCCTCAGTCAACGGCACGGGCTACGCGCTGCAGACGTGGCTGACGGGCTCAGGCAACGTGACCTACCTTGAGCCTGCTAAGAACCCAATAAACGTGACCTACAGCTCGCCAGGCCTGTACGCGGTGTCGCTGACTGTTGTCACAGAGAACATAACGACGAAGGCCACGTACAGTTACACAACGTACTACACAATAGCCGTCAGCTCGCCAACTGTTCCCTTCTCGCTCTTCAAGCCCCTCGTGACTGTGCCTAACCCAGGCACAATAGTTGTGGCTGAGAACGCGCCTGGAGGGCCGTTCAGCTTCGACCCACGCATAGACTACGAGGCGGTAGGTTATGAGATCATACTTAACGTCTATGGGACTCTCATAACTTAATATGGAGCCAACACAACTGAGTTCATACCTATGCTGGCCGAGTACGTTCCCACGGTCGGCAACGGCATAAACTCAAACTACACCGAGTACACGTTCGTCCTCAGGCCCGGCCTGAGGGCATCAAACGGCGACCCGATAACGGCCTATGACGTCTGGTACAGCGTGATAAGGGACATGCTGTGCTCAGGAGGGGTGCCAGGAACGCCTGGCTGGATACTGACCCAGTACCTCATACCCAACTACACGCCCTTCACGTTCGTGGTGACGACCCCCAATGACAGCTAGGGCGCCCAGGAGATAGTTAACGCGGTGACCTATGACAACGCGACCGACACCGTCACGTTCCACCTGCCCAAGCCCACCTCACCTGAGGCGCTCTTCACGGCGCTGTCCATGACACTCGGGGGAGCGGTACTTGACGCCAAGTGGCACGAGCAGGTCGGTGACGGCATAAACTTCACGGGGCTGTACAACCACAACATGACCCAGCTGGCCGAGGCCTTCTACCAGTACGAGCAGACCTGCAGCGAGGGCAGCTACAACACCGAGGTGCAGTGGCCACCGCCCACGGCGGGCTTCACAGGGCCTTACTACATTGCGGCCTACACGCCGGGCCAGAGCGTAGTCCTCAAACCCAACCCCTACTGGCCCAACAACATAACATACATACCGAGGCCAAACACGACCGTGATAATATACTGGGTCAAGGACCCCCAGACCGCCTACGAGATGTTCGCCTCTGGGTAGGCAGACATAGTCACTGGCCTGCCGAGCAGCTACGTGCCCCTGCTCCAGCAGCTTGAGGCCAGGGGCCAGGCGAGCCTCTACAAGTTCCCAGCGCTGGCCGAGCTGTTCTTCGCCTTCAACATAAACGTCAGCCAGAGCGATTTGCACTCAATCAACCCGGCTTACAGCATGCCCAGCTGGTACTTCGCCAACCCGCTCGTGAGGGAGGCCTTCGCCTACGCCTTCAACTACACGCAGTACATAAACAGCATACTTGGTAACGCCAAGTACCACTTCAACTTCGGCAGCCTATACTGCGGCGCCCTCATACAGGGCCTCGACTACTACATACCTCCGTCCCAGCTGACAGGCTGCCCGACCTTCAACCTGACGTACGCCAAGGAGCTCATGGAGGAGAGCGGCTTCTACAACGTAAGCGTCTACTTCCCGATAGTGATAACCAGCGGCGACACAACTGACTTCACGGCTGCAGAGATGTGGGCCCAGGCGCTTCAGACCATAGACCCAAACATACACGCCCAGCCGATCTACATGCCGGGCGTGACCATGTACGGCTACCTGGTGCCTGGCCAGAACCCGATGGGCATATACTTCTCGGGCTGGATAGCTGACTACCCGCTGGCCTCAGACTTCGCCAACCCAATATACCTGCAGGGAGGCTTCTTCACCAGCGGCGACGGCTGGGACGTCAATTACCTCATAAACCTCAGCGCCTACTTCAACGCCTCTAAGATAAGCTGGCCAGGGCTTGACCCGAGCGTTGAGCCCGAGATAGGCAAGATGCTCTGGCAGGAGGCCATGCAGTACCAGCAGCTAAACGAGCTCATACTGAAGGCCGACGAGGCCGAGCTGGCCAACAACGTGACCGCCGCCTACCAGCTCTTCAGGGAGGGCGAGAACATAGCAATTCAGCTTTACATGTACGTCTACGCCTACCAGGTCACGGCCCACTGGGTCATCAAGCCCTACATGCACGGCTACATGAGAATGATATCATGGGAGGAGAACCCGAACATAGGAGGAGGCGGCAACAGCGTGTACTGGTGGTGGGTCAAGGGCTGACTGATAGGACTTAGAGGGCTTTTTGAATAGCGCCTTCTCAGGCCTTTCGCTTTCCTTCCTTTTACGTTAATGGGCGCGGGCAGCCTAAGCTTAACACTGAGGTCACCTTATGGCATCAACTGGCGGTCCAGGGCCTCAACTATGCCTAGCCCTCCACCTTGCACGGCCCTGACCCTCCACCCTTTGGCCACCGCAGGCCCCGACCTGACAGCGGGCCTAGGCCCTTCCCAGCGCCTGGTCTATTGCCTTAGTCCTGAAGGCGCTGAGGACTGCCCAGTAGTGGAAGGCAAGCGTCACGACTGCTGCTATCACTGTGTCCCACGGGAACGGTATGAGGCCGCGCGGCCCGAACACCCCGTAGTAGGAGAGCGTCGTTATCACTATGATGTAGGCCGGCAGCCACAGGCTCGCCCTGAGCTCTGTCCTCAGGGGTTCCGCGCCCAGCCCGTAAGCAATGGCCACGCTGCCGTAGGTCGTGGCGGCGGCCACGGCGACGTAGGCCCAGAGGGCCGTGTCGTCAGGCCTGCTGAGGCCCCTCGTGGCGGCGTAGAGGTGCGCGAAGGCCAGGGAGGCCGCTGCCGCCTCGCCCAGGCCGGCCATGAGCGAGGGCCCCAGGCCCGCCTTAAGCCTCCTGTGGGCGTAGTAGCCGAAGTAGATGGGCAGCCCGGCGAGGACGACGATGGAGAGCTCTGAGACCACGCGGAAGCCTGACCAGTAGACTATCAGTGAGGCTGCCGCCGTGGCCGCTGGGGCCAGCGCCGACACGGCGCTTAGCCTGAAGGGCCTGTTGAGGTCAGGGGCCACCCGCCTCAGCGCGTGCGCCGTGACGCCCCCGACCACCACGTAGGAGAGCACCCTGGCGGCCGTCGAGAAGGCCACTATGGACTGCCACGTGGGGAAGGGCAGCAGGTAGAGGGCGCCAACTGAGAACATCATGAGGAGCGACCACTTAGGCACCCTCGTATCACTCAGCTCGAGGAACCGCCCCGGCAGGTAGCCGTTGGCGGCCATGCCGTAGAGGGCCCTCGCCGCGCCGCCTGTCGACACGAAGCCGGCGCCGGCCTGCGAGAGGACCGCGCCGACCATTATGACGGCAAGCCACGTAATTATGAAGGCCGCCATGCCCGGGACTACGTACTTAAGGGACTCGAAGAGCTGGAGCAGGGGCGCCTTCGAGATGGACGTCCTCAGGGCGGACCAGGCGCCCTCGTTAACCCCTATGACGTTCCAGTGTATGGCCCCTATGAAGGCGACCTGGAGCAGGACGTACATGGACATGGCTATCAGTATGGCCGTGATAACGGCGAAGGGGATGTCCCTGCTCGGGTCCTTGCCCTCACCCCCGTACTCTATGGCCTGCCTGAAGCCCAGGTAGGCGAACACGACCCCAGCGGAGGGCAGGGCGTAGAGTACGGCAGCCCAGCCCGTGTAGGGGGCGGTGCCGCCCGTGGGCACGAAGCCCCCTCCAGCCGTGAAGTTAGAGGGGACGAAGGCGAGGGCTATCATGGCCGCGGCCGTAAGCGTGAGTATTGCGAGCTTCAGCCAGCCGATCCAGTAGACGGTCTCGCCCACGACGGCAACGCCCACGTAGTTGACGTAGACGAAGAGCGCCAGGAACAGGTAGGCCACGAGGTAGCCAAGGGGCGTGAGCTTGCCGGTAGTAGCGTTGTAAAGCTGCGGGAAGAAGAAGGAGAGGTACCGCGTAGCTGTGAGGGCCCCGGTAGGGGGCACGGCGACCTTGGAGAGCAGGTAGGCCCACGCCGTGATGAAGCCGACGAGGCCGCCGAAGGCGTAGTGGGGGTACCTCACCAGGCCCCCTGACCTCGGTATGGCTGAGGCTACCTCGGCGTTGGCGAAGGCTATGAGCAGGACGAAGGCGCCCGCTATTAGCCACGTAAGCAGGGCAGCGCCGCCGGCGTACGAGGCTGCGTAGAGGGGGGCGAAGAGCCAGCTGGCCCCTATGGCCTCGCCCATTGACAGGAAGAGGAGGTGCCGCCTGTCTAGCGCCCTCCTCAGCTCCCTGTCAGTCCTGACGCCCAGGTCCTCGGCCACACTGTAAACCCCTTGGGGCCGTCATGACAGTAAATTAATATATGTTATCTAATAATTATCTAATAATCACATAATTACCTTGTAATTATATATAATTACAACATTGACCTCCAGGGGAGCCAACGGTGTCCCCAACCAAGGCGCCAAGGGCCGCAGAGGGGCGCCACATGCGCATCCTCACAGCGGCCTACGAGGCCGTCCCGTTCGCAGAGAGCCCCAGGCACCGTCAAGCCTCTGTCATAGGGCTTAGCGTCAGTTAGCTACGGGCGGCCGGCCTGAGGCGACCTACAAGACATCACCGCAGACAGGTCAGGCGCCTCCATGAACTGAAATTATCTCATCGGCGTTGCCCACTATTTCAAGCCTCCCTTCATGCTGGGCCCACAGGAGGCGATCTCGGGCCCACCGCCCCAGGGGCTGGGCCTAGCTTCGCGCGCTCCCAGAGCGTGAGCAGGAGGAGGAAGAGCACCGCCGGTGTCGTGTAGAGCATCAGGGCCCTGAACCCTGTGTACCTAAGGGCAAGGCCCCCGACGAGCGGCATGGCTATCTGCATGGCCATCATTGTTGACGTGAAGTAGCTGTTCGCCCTGTTCCTCTCCTCCTCAGGGAAGGAGCGGCTTATGGAGATCATGGCCAGCGGCATGCCCAGCCCATGAGGTACGCCCAGCACAGAGAACGCTACCACGTAGAGCAGCAGGCTCCTGCTGATTGCTACAAGCGTCAGCCCGACCAGCGAGATCGACATCATCGTGATCACGTAAGGGATCAGCCTGCCTATGGGCCTGACCAGCAGAAGGATCCTCGTCAGGAACGACGCGGTGAAGAAGGCAGCGAATATCAGCGTTATGAGCCAGTAGGGCGCGTGGAACGCCTCCCTGGCGAATATCCCGCCAAAGGTGAGCAGCACGGCCGTCGGCGCGCTGTACACGAGGAACGTGTAAATTCCGACCCTGAAGCCCACCCTTGACCACACAGAGGGACCCTTTCCCCTGTCCTCCCTGCGTTTACCAGGCTCCCTCGGGAACCTCACAAGGGGGGAAAGCGCTGCCACAATTATGCCGAGCGGCGCGAAGAAGAGGAAAGACAGCCTCAGCGGGAAGTGCGCCAGGACCAGGGACTCCAGGGCAGGGCCCGCTATCAGGCTGATGGCCAGCGCGAGCGTGTAGGCCGCTATGACCCTCTCCCTGAGCCTCTGGTCAGGGAAGAGCTGGGCAGCCGTCATTATGTTCGGGAAGATGAACCCATAGCTGACCCCCGCCAGCGAGACGTAGGCCAGGACAGACACCCTGTTTGAGAAGGTGAAAGTGAAGAGGCTGAGCGCATAGAGTGCGCTGAACAGGATGAAGAGGCGCCTGCGGGCTGTGACGCTCACCCTGCTGTTAACGAGCGCGGCCACGAGGGCGGAGGCGGACATGGTGGCCACGAGCAGGCCGACCTCGAGCTGCGTGTACGTCAGGTCGAACTTCGCGAGGAGCGGGACGGTGGTCTGCAGCACGTTGTTACTTGCCCTCACCGAAAACGTCAAAGTGACTATGATGGCCACTGCCTGTGCCAGGCCCGCGGCTGAGCTGACCTTTTCCCTGCCCATCAGCAAAAAACACCTCAGGTATTAGGGCGGAAGGCCCTCACGCCGGCTTTACAGCTTTACTCAGGTCGTGCTGTGGCCTCAGCGGCAGCTCTGCCAGGAGGAAGGCGACGGTGACCACCTCGAGCATCAGGAACGCGCCAGCGAACCCAAACCCCCTGTCAGAGGCCAGCAGCCCGACGGCGGGCATTATGGCTGACATTATCATCATGGCTGAGCTGAAGAACGACGTGGCTGAGGCTATCTGGCCGGACTTGAAGGCTGTGTTGGCGACCTGGAGGCCGAGGGGCCACACTATTCCATCAGGTATGCCAGCCAGCGCGAAAGCCAGGTAGTAGAGCGCGTGCACGTAGTAGCTGAGGTACAGGAACAGGCCGGCCGCCGCAGCGAAGGCAAGCGCGGCCACGAAGTACGGGTACTTGTCCTGTATGGGGGACTTCAGCCTTACGTAGAGCCTAGCGGCCACGTCACCCACGAACATGACTGCCAGCAGGTAGAAGACCGTGGTGGGGGAGAAGCCTATGCTCGACCCATACATCACGGCGAACGACATCAGGGCGAAGAAGGGTATCGTGTAGCCCAGCGCCGCCACGAAGGCCCAGTTGAACTGCCTGTTCCTGAAGAGCGATGATATGGACCCCCTCTCCTCGCCCTTCCTCTCCATGTACTTGAGGGCGTACCTGCCCCTGAGGGCCAGCACAAACGGCACGGCCGCGAAGGCCAGTATGGCGAACATCGTGAACAGCCTGATTATGCCCAGCCCGAGCAGCAGCCCCGTCGTGAACGGCGCCACTATAAGGGCCAGCGCTACCCAGAAGGAGAACGCCGCCTGCTCTATCTGCCTCCTGTCGGGCTCAAGTGATGCCATCCCCGCCATTGTCATGAAGGAGTCCATCACGACCCCGGTGATGAAGCCGTCAACGGTCATGAGGGCGTACGCGGGCCCCACGCCCCTTATTGTCGCGTAGAGCGGCATGGTTGAGCCCAGGGCCACAAGGGCTATCACCTCGGCCGTCCTGAGCTGGCTGGGCCTGAGCCTGTGCATCAGGAACGCCGACGCTGCAAACGCCAGCGTGAACAGCGCGAACCCTATTCCCACCTCAAATGGGTCCATGCCGAAGGCCGTGCCCAGCTCCTGTATGGTGGTCTGGTAGAACTGCAGCAGGAACCTGCCCAGGAACGCCGCGACTATTATGAGCCACTCGGCCCCGCTTATCAGGCCGAAGTCCAGCCCCAGCTTCCTCAGCCCCTGGGACTGGGCCGGTGACCCAACCTCACGACCCACTCTCACTCACCGCCTGCGCTGGTGCGGCCAGAGTATATAAACTTACCGACCGGTCAGTCAGTCCAACCAGTCGGTCAATCTGACCGGTCAGTACCTTTATTAGGCCCTGTGGCCAACTTCAGGCTGGGTGGTCGAGGACGCCCAGGGACACGGAGAAGAGGATACTTGAAGCCGCCGTGAGGGTCTTCGCCGAGAAGGGCTACGACGCGGCCAGCGTCGACGAGATAGCGGCGGAGAGCGGGGTGAGCAAGGGGACCATATTCATGTACTTCAGGAGGAAGGACGCCCTGGTGGAGCGAGTGGCCCTCGCCTCCCTGCCCTTCAGCGAGGTCGAGAGGGTCCTCAAGAAGGAGTACAACAACCCTGAGGACCTGCTTTGCGATGTGGGGATGGCCTTCCTCAACAAGTACAGGTCTAAGGAGCTCAGGTCCCTGCTTATCATGACCATGGCGAAGAAGGACCAGTATAGCGTGGTGGGCAGGCGGCTCAGGGAGCTCTGCCTCACCACCATGGACAGGCTCTTCGAGAGGGTCGAGGCCATGATAGGGAGGAAAATACCTCAGCCCCTGAGGAGGGCCTTCTTCGGCTCGCTCCTCTGCTACGTGATGTGGTGGGACTACAACGAGGTGTCCCCGGAGGCCTACTGCCGTGAGCTGGTGAAGGGCCTCCTGGCGGCCGCGAGGGCCTAGGATAAAAGAGGACTACAACTGCTTAACGTATAGTCGCACAGGGGCCGGGCAGAGCCTCAGCGAAGTCTAGCTTCCTCAGCCCCTGGGACTGGGCCAATTAACCTCACCTTGTGTGTTACTCGGTTATCAGATGCAACGCAGTATGTATACGTTCGTATTGAACGGTTTACCAGACTGGCACGTGTTAATTCATCGGTGGACAAGGCAAAGATAAAGGGTTCTGGTGTCCTGCACCCTTATATCGTGCATCTAAAAACTTGCCTCACTCTGGGCGAGACCTATGGACTTTTGATCACAAAAGCTTGACGTTATTCTGTGCTCTTCCTGACCACGAGGACTGGTATGGGTGACTTAGCTATTACCTTCACCGTGACGCTGCCCACGAAGAAGTCCCTGATGTACCCGTAGCCCCTGTGTCCCATGATTATCATGTCAAAGCTCCCGCTGTCAGCCCGCTCAAGTATTATCCTCGCTGGGTCCCCCACAGCTATCTCGTAGCTGACCTCGTAAGGTCCGAAGGACTCCACGAGCTTCACCAGGTCCACCATCTTCCTCTCAGCGAGCCTCTTCCCCTCCTCCACCACGTCCTCAGTTATGAAGTCGCCCACCTCGGACATGTTGAGGGGGATAACGTAGAGTAGCCTCACCCTGGTGACGTTACTTAGCCTGCTGAGGCCCTGCCTGACCCAGTCCTCGGTCCCCTTGGAGAAGTCCACCGGAATTAGGACGCTTAGGCCCTCCTTCTCGCTTTGGGTATTCAACTCTGTACCCATTTTTACTTAATGTCTCCCACCGCTATTTTCCTTTTCGGTATCTGGCACGGCAACGTTAAGCAGAACCGAATTTTCGCTTAGACGCTGTTCTGCCCTTCTAACAGCGTCTAAGCTTGACCGCTGGCCCAGCTAAAAGGACGGGCCCTAATCTATGCCCTTGCCATAGCCCAGGGCCTTGAAGGTTCTGGGAGCGCCACTAAAGGGCCTGTGAGGAGGATCTTTGAGGGCCTAGTTGAGGCGGGGCTGATCACGAAGGTGGAGTTCCAGGGGCACACTTACCTGGTGAGGAGGTTCGCAAGGGGTAGGAGACGCCATAAGGTGTTATCCTTGAGTGCGCCGCTCTTAGGCGTAGGGCCGCGCCTGGGCCTCTTCCTCCACACAGTGATGGTTGGCCTGAAGGCCCCACAGCGACCCATCTCAACGGATCAGGCGCTCCCGTGAACTGAAATTATCTCGTCAGCGTTGCCCACCATCTCCAGCTCCTTCCTCTCAACGTACAGCCTGTGGTACTGCTTGGCGACTGTGTCGTAGAGCTCGTCCCCGGTCCTCGAGGCGAGGACCTCAAGCATAATTGACGCAGTCATGTGGCCGAGGAGCCTCAGGAACTCCTTGGAGTTGAACTCCGCCTCGGCCGGGGACAGGGAGGAGAACCAGCTCATAAGCTCCCTGGCCCTCTCCAGCTCCCTCCTCGCGAAGTCGGCGTCGTGGGCCTCCTTGATGAGGGGGCTCATGTCCTCAAGGTAGACCTCATGGGCCCCCTTCTTGACCATAGCCTCAAGCATGTCGAGGGCCTGTATGTTGCTCGTACCCTCCCATATGGGCGTTATGAGGGCCTCCCTGTGCCACCTCTCGACAGGGAACTCGGTGAGGAACCCTATGCCGCCGAACGCCTCCATGGCCAGCTGCGTGACCCTCGCCGCCGCCTCGGCCGTCAGGTTCTTGGCTATGTGCGTCAGGAACCTGGCGTAGTGGTAGCCCCTGGTGTAGGAGGGCGGCCTGGCCTCAAGGGACCTCTGGAACTCGTCAACTGCCTTGAAGGTTAGGGCCAGCGCGCCCTCTATACTAACCTCCATGTCGAGCAGGTCCCTCCTCATGAGCGGGTGCTCTATGAGCCTCCTGCCGAATGCCCTCCTCTCCCTCGCGAAGCCGAGGGCCTCAAGGTAGGCCTTCCTGGCTATGCCGACGGCCCCCACAGAGTTGGCCAGCCTTGAGACCATGAGGTCCTCCATGGTGTAGTATATGCCCTCCTCCTCCTTCCCTACCAGTTCAGCCTCGGAGTCAATCAGCTCGACCTCGCCCGTGGGGACGGCGTTGGTGCCGCTCTTCAGCTTCAGCCTCCTTATGTAGTAGTTAAGGCCTCCCTTCGAGTTCAGCCTGGGCACCGCGAATAGGGCGAGCCCCTTGGCCCCTCCCCTCGCGCCCTCAGGCCTAGCCGTGACCAGGGCTAAGTCAGCTATGCCAGCCCCGCTGGCGAAGTACTTGTAGCCCGTGAGGAGGTACCTCCTCCCCTCGGCCCTCCTAGCTGTTGTCGTGTTGGCCCCCAGGTCGCTCCCTCCCTGGACCTCCGTGAACCAGGTGGCGCCGAGGCGAAGGGGCTCCTCTATGCCTGCGAGCCTCCTGTACTCCTCCCTGAGCTCGCCCTCCGCGTACTTGTGGAGGGCGTAAGCGGTTTGCACCGTTATGGTGAGTATGCATGATACGCCTGGGTCGCCTATGAGGTATATGCCAGCGTAGTGGTCGTGCCACGTGCCCCCCTGGAACGGGTACCTGTTGACGCCGTACCTGAGCATTAGGTCCCTGACCACCTGCCTCTCGTGAGGGTCGAGCCACACGTAGTCGGCCCTCTCCCCGTTAACTCCCCAGTTAACAAGCCTCGGGAGGCTCTCGGCGTCGACCCTGTAGGCCACCTCGTAGACCTCGGTGCCGACGTACTTGCCCAGCGGGGAGAGGTCGTTCCTGAGCTTGGTGTA
>Ga0080005_127206_pt1 | contig 11057 bp, 17 predicted proteins | sample JossMetagenome_2_FD_69208 | JGI IMG/M metagenome (GOLD analysis project Ga0080005, IMG submission 69208) | Hot spring sediment microbial communities from Joseph's Coat, Yellowstone National Park, USA - JC3_ASED (SPADES assembly) (version 2) | ecosystem: Environmental > Aquatic > Thermal springs >... | reverse complement strand
TCACACGAGCGCGTATAACCTCAGGGAATCTTAGAATTGCCGCCGTCATGGGCATTATAGTCAGCTTATTGCTCATCGTGCTATAGCCGCAGTGTATCTCACAGCCAACATCTCGCAATGATGTGAACCGCACATATATTGGCCTAATGGCCGTCTCAATCTTGTACTCGCGCTCAAGCTCATAAGCGCCACATATATATGCAATTAACCAACGAATATCGCGCACATCGGCCAGCACGATGAAATCGCCCTGCACCTCTATCGCTGAATCGGATAGTTCGTATACTTCTACGCCGTATTGATGTTTTACGAAATCAATGAATTCGCTACGTATTATGTTGCTGATGTCATTTATAACGTCGCTATTAATTCTATCAATCATCTCTATACATTGCCTAACGCGCTTAAATGGCACCTTGATCAGTACCTCAGATATCATCTCAGACGTCATGAACACGTCACTATATGGCGGCAATGCTCACTAGCCCACCTCTCGGCCTCCTCGCTGGAGGAGGCCGCATACAACAGCGCATAAGTTACGGTAATTCCATACTCGTTAACTTCTGCCTCATATATGCGATACGGCATGAAGTAACTGGGCTCATTGCATATGGTGCACATCCAGTATTGCTGATGCCTTCTTTGGGGGGAGTTTTGGGTTTGGGTTTGATTTTGGGCCATGGCGGGGGGATGTTGTGTGTTTAAAAAGATTTCGGCCCCTGGGCTCGGGCCTGAAAACTGGCCACAGAGCTTGGCCGCAAAGCAAAGCTACACGACTATCGACTGAAACGCGGAGAGCTCCCGCTTAAACAGTTCAGCATCATCAAGGCGTTCAATACGCTTAAGCTTCATGGGCTCTACATAATAGCAGTCAAACCCATGTTGCATAGCGGCTTTCAGCACGAGCCCGCTGTGCGTTTCCAACACCACCGCCGCGTCCAATTCGGACATCCGCGTAATAAGATCCGCCACGTAGTCCGCATGGAGGCCCACTTCAAAGTTCTCGACGGCCACAAAGTCCCCCGCCTCTAACGCCGCCTCTATCGCAAGCCGCCGCTTCTGGCCGTAGGAGAGATGCCTTATGGGGATCCAGCCTAAATCGGGATCCCGCACCTTGTCGTAGTAGACCTCCAGGTAGAGGCGCCTGGCGACCTCGGGGCAGTATACGGCAGAGAGCATCGGCTCCGATGCGAAATGCACGGTACTAGCGCCGAATACGTAGCACCCCTTGATCTCGCCGATTTGTCTCGCCTTAACCTCATCGATATGCCACACGACTGCATCCGGATTCAGCTGTATGCGCAATTCCGTCTTATCTAATGCCGTCGTGAAATCCGTATATTCATGGCGCATATGGGGCTTGATTGAGAGAATTATGGCGTTGATAAGTGCGGATTTGCCCGCGCCGTTTGGCCCGTAGAGCACTATCTTCGCATTTTGGTCGGTCATGGGGACGGTGAGGGGGAGGACTGATTTACGGCATAATTGGGCGGCGCGGGCGGCAGAGTTATCGCATCGTTGATCACCACGTTGCTGTACAGCCTGCGCTTCAGCACATAGTCAGTTAAGAATTCCCTGAATACGTCCATTACAACGTGCACATCGAATAGAATATTCATGTAGCTACTTATATACGGATAGCTGTTCATATGATTCCTGTACGTGAATTTGTATAGTGTACCTTTATAATCTACTGTCATTTCTGCTAATTGCTTCGTCAGCCGTATGTTGTATTTGTAATTCACCGTCTCGATGTTAAATAACACTATACTCCCAGCCGTTATGCTTATCGGCCGATTTGATATCAAATCAAATGGCTCATGAGGCACTATCATAGTTAGATGGTGAACAAACCAGTGCCTCATGCATACCCCTCTCCGCCACACGTGCTCGCCGGCCTGCCACTTTTTCAGCTCGTATTCCGCACGGCGCCTGCAATGCGTGCACGCATTGTGCTCCCACCACATGTCAGGCCTAAAGAAGTTCAACGGATTAGCAGGCGGCGTCCACACCTCCAGCAATGAATTAAGCACATCGACAACCTTGTTTATGCCGCTCTCTAAATCATTATCAAACGGCTGAATATTCAGATACAACCAGCGCCTTTCGAATTGCCTTGAATTCATGCCGCGTCCGTACTTCTTAATGGTGATATTTCCGTTTTGGGGTTGGGTTTGGTCGGCCATGACCCTCAGAAACACGGGGGTTTATAAAGTTTGCGCCGCCAGGAGGGCCTCAGCCTCGCGGCGAATCCTGTCAACGAACGCGTAGGTAGACCACACATCCAGAAACACTATATCGCCGTCAGCTGTGGTGTAGTACGCGCGCGATTGACTGCACCTGCCCGCCACGCACAGATTATATCCGTGGATGGTGGGTAGCGGCAGAGGCCACCGCCACACCTTAGGCAGATAGCGGCGCGCCGTGTCTATGCCGCGTATCTGGGCGCCTATCACGGGCCTATCCGCAGGCGCATCGAGCGCGAAATATATCGCGACGGAGTGCGTGTACCTGGGCTCGCACGATATTATCAGCGGATCGAGCGCCTCAACGATGCACGTGAACATGCTCACGAGGTCGTTGCCCAATACGTCCCTGACCTTCATAGCGTATCGGCGTCTATGTCGCCTATAGGCATCAGCGGAATTTCGCGCAGTTGTGCGATGTAGTACGGCCCAATGTAGTCAACGATGTAGCCGGGCAGGCTCGTGCGGTAGGCCACGTAGTTGCCGCAGAAGTACACCTCGTTGGTGCTCAGCATGACGGCGGTCTGCGCCACAATAGATGTAGCAGTCGGAGATATGCGCCGCGGCGATCTGCATATCCTGTCCGTAACGAAGTACGGATGCCTGTTAATGATTATGTAGAAGCGCCTGTACAGCGGCGTATACGGCAGTAGTATAGCATGGTAGCGCCTCAGCTCAGTGGGCATCCCCGTAACGAGCTCCAAATATCGGCGTAGAACCGCGGCGTACTCGGGGTCGTCCTCGGCCCTGCGTAGCGCCGAGCGCCAGCTCGCCTCAAAATCGCGCTGAACGGCGAATATATCTACCATATCCACCTCACCACTTTATCGACATACTGCCCAAACGACATATCCACCGCGTCGCTGTGTCGCATGTCGTCGTAGTCGCACATATAGCAGGATGCCAGCATGCTGTCGCCGTCGAATACTGTGACAGTCCTGTCTGCCCACCTCTCATACTGCTCCGCTAAGTTCATGTACGCATTTGACAGATATGCGTTGAGGACGTCGAGCGATCTGATAAATGGAGCATAAGTGGTATCCACTTCATCGGGGCCGATTGCGTTTATGAATTCAGCCAACACCTCACGGGCCTCGGGCCACGGTATAGTCTCGATAAAGCGCTCCACACTTTTGACGTCAACCGACACGCTTACGCCGTTTATTTCAAATTTTTCTACATCGACATTAAATGAATTCCTATACAGCGTAGCTATCACTGGATACGCTATCATTGGTATCTGCTCATTCCATCTGAGCTCCAACGTGCGCTTACTCCGCGTATTCAGCGAATACCAGTTCCAGTGGTCAGCCCAATACGCCGATATTTTGGCGTACTTCTTCACATAGGTGCGGAATGTCGCGGTCAGCATGGGGCCGTCGCGCTTAACTCTGGATGCCGTAAACGGCGCTGATATTGCATATGCATGATGTAATGCCTGCCTGTCGTACAGCGCATTTAATTCGTCGATAGATGGCTGGGGCGATACGTGGATGTGGCGGCCGCACTTTCCGTCCTGCCGTATCGGCAGTGATGCCGCTAACACAAACAACGCCGTCGTGTTCACGCCGCATTCCCATGCCCTGTCAAGCGAGCATGGAGGAAATCCTACTTCATGCGCACCTGAGCCATCGTGCTCATATGATTGATATTCATATAGCGATGCAACTTTATTTATCAGCGGAGCGTCGTTAGGCGGCGGCGGCGCATATGAATGCGCCTCGGGATACTCCCACTCGCCGCCGATGGCGCCTTCACCAGATGACGGCAGGGGGAAAATCGATTTGAATTCCTCAATCGAGGGAGCTAGGGGAACCGGGATTTTGGCTTTGACGTACATGCCCTCGGAATCACCGGGGTTTAAAAGGATTTCGGCCCCTAGGCCCGCGCGGGCCTAGACGGCCTCGATGTAGCGGTAGTAAGCGCACCCGTTTATACAGCGCCTCAGCTCCTTCGTCATAACCTTACTGCCTACTATGCGGCGATCCACAACGCGCACCGTCAGCGTCGTAGATTTGCCGCCGTCTTTGCACGTGAGCTCGTACGCGTCGTTAGGCGATATCTCGCGTATGTCGTAGTCGTCGCAGAAGTCCTCAGCCACCGACATAAGGCATTCCTCAAAGCACATGCCCGCATCCACCCTGTCGTCGCCGTCGGCTACGGCGATGGCCGGCTCCTTATCATTCGCCTTGTAGTACGCCGCGAAGTACCTGTAGTAGTCGTAGTAGTTCTCCTGCGCCTCATATTTGTATCCGCTCACCAGCTCATAAATGCCGGGCTTAACCGTAGCAGAGGAGGCTATGTGCACGGGTATGACGGAGCCGAATATCGCCGCTCCGTCCACCTCAGCTTTATCGAGCGGGTTGATGTACTTGCCGACTATGAAGCGCTTCAGGTCTAGATTCTGGTCTACCTGCATCACCATGAATGTCGCCGATCCGCGTATCTTGTCGTACACATCCTTCAGCTCGCCGCCGTTCCTTATCGTGTGCTCAACCAGGCACAGAAGATCCTCTGTGTCGGTCTGGCTGACCTTAGACGTGCACGTACCGTTCATGGACAGCACGCCGTTGTGGACTATGGCGAATAGACCGTCGGCGGTTGCGTGCACTATGGGGTGGTTGTTGGCGTTTATCTCGGGCGCGCCGTGGGTCGCGGCGCGCGCGTGGGCTATGGCGTACATGGGCCTGAAGCCGTGGCGGCGCCACACGTCGATAGTATACGGCACGAACTTAGAGCACGTCACCGGAAACTTGCTGTAGTATATGTGGCGCTTATCGCCTATTACTCCCAGCGCCAGAACGCCGCACGCGTCGTGGCCCCTTATCTCTTGATAATCCCACACTTGAGCAAATTTGCCGACCGCGGCGTCGGAGGCGGGCGAGCTTGAGAACAGTCCTGCTATGCCGCACATATCACCACACGTATGCCGCCGTTGTATCCACCCTGTCCATGCGCAGTATTTTGCGCACCAGCTTGCTCCATTTCGACGACAGTGCGTAGGGCAACCTAAGCCTCAATACGATTCCGTCGATTCGGGTTATGTTCAGGCTGTCCGCCAGCACGTACGGATATGCCGCCTCCATGACCCTCCGAGGGGTAGGGGGGTTTATAAATGTTTCCTCACAGGACATGCCGCCGACCTCCTCCCACGGCTCGGGGCTCATATCACAGCGTGTCGTCGTCAACATCGCCGATGCATTCAACCCTGTGCTCGGCCAGGTTGAATAATATGTTAGCGTACTGGCGCGCCGCACAGCCTATTCCGTCTATGCACACGCGGTTGCCATTCACCGCGAGCGGGTGGCGGATGGCCCCGCGCATGTACATAGCGTAGCACGAGTAGCGCTCAGACGGCTGGTCGAGCATGCGCCGTAGCGCCGCCGCCACGTCGTCCACATCTGCGCTGACGTCTATTATGCGGCCGCCGCCGCACTGCACCGATATGCGGCCGCCGTCCGCGCTCGCGTCCACAACGCAGTTGCCGCACTGCACGGCCACGCGCCTATAAGCCGCGAGGTACTGCGCGGCGAGCTCGGCCGCGCGGCTCACCGAGTCCGCCACGGCGTCGCGGGTCATCACAGCGAGCGGGAGATTTTGCGCGCCAGCTCAACGAGGTCGCGGACGGATTTATCCGTAGCGAGCCACACACTGCGAAATACAGATATCCGCACTCCGTTTACTTTGGCCCACACAACATCCGGCTTCACGGCCATCTCGACGTCGAGCTCCTTCATCCGTATATCTATCTTGCCCTTGAAATACACCAGATCGCCAAGCAACATCGAGAACACGTCCATGAAGCGGGGGCACGGCGTTATCTGGGCATAAACGTCGAACCACTGGTTGTCGCGTACATCGCTTATAACGTACTTGCCGTTGTCCTTGTACACCACCATGAAGCCGTTGTCCACCATAACTGAGTAGTCCTCGCCGAACGATATAGTGCCGGCGGCGTTCTCAGCCAACGTGCGCCATGCGTAGCAGTCGCTGTTGTATCTGAACGCGAATCCGCCGCACGGAGCAGATGCCTCAATCGGCCCTGCTTTTATATGCACCTTTCCGTAGCTCATGTCTGCCGAGACGTTACCGTCGCCTATGCGCTGTACGCGGCAGTCGCCTGCGCCGTTGCACAGCAGATCGACCATCTGCTTGATCTTGTCGATCATGATGTGCCGGAGCGCTGTACTGCGGGCGGGCGGAGGTATTCGGACATCCACTCAAGCAGTTGCTCGTCGCCGAACATGACGAGCTTCTTGATGCCCTCGATAAGAGCGTCCACGGCGTCGCACGGGCACTTGTCGGTGTACTTGCTCACGATCTTATTGGAGCCATAATAGGCCGTGCGCAGTGAGCAGTCCTTGCCGCGTATGATCTCTATGACGGCGCGCTTGTTAACCCTAACCGTGATGACGTCGCCTACGCGCTCGAACGTTATGGTTCCGCCCTGCTTATACTTCCGCGCGATGTATGCGGCAGTCCATCCTATGTTGTCCCTGCATGCTCCCTTAAGTTCATCCAGAATTTCGGCCCCTTTGATCTGGGGAGTTTTGTTTTGGGCCATGGCCGGAAAAGTGGGGTGGTTTTTAAAGGTTTCGGGCCCGAGGTCAGTCGGCCTGCGGCTGTTGCGCAGGCCGCCGCTGTGGCGCGAATATCTCGTCTGCGGGCACTTTGAGGTACATCTCAGCCAGCGTGTGAAGGTACGGTGCAAAGATGTCGCGATCCAGGTCGTAGCTCTCGAAGCTACCGTACTCGGTGGCGCCTCCGTCGAGGAGCTTCGACAGCATATCCCTCATATCCCACACGCGCTTTGCCATCTCATACGCCTGATCCGGCGACATCGTTATGAACGGCACGATCAACATTGGGCGGTTCGCCCTGGGGTTGAGCCTCACGGCCTTTATGCCCTCGGCGTTAAGCCTGCGGAGTAGCTCAATAAGCGGCCTCGACCACAGCGGAGTTATCAAGATCACGCCATCGCCCTGATAGCACGGCGCCGATATCTCCCCATACCCCACCACCATGGGGACGGGGAGATCGACGTACATCATGTTCTCTTCGCTGTATTCGGCCAGGAATTCATCCGCGTTGAATGAGCTGTCGCCGCACAGTATTGAGTCCGACGGGCGGTATCTGGATATTGCGCCCCTGCGCTGAGCCGGCTGTCCCTGGGTTTCGGGGTTTTGGCCTGGTTGGGCCATGGCCGGAAAAGTGGGGCGGTTTTTAAAGGTTTCGGGCCTGGGGCTATGCGAAGAGGGGCCTCACGTGGCGGGTGAACGACTCCACTGCGTCTATCGGCCTGAGGTAGTCGCCGTATGCTCCCCGTAAAGCCAGCGAGTAGCCGTCTCCGTATATGACCACCTCATATGCGCCGCGCACCTGCCTGTCCGGATATATTCCCACAGAGAAGCGGGGGTAGTTAATCACCGTGCCCCTGGAGAACCTGCTCAGCGGCATGCACTCTATGGCGCCGCGGCACCATGCGCTCGGCTTCAAGTCCCTCTCGAACATGACCACCGCATCGACGGCGTCCCTCAGCGCGGCGCCCTGCCTGACCTCAGCGCCGGATATGGAGAGCGAGGCCATCATCCCCACTATCTTGATCTCCGGCGTCTTCGTTGACAGCACCACGTCGAGGTGCTCGGCTATGTCGCCCACGTCGCGGCTGACGGAGAACGAGAGCGATATATGGCGGCGCGCATTAGCGTACAGCGCCCCGTGCACTTCGGATATTGGCGCGTCCAGCAGAACCCCGCTCTCCAGGAAGCCGATGGCCTCGCGGAGCTTGTCGGCCCAGTCCATGGCCTCCGGGGTGAGGGGGTTTAAAAAGGTTTTGGCCTAGAAGCCGCTGGGCTGGAGCTCCCAGAGCTTGGCGCGCTTGAAGCCCAGCTTGATCTCGGCCTTGAACTCGCTCCTCAGCACGTCGTACGACGTCACCTCTATCCTGTCCCGCCCCCGCCTTATCACAGGCACCCCGTCCTCCATCTCGATCTTGTAGCCGTGCTTCCTGGCCAGCTCGATGGCCGCATCCTGGATGGACGGCGTGATCGAGGCGCAGTCGCCCGACATCATGTTGCACGCGGTCATGTCCGGCAACCGCCGCTCCGCCAAATAGTCGCTCGCGAACAGCACGGCGCCCGGCATGGCCATGTACTCAAGCGGCTTCAGCCTGCGGCCGACGTAGAACCGCACCAGGTTGACGGCCCCGTCGTTCGTGACGGCCATGTACGCCGACGCGGCGGTGCCGTTCAGCGATATGAGCGACATGGGGTCTCCGTCCATGACCGCGCAGAGGAGCTCCTCGGTGTCAGTGCCGGTGTACTTGGCGCCGCAACGCATGTCGGCCACATTGCCGTTGTGGACTACGGCGTGCGCCATGTCCTTCTCTATCCTCACTATGGGGTGGTTGTTGGCGTTTATTTTGGGCGCGCCTTTGCTGGCATTCCTGGCGTGCGCTATTGCGGCAACTATCCTGAGGCCGCGCCTCTCCATGTCCCGCATCACGAACGGCGCAAGCGATGCCGAGGATACGGCGGCCTTGGTGTAGTAGATGTAGCGGTCGCCGTGCCCATCCTGCACGACCGCGAATATGCCTGCGGCGTCGGTGCCCCTCAGCGACTGTAGCCGCCATATCCTGAAGAACTCCTGCCTCACGGCCTCGTCTATTGGCTCGCGGGCAAACACCGCGGCTATGCCGCACATGGCTCGCCGAACAGGGCCGTAAGGAGGTCGAGCGCCTTGGCGATTACGGGCTCTATGTCGGCCTGCATGTCCACCTCGTTGTACATGTCCAAGCGCTTTGCCACGACTGCCCTGCGCTCCGCGCTCATGCCTCCGCCTCGTCGATGACGGGGGCATCTACGGTGTTGCACCTGGGCACGTTCCTGACGGGCAGATCCTCATCTGCGCACCCGCCCTTCACTCTGCTGTACACCGACTTGAGGCGCTGAATTGCGGCGTCCAGCTCGCCTAGGTCGGCCGGCATGGCCATGTACGCGTAGGGCCTGGCCGCGTCGGGGGACAGCCTGGGCATGTACCTGCCTATCCTGCTCATTATCGCGGGATACGCCAGATCCGCCGACACTATGAACGGCGACTCCTTGACGTCCGAGTTCGGCAGTGCGGCGTGCGAGTACGCAAGCTCGACGTCGCGCATCTCCGGGCTACCGCAGACAGAGCTCCGCTGATCCGAGCAGATGCGGCACCTGGAAACCCCATAGCGCGCATGGGACTCCACGACGTACAGGCGCATGGCGGATGGGTTGTATATGTACGTGGCCTGGCCGCGCCGTGCGTAGCATATGTCTATGCCGTACGCCCGAGCTATATACCGGTACAGCGACTGCTCATCCATACTGCACCTGCCCTCGGTGAGGCATAGGTAGAGCTCGTCGGACAGCGTCCTGTTTGAAGAGGGCGGCTGGCCGCCAGCCCTGGTACATTCCAGCTCCAGCTCCATGGTCTCCAGCCTGATTTGGGATTGATCGAGTTGGCCTTGGTTCGGATTTTGGGCCATGGGGGAGGGGGAGAGTGGGTTTATAAAGGTTTCGGCCCCGAGGTCGGGCCGGATGGGCGGGAGGGCCGGATAAACCCTTCGGATTAGAAAAACATCCTGCCGAAAAACGTCCGATCCTCAGAAAAATATCCTGTAGTTGACTCTACTCACGTAAAGAGGGGGTGAACCGCCGTTGCCGCTCAGCCGCGGCTGTAGCGCGCAGAGCGCCATCACAGCGCCTCCAGCAGTCGCTCGTACGTAGTGGGGAGCATGTCCATGATGTCGTCGGGCATGTTGTTGCAACGGTAGCACGTCGCCCTGTTCCTTCCCAACCGCTTCACCTCAACCGAGCGCATGGACTCGGCCACGTCTATCAGGTGCGCCACGTGGTTGTCTATGAACTCGTACATGGGCTTGAACGAGCGCCACGACTGTATGTACACGCCCCGCTCCTCGATCAGCTGGCGGTACGCCTCAAGGAGGTCGCGGCAGTATTCATCCCTGCAGGCCTCGTTCGCCAGGTGCGAGTAGAACGATATGCGGTCGGCGTATTCGCAGGCCCGGGGCGGCCTGCCGCGCATGGCGTTGAACGCTGTCCACGCCCCGATCCCGGCTATGATCGGAGGGGTCTCGGCAGTCCTTATCTCGATGGTGAAGGGCTTGCCCGAGTCCTCGGGGTTGCGGTTGACGGCCGCGTAGTGCGAGTCCTCTATGCGGTCTGTGAAGTAAGAGTAGCGGCTGATCGACTCGCGGAAGACGGGCACTATGGAGCCGCCCCTGTACTCTATGCGGGCCGCCATGAGCGGCGCCGAGCACTTGAGCGCCTTGGCCGCAGGCGCGTCGCGGAGCACGGGCGTCACGTGGACGTGCCTGCCCGCAACGCCGTGCTCGTATATGGGCACGTCGAGCAGGAAGAGGAGGGCCGTGGGGTAGCCCAGCGGAGCCGGGTCTAAATAGTCGGCGGGCACCTCAACGGGAGGTAGCGACAGCTCGTAGAGGTCGTCGCCCGATCCGTCCCAGCGGCCGCTCAGCATCCACGCGCGGCGCCACTGGGACATGTACCCAACGGACTGGAGCTGTAGCTGGAGCGGGCGGTAGTACTCCCACTCCTGGCCTATTGTCATGTAGGGGCCGTCGTCGATGTAGTGCTTGTCCGTGAACGCCTCGCGGTAGTGGCGCGCCGATGCGAAGACGGGGGCAAACGGCGGCAGTGCGGGGGCCCTGTCGAACCTCTGCTTGATGAACTTCGTCAGGGAGGCCATGGGAGGTGGAGGAGAGGGGTTTAAAAAGGTTTCGGGCCCGAGGGGAGAGGGGGT
>Ga0080005_127211_pt1 | contig 11065 bp, 9 predicted proteins | sample JossMetagenome_2_FD_69208 | JGI IMG/M metagenome (GOLD analysis project Ga0080005, IMG submission 69208) | Hot spring sediment microbial communities from Joseph's Coat, Yellowstone National Park, USA - JC3_ASED (SPADES assembly) (version 2) | ecosystem: Environmental > Aquatic > Thermal springs >... | reverse complement strand
CTGACTCCTCCGCCTACGTCGAGGTAGTAGTGGTGTTTCTCGGCGAAGAGGTCTAGGGCGTCTCCGACGCAGCGCCAGAAGTCTTCTGGGTTCAGCGTCTTTACCTCGACGGCGGCGTTGGTCACGGCGGCGTATCTCTTGATCTCGGCTATGGCGTTTTTTGTTCTTTCGTTTTCTGGGTTCACCGTGGCGAGCGCCATTTTGCCGGGTCTGCACCTGTTGGCGGCGGCCATTACGTGGTGGTAGGAGAACCCCAGCGACGCCACGAGCACCCGCATGTCTCTTGTCTTTTTCAAGTTTTTATACTTGTAAAGAGGCGTCGTCGCGTCTTTTTCCGCTTTACGTTTATAAATATCAATAGATTTAAGTTTTTGTTTTTGTTGGTGCATGGCTGGGGAGTTGGCTGGGAGATACGTGGAGGAGTTTAGGGGCGTGTTGTCGTTGTTGAGGTTTCTCCGGAGGGCGGGGCGCTTGGGCGAGGTGGATAAGTTCGCGTCGGCGCCCGACGCTGAGTCTGCGGTGGAGGTGTTGAGGGAGGCAATGAGTCTTGTGTATAGGTCTAGGCGCGGCGAGTACTGCGTCGAGGAGGAGATCAGCGCGGAGGAGGTGAGCCGCTTCGAGTACCTCTGCGGGAAGGAGTGCGTCGAGAGGCGGGACGGCAAGTACGTCCTGCGGGTTAGGTGCCCCAGGTTGCCCACAGATGAGGAGCTTGCGAAGCTGTACGACGCGTTGAAGAGCGGGAGGCTGAAGCCCAGCGTCTTGGCGGCCCTCGCCTTGGCCAGGCGCGGTGGGAGGCCATGAGGGGCGGCTTCCTCTCCCTCTCCGCCCGCGTGGTGGTGAACGCAGAGGCGATGAACATGGTGGAGGCCATTGGCAACGTGGTGAGGCATAGGAAGGCGACTCTTGTGTACAGGATCCGCGAGGGGCAGAACGAGAGGTATGAGATCAGGACCGTGCCCGTGGTGTCCGGCGAGGCGCTCCGCCACGCCGTCCAGAAGGCCTTGGCGGAGGTGGCGGAGGGGGTGGGCCTGCCGGTGTGTAGCTGGTGTAGGCGGGGAGAGTTCGTAAAGCACGGCGTGGTCCTAGACGAGTTCTTCCGCGACGTGAAGGACGCCGGGGGCGTCGCCGGTTTTGAGAAGGAGGCGGAGAAGAGCATATACGAGGCGGAGAGGCTGATTCTGGAGTCCTGCGTCGTCGAGGACGTAGGCGGCTTTTTGATCCCGACGAGAGTTCCGGTGAAGAGGACGTCTGTTCTCGAGGTGGGCTACATGGTCCCGGCCGTGGAGGGGGGCCGGGTGTTGTACGGCTTCGACGTCCAGTTCCACGTGAGGCACGCGCCTGGGGCTCAGCAGAAGGCGCCTCAGTCCGCCCAGAACGTCGCCGCGCCTCAGTCTGTCTACAACATAGAGTCCAGCTCTGCGGTGTACGCCATGGCCGTGAACGTAGAGCTGTGGCGGATCGGCATGTGGTTTGACGAGGGCTCGGGGCAGTACGCGGCGCTGGGGGACAGGGACAAGAGGGTGCACGCCGCGCTTCTGGCCCTCGCCGCCGTTTTAAGCGGCGACGTGAGGACGGGCGGGCACTGGAGTAGCTATAGGCCGTTGTGGAGGCTGGAGAGCGCCGTTGCAGTGTTTTCAAGGCCTATGCCCCTTTCAGCCGCCCCCGCCGTGGATGAGGACTACATTGACGAGACCATCAGCCTCGCCCGGGCCAAGGCCGAGGCGTACAAAGGCGCAGGCATCAACGTGGAGTACAAGGTGCTCGTCCTCAGGGGGTCTAGGCGGTGTCAGCTCTGCGGCTCAGACAATGTGGAGGCGGTGGACGCCGCCTCGGACTTCGTCAAGAGGCTTGTGGAGCTGGGGGTGCAGTACGCGGGATGATCCTGCTGAGCGTAAGGCTTTTGTTCCACTGGGGATTTTGGGCGAGGCCGCTTATCATGAGCGCCAGACAGCCCACCATGACGGTTCCGCCGCCTACCGTCTTTGTGGGGGCCCTGGCGCGGGGGCTTGCCGAGCTTCTGCGGGCGCGGGGCCGCGGAGTTCCTGAGTATAGGCGGGCCGGGGGGCGGTACTACGTGCCGCTTGCGCAGGACCTGGGGCGTTGCGTTGAGCGGGTTTACTTCAGGATGGTCAGAGGCGGAGTCTCCGCCGCGGTGGACAAGACGAGGGTGTTCCAGGGGCCTTACATACGGCTGGACAACCTCCGCGACCCCACTCAGCGTTTTGCAGTCAGAGACGTGGGCAAGGCCTACGCGCCCGGCGCAGAGGCCGAGTTCGCGGCTTTGGTTAGAGAGGGGTGCGAAGTGGGGGAGGGGGGCGCGCGCATCGCGCTGGACGCCGCCGCTCTTGTGGCCGCGGCGCACGCCGTCACTAGGCTGGGGCCTGCGGAGGGCGTCGTCGCCGTCGCCGACGTAGCGGCGATGCGGTGGGAGGACTGCGTCGAGGTCCGCGGCGTCAAGGTCCTCGAGATGCCGTGTCCCTACTTCCCGTGGGGCGGCGGCGAGTTGCCCCCGCCGTGGAGGACAACGCAGTTCCTCGACTGGCGGGACGGGCGCGTGTGGAGCGACCAACGGGTGCAGGGCGACGTAGTTGTATACGCAGTGCCGGAGAGCGAGTGGGCTCCGCTTAGGGTGGAGTTCCCGCCGTGTTCCACCCTGCCGAAGGTTAAAATAGTAGAGTGTGGAGGACTTGGGTATGTTGATCCGCGTGTCTAGTCTTTCCTCTGGCGGGAGGTCGCTGGCCTACCGCACAGTTACAAAGCTCGCCGACGAGGTTATCCACGGTTTGAGGCCTTTAATGGGCGTAAACCTCGTCGCAGGGCTTACTGGCAGCGGCAAGACTTTGCTGGGGGAGGCGTTGTGGGTCGGCGTTGCGCATGCAATCTACGCCCTACTCCGCGACGAGCGTTACTTCAACGCTCTGCAGGCGGCGATAGACGCATATGCGATCCGACCCCTTACGTTTAGGTTTATGGCGTGTTTCAGAGGGGTAGAGGTGGGGCGGAAGCTCTGCATCGAGGTGGATGTGAAAGATAGCCGTAAGGCCGACGTTAAGCCCCCCGCCGAGCTAAGCGGGGAGTTGCGCGTCCGTGCGTTGTACGGTCTGTTGCACATAATCTCTGTGCCGGATAGAGTGAAGTGGGGCGTCGCGCATGCCCTATGGGAGCTTAGGGAAGTCGGACTGCTTAAATTTGTTACAGACACCTCTCTCCCCAGAGAGACGTGTTTAGCCACGATTACGTTGTTGCCTCCCGTAGGCTTTGATTTCGCTGGAGAGAGACATAGGCCGTGCTACATGCATGTGCTGGGCGTGTCTCCCGAGGCTATTTACGAGTCTGAGGCAAAGAATAGGGAGGTGCGTATATTCACGCATATAAGCAATGGGGAGCTGAACGAGGCGTTGTTTAAAACTGTGAATACCGTTGCAGTTGAGCTTTCTAAGTTGACTAGGGAGGAGAACATCGTTTCGGTCCTTCCCCTGATCTATCTCGACGACGGATTTGAGGGGCTTGACACTGGGCGCATAAAGAGACTTCTCGAAGGGTCGTTTGACGTCTCGATTTATGTTACTTCTCATAGAATTGAGGCTGGGATGTACACAACCCGTAACTTCGTCTTGAGCTACGGCACTAGGGCGTCTGAACTCGTCGAACAGCCTCGCGACTTCCGCTTTGCCCTTGTCGATGCTAGTTTGATAGAGAGACATAGCGACATCTTCAAGGATGTGTGTAAGGCGCTGACAGACGCCGAGTGTAAGTAGTATGGACTGTCTGGCGAAGCTCCGCGGGGGTCTTAGGCTCGCCGCAACTGAGGGCTCTGTCGAGCTGTTGGTGAAGGGTGATTGCGATGATGTCGCCTCAAACGCGCCGAAGTATTTCGAACAGATCGTGACTGGGACAACTGCGTCGCTTGGGCGGTTGCTGGCGCAAGCGGTGCGAAGTCTCAAGCGGCGGTTCTTTAAGCGTAAATGACTACAGTTAGGTTGCCTATCTTAAACATGCTTGCGGTGGACTTCGCCGCGTCGCTGTTTAGGCTGACACTGGGTGATGTGGAGACCGGCGATGTTGAGTCCGCGTACGTCTTCAAGGTGGTCAACTTGGAGAGGTTCGAGACTAAACTCAAGTTCTTCGCGGAGAGGTCCGACGACGTTCTTCGCGGCATTTTCAACCTCTTGGGCGGACACTTCGTGACGCGGGACTGTAATATAAATAGCGTGCAGGAGCTGGCGAAGCTGGCGAGCCAGAGGCCGAGCGAGATGTTGCGCCACCTCTCGGCCGTTGAGATGAACAGGAAGGAGGGCGTGATGGAGGTTCTGTGGGGCGAAGAGCCCTTTGTGAGGAACCCGCCTCCTCTATTGCAGTCGGTGGAGTTTATGGAGGGGGTGCGGGCGTGGCCTGTAGAACAACTAGACGTCACGGGCTCGGGGGCCCGCGCAAAGACTAAGTCCGGGTTTAGGCGCACCGTCCGCCCCAGCTGTATGGTGCTGGGCGCATTGGCGCTGGGTGTCTCGGCGACGTACGTGGCGGGGAGCCAGAGGCAGAGGAACATCCGCTTCCTCATCCCGCTTTGTTTTGTAGAATACGACGCGGTGGCAACCCGCTTAGTCGATAGGCTGGGAAGGCTCGGCTTGTGCGACTTGCCTGAGCCTTTGATGAGACTTATAATCTCGGCGCTGGCAGGGCGGCCCGCCGTGTTTAGGCTCGTTGACATCGCCTACTCCGGCGGCATAGATGTACAACGCGACAGCTCCCGGGAGCTCCTCGTCGATACGAAAAGCCTTGGGCGCTACCTCTCCACTTTGCACCGCCATGCAGACGCCCTCTTGAGACTAGCCGAGCAGTGGTGTCTATGCGACAGAAGAGGGTGGCCCGACGAGTGTAGAGACGTGAGCCGCGCAGGCGTTGTTGCCGCCGAGATCTACCTCTACGCCGAAACTGGGCGTTTGGAACACGCCTACGAGGTGTTGAGCGTCTTGTTGCGTCTTTCGCGGGACGTAGGTGGGGGCTTAACGCGTCTAGTGGAGGAGATGGTATGATAGCAGAGCTGTTTCTGCGGGCTCTTGGCGACTTGGGCTTAGAGAGACGCGAAGCAGTGGTTAAGGCGGTCGAGCTACTGGACGGCGTCGTCTCGAGGGGGGAGCCGCGCCAGGTGGTGCTCAAGGCGCCGACGGGCTACGGCAAGTCCTTCGCAAGCGTGGCGCTCGGCTACGCAATTTACGCCGCGTATAGAGACGGGGAGTGGGAGAGGCTTGGAGGCGTCTCTAAGGTCGTCCACACGTTGCCCATGGCGTCGATTGTGCAAGACCTCTACAAGAGGGCCCTCGCAACGCTTGCGGGGCTTGAGCCGGAGCAGGCGCGAAGACGCCCGCTGAGGGAGCTGGAGGAGGAGTTTGTGGAGAAGTTCGGCGAGAGGTGGGTGGGGTTCCAGGCTTGGAGCATAGACGCCGACTTCAGAGACCCGCTGTTTATCTACTCCACGCTCGTCTACACCACCTTCGACAGCTTTGTGCTGAACTTGTACAAGGTCACGCCGCTGACCGCCAGGAGGGCGCCGTACGAAGCCGCCAGGGCCGCGTTGATGAGGTCGGTGGCCGTCCTCGACGAGGCTCACCTCTTGGCGGAGCCGGGAGGCGGAGAGAGGAGGAGCGCCGCCAAAGAGCTGACCGCGCTGAGGGCCGCCGTGACGTCGCTGGCCGAGCTCGGAGTGCCCGTGGTGGTGATGACTGCGACGATACCCACCAGCTTGATCAAACTGGTGGCCCCCAACGCGCGCGTGGTGGCCGCGCTTGCCGAGGGCTGTAGGCCGGCGGAGGGCGAGGAGGCTACGTACGACTACGAGCCGAGGGGCGTAGTCACTGCCAGGCTTGTGGGGCAGGCCGACTACGTCAGCATCGCGGAGACGCATAGAGGCGGCGGGCTCAAGCTCTTCGTGTTCAACACCGTCAGGAGGGCGATCGGCGCCTATTTGAAGCTGAAGGAGCGCTTCGGCGACGTGGTGTTGCTCCACGGCAGGCTTTCGCTGGGAGACAGATCTGCGGCGTTGGAGAGGCTGGAGGAGTTGCAGAGCCGCGGCGGCGTAGTTGTGGCAACTCAAGTGGTGGAGGCGGGCGTCGACCTAGACGCCGAGCTCCTTGTGACAGAGGTGGCGCCTTTGCCCAGCTTAATACAGCGCATAGGCCGCGCCGCGAGGAAAGAGGTCAAGCGGGCCGAGGTCTACGTTGTGTCAGACGGCGAGGCGCTGGAGGGCGCGAGGCGCGTCTACGGCGAGGCCGAGGTCGAGGCGACGCTGAAGTTGCTGAAGGAGCACGCGGGGGCAGACGGGACGCTCGAAGTGGACTGGCGCGACCCGTGCCCAGAGACCAGGGGGAGCTACGCTGGCATGTTGGAGAAGTACGGCGAGGTGGTGTACCGCGACGCGCCTCTGGACACCTCCCTCCTTGTGGAGCTCACCGCCCTCAACTCCCTCGTGACTATGCACAGAGAGGACGCAGAGAGCGCCCTCGAGCGCTTCTGCGGCTTCGTCAGAGACGCCGCGGCGGTCCCCGTGATAACCTCCCGGAAGTGCCTAGAGAGCGGCGACGTGAAGAAGTGCCTCGTGTTGCTGAGTCTCGACTACCTGCTGAGACAGAGAGACGGAGAGTCTCTCTACGCGAAGGTTCTGGACTGGGAGGGCGGAAGGGTCCGCGTCGCCGTGCGCGGCGGCGCGAGGGAGGAAGTCTGCGAGCGCGTAGGCGACGACGTGTACATATGTAGCGTGGAGCTCAGGCTGGACCCGGGGAGTCCGGCGCGCTCCTGCAGGCAAGTCCTGAGGCTGGAGTCGAAGGTCGCGGCGACGGTCGGCGGGGAGAAGGAGCGCGTCGCCGTGTTGGGCCTCTTGGCGAGAGAGGGCGCCTACGTCGAGGGGCTGGGGTTCAGGGCTGACTATGAGTGAGGTCGTCTACGCGTGGTGCGGCCAGCCGCTTAGGGAGCACCTGGAGGGAGTGGCGCAGATAGTGACGCTCGACGCAGAGGCCTTGGGGCGCGTCTCGGCGCGGACAAGAGACGTCTTTGGGTGCCAGCTCAACGTAGACGCGTTGAAGAGAGAGGTCTTGAGCTCTGCGGCGAGGCTCGCCAAGGCGCTTGGCGTTGAGCCTAGGGAGGCGCACGCGCTTTTGGCGGTCGCCGCGTACCTCCACGACGTGGGGAAGGCCGCGGCGGCCTACCAGGAGAGGCTCCGGGCCGCCTCTGCCAGCGATCCTGCCCGTTGCCCCGCCCAGCTGAGGGGCCACGAGGTGCTTTCCGCCTGGCTTGCGTGGCATCTCGTCTACGAGTTGCTCAAGCCCCGCGGCGTTGCGGCGGAGGACGCGGCGGCGGCCGTTGCGGCCGGTGTGGCGCTCCACCACTCGGCTAGGAGGAGCATCGACGACGTGTTAGACGACGCCAAATCCGCGGCGATGAGGCCTAGGGATGTGGAGAGGCTGGCGGAGACAGCGCGGGGCGTCGAGAGGTACTGGCCGTGGGGGCTGGGCGACGCGTTGACCTTCGCCGCTGGGCGCATGAAGTGGGAGTACCTCCAAACCCTCGACGCTGCGCTCCTCAAGCTACGCGCCAGGTTGCTGAAGCCCGCGGCGGTGTGGGGCGAGCTGGTGGCCTACGTGATCATGATCGCAGACAACCTCGACGCGGCCCTCGGAAGAGAGGCCGGGGGGCAGGCGAGGCTGGTTCTTAGGCCCCTCCTCCGGTGCGGGACATGAGCGTTGTCGTGGTAAGGGGTAGGACCCGGGGAGCCGCGGCGCTGGCGGGCTTCTCGGGGACGGTGGCGCAGGCCATAGTGCTTGAGCTCCTCGGCGTAGGGGAGCTCCACGGGGCCAGGCCGAAGCCGTTTGCCGTGTGGCCGCTGATGGCGGGGGGCAGACCTCTGCTAGACGGGGCGGCGTTGGGGGAGGGGGCGGCGGTGGAGCTTCGGGTGGGGTTTGCGGTGAGGGAGCTGGCGAGGAGGTTTGTGGAGGAGGTGTCTGCCCGGGGCGTGTTTCGGCTGTTCAGCGCTGAGGTGTCTGTGGAGGAGGTGGAGTTTTGGGAGGCGCCGCGGCGGCTTGAGGAGCGGCCGTGTTTCAAGGTGGAGTTCCTCTCGCCCACGCGTTTCGAGACCCAGCCGTACTACAGGCGGAAGACGCCGGTTTACGACTTCACGCCGAGGCCGCTTAACCTCTTCCTCTCTGCGGTTGCCTACGGCAGGAAGTTCGGCTTCTTGAAGCTGGGCACGCCGTTCCTCCGGTGGGTCTACACCTACGTGGGGCTGACAGACTTCGGCTGCCGGAGGACCTGCGTGAGGACCGTGAGGCTTCTGGGAGGCGGCGTGGCCAGGGGCTTCGTTGGTTGGGCCCTGTACCGCGCCTTCGACACCCGCCGCCTCTCCGACCTATGGCGGGCCTTGGCGGTGGCGGAGGCCTTCAACGTCGGGACAGGCCGGGGCATGGGGCTCGGCGCCGTGAGGGTGACTCCCCTCCACTGCCCAGGGCAAGACGCCCAGACGCAGACCCCGTAGCCGGCGCACTAGCCGCTGTTGCAGAGCTACGCGTTTTCGCTGGCCTTACGTCTTGACGCCGCCGTGGAGCGCACCTGATGTCGGCGGCTCCCGCCGAGCGCCGACGTCGGCAAGCTCTGCGACTGCGACGAGACGCAACGCCTTCCTAACAGGGAAGGCTATTGCAACCTCTTTAAAATCGCAGCAGTTCGTGGTGTAGCGGGACTAGAATTGGGAAACCCTCACCTTTCCATTTTCCAACCCATCGCCCCACTTGACGCGGCCCCTCAGCGTCTCTACGCGCTTGACAAACACTTCAAAGCGGCGGCCGACAACCACAACACGTCCGGCCCCTCCTTATACTCAAGATTCTACGGCTCATGTCGTGGCGATTTCTGCAGAGGAGGAGGTTCTCCTTTTCGAGATTCTACCTCTTCAGCCCATTCTAAACACTCGCCGTTATCTTCTCCAATTACAACCCCTCTTGAGATTCTACAGCTCGACGGCGAGCGGGGGCAACGGCGCCATGTATTTTGTTTCAACCTTCTTGAGATTCTGGTCTAACACAACACGCCTCTTGGTGCGAAGTAGGGTTCGTTTCAACCCTTCTTGAGATTCTGGCGTCATAGAGGAGGCGGCCAGGCTGACAGAGGATGAAACGGCTGTTTCAACCCTTCTTGAGATTCTGGGCTATGATGCGGCCGAGCAAGTTTACGGTCAACCGCTTTATGGACGCGTTTCAACCCTTCTTGAGATTCTGGTTCAGTTTACCGCTTATGATGGTTTCAGACCAGCGTTCGGTTTCAACCCTTCTTGAGATTCTGGTCTGGTCCACCTGGGTCGGGAAAAAGTACGTTTATTAGAGCGCGTTTCAACCCTTCTTGAGATTCTGGAAGACGCACGAGCTCGCTCGCAATAACGTTAGTTACATTAGCAGTTTCAACCCTTCTTGAGATTCTGGCATTATGATATGCCGCAGGAAGAGCTATGCGCTGTTTTGTTTCAACCCTTCTTGAGATTCTGGCTCATTGTGGGGAAGATCAACAACCCATCCTACGCGAAGTTTCAACCCTTCTTGAGATTCTGGTGGGTACGATTATCCTTTACGTCTCATCTACTTCGCCGAGTTTCAACCCTTCTTGAGATTCTGGGGCTTGTGTGTTTGGTTCTTGTGGGTTTTTAAGTTTTTCTTCGGTTTTTTGTAAGTTCGGCGGTCGGCTTGGAGCTTCGCTTTACATTCATTTCACACGGCGTTGGGTAAAATCGAGACGCCATTCTTCGGCGCCCCGCGAGAGCGAAGACGAGAAAAAAGGCTAAATAGAACGCCATTCTTCGCGGTGCCGTTTAGCGTATTTCGCGGGGGCCGTGTCTGGGCCGTGGTGTTGGTAGCCGTGGAGGGTCTGTGCAAAAGTGATGCTATGCCCCGCCTCTTCTAGAGATCTCTCTCCTTCGTCTCGTTCGTCGACGTCCTCTAGACTCCAGTTAACTGCTCTCCTTATGCTCTCAATCTTCCCAGCTTAAGCCGGAGGAGGGCTACCTGTGGCGTTTCCCATGTCTAGAACGCGGCGTTGCGTGTGAGGTCCCTCTCCAAAAACTCCAACGCCGGTCTCTTCAAAGTATCCGGAAGCCTCGATATAGCCCTCGTCGGAGGGCTTGGGAAGTGGCTTTTTAGGCCTCGATGGCGATGGGAAGTCCGTTGCCGGCATCTACTGTGCTCGCCTCGTTAGTGCCTGCTTCAGCTCCTCAAGGGCTTTCTCCAGCTCGCCGCTCTGCTTGACGCGGCTCTTCAGCGCCTCTACGCGCCTCATAAGTTCCTCTAATACCGACGTTACGTCAGCCACCGCGTCCTCTCTGGTCGCGTATTTAGAGAGCTCGCCGCTTGGGTCGAGCCCGTGGTACTGGTAGTCGTGGAGGTCGAGGACGACTGCCACCCAGAGCGACATCCCCCCATGACCCGCCTCTTCAAGAAGCCGGGCTAGAGTCTTCATCCTCCCCGTCGGAACTCTAGACACAGCCGTCGACTCAAGCCAACGTCTTCCCTCTTCAGTCTTGGCGAGGGCCTTTAGTCTCTCCAGCTCCAGCCGCAACATGGCGGCTAAAAGTGCTTTCCAGGCCTGGAAGGCCTTACCCGCAGCGTTTCTGGTGAGGCCCCTCTCCAGGAACTCCAACGCCAGCCTAGCCTCCGCAAGAGCCTCTAGAAGCCTAGCCTCGATATAGCCCTCGTCGGAGGGCTTAGGCAGAGGACGCTCCACAAGCTCAACAACCATGAAAACAGCTACATCTCTCTTTAAAAACCTTTTACACAGACGCCGCTGAGGCGGCGGATGTCAAGAAGACGCCTCCCTCAATGCCCTCCTCACAGCCTCTCTGTGTATGGGGGTCTGCCAGGCCACATTTCTGCCTATGCCGAGTTCTGGGTCTCTTTCGGGGGGCGGGGCGTCTACCCAGAATATTTGTTGTCTTTCGTATATGTTATATAGGATGAGGTTTCTCTCCACCAGTTGCCTAATCAACTCCTCGGGGGCGTCTGGGCTCCACAAAGCCTCGGGGTCTTCGACAGCCTTC
>Ga0080005_148925_pt1 | contig 11082 bp, 11 predicted proteins | sample JossMetagenome_2_FD_69208 | JGI IMG/M metagenome (GOLD analysis project Ga0080005, IMG submission 69208) | Hot spring sediment microbial communities from Joseph's Coat, Yellowstone National Park, USA - JC3_ASED (SPADES assembly) (version 2) | ecosystem: Environmental > Aquatic > Thermal springs >... | reverse complement strand
TCAAGCTCATCATCAAAAGTTCTGTGAACCTCAAACAAAATAAATGGTCTAAACCTCTCAATGGTCTTCATAGCACCCCTCAAGACCCTCAACCCAAAACCCTCAACATCAACCTTCATAATAAGGTTATCAACATCTTTTACACTTAAAGACTCTAAGACGGAGTCTATAGCTACAACCTCAACAACGACCTCAAGCAACCTTAGCTCGTTCCTCAAATACTTTGTAAAGGAGCTTTCAGAAGGGTTAGAGGATATTGAGAATCTTGCCCAGCCATGAGCATCACCAGCTGCCTTACTGACAATTACAGCCCTATCTCCAACACCATGAAGAGAGATGTTATACTTCAAAAGGATTACGTTTATAGGGTTAGGCTCAAAAGCAATAACCCTCCAACCATGCCTAGCAGCCAAAACGGTGTAGAAACCAACATAAGCACCAACATCAACAAAAACACCATGCCTCAACGTCCTCAATAAACACCTAAATAGACGTGAAAGTTTTTCTTCATATTTCCAAGCGTATGTATAATACCTTGAACCATCTATCAGTATCGCCCCCGCCTCACGGTTAAGAACAATAAATACACTCCACGGGCTAAACTCGTGATATCTACGCATTAAAACCTTGATTATGAAACTAATAATTATTCTCCTCATAGGCCTTATAAATAGGATAGATTTCATGTAGTACACTAAGCCTTCGAAAAGGCGTTCTCTATACCCGCCTTCCATAATTAACCACACTCTCAAAGAACTCAACTAGTCTCTCCACCTCTCGTTGTGGATTAATCATCTCGTAGCTATGCCTAATAACCTCCTCTCTATTAAAATCCCTCTCTAAGACTTTTACAACTTTCTCAGCAAGATCGTTAGCATCACCGGCCTTGAAGACGCAGCCTGTAACACCATTAACAATAGTTTCTGACAGACCACCAGCAGAACTAACAACAGCTGGAACCCCAAGCCTATTAGCCTCAACAGGTATCCTACCAAATGGCTCAGGCCAGATAGAAGGCATAACAACAGCCCTAGCCTTATACATAAGCCTGTAGAGCTCATCCGAAGGAAGCTTACCCAAGAGAACAACACTATTCAAACTCATCATTTCAGCTAGTCTCTCAACCCAAGAACCCTTACACCCAATCAAATACAGCTTCAGATCCCTAAACTCCTTAGAGATGGTAGCCCAGGACTTTAACAACAGATGAGGACCTTTATCGGGATTAGACCCGGAAGCATAGAGAATATAATTATCGTAAGGTTCGTGAGGATCCGGCTTAACATACCTCAAGGGTGCGGTAACAGGATTATAGACGATGCTAAACGGCTTGCTACTAAGGCCAGATAGATGATGCACGTGAATATCCCACACAGCCTTGGAAACAGCTATAAACCCATCAATAGACTCTACAACACCGTTCATCAGCTCAGACCACCTAAAGAAATCAAGAGGGCCCTTAACGAAATCTAGCAACCAGTAGAACTTTGCCCTAGTATTTCCAAGCAGACCTATCTTCGCAAACTTAAGGTTTATCCCCTGCTTACACCTGGTAATCCTCCAAGCAGAGCACTTTTCAAGACAAGGCTCTCTAAAGCCATATAGTGCACCCCACCATGGGCAGATTAATGCGTAGGAACGAATATGGGCAACAACAGGCACATTCCTAATCCTCTTGATCCGCGGCGCAACGCTGTACTCCACGTCGGTAATCCACACAACGTCCGCCCACTCTACAAGCTTCTGTGCCTGTTCAATCACCAATATTGGATAGCCAGAGGATCTACGGCACGGCACACGGTATGTCTCTATGCCCATGGCGCCAAGAGCATTAAGAAACTTAGCATCTCCCTCTTTGCAAGTCAATACTTTGAGTCTAACCCTAGACCTCAGCAGATCAAGAAACTCAAGAGTTGACTCCTGTGCTCCGCCGAACCATAACGAGGATGCAACGGCCAGGAGATTCATACCTTACGGCCGAGTATTACGACTTACTTTAATAAAATATAAGCCTTATCGTCATCGAATATTCTGTTTATTAAAATACTCTTTCTCTCGACCTCAGCTAGAAAATATGCGTACGGAACTGCTAACTTAAGTGTTTTACATTCATTAAAATATTCGCGAATTATATATAATGAGTATGTGATATTGGCAGGTTTTTCATACATAAGTGTTGGTATCTTTATTTGATGTTCAACACCTATGTCCTTTGTCCACACTTTAGTTCTGACGTAAGAGTAATAAGGCCAGTCTGCAACGATTTGTCGAATACTTCCACCAGAGTAATCAAGAAATGTAGCCACGAAACCTCCGGCATGAGTCTCACCATCAGTAGGAATCATCCTACAGTATGTACTATGCTCTTGGAAAAACACCGGAGAAAATACGACGCTTATGACTATTCCAATCCCTACGAGGGATAGTGCAACTTTTCTGCGAAAATCGAGGTTACGTAGCTGTAGTACCAAAGTTGCAAGGGCTACATTAACAAAAGGTATTGCAGGAAATAAAAAATACCGTGAATCAATTCTCCACAATTGCACTATGTAACTAAACACAATCATAACCAGAGAAAACATAACAGAAATAGTAGCAAACTTGTAAAACTTAGCCACGGAATCTCTCTGCTGTAAAGAGTGTAGCAGTGCCAACAAACCGGATACCACAAGAAATGAGAGCAGATACGAACTTGAAAGCGCATTTAAGAAGCTCTCTAATTCGTTCACCTGTTCTGTTTCAACCAAAGCCCGATATGTAATGGCTAGGCTTCCGTACTGTAGCAACTCTGAAATCGTGGAGAGCACGGCCTTAATTGCAAAATAAAAGGAAAAAAGCGGCTCCGCGACGTAAACGAGATAAATGCTTGTCACCACGGCAAGCACCGCTACACAAACCACTGCAAGCTTCCGCGCCCGAGATCCAAACACCACGCCAGTGAGGAGAAAGAATAAGAACAGGCCAGCTGTAGATGTGATGTGGAGAGGCACAACTACTAGAAGCAGGAGAAACATGGCTACTACGACATTGGTCGAAGTCGATGAATTCATGACTGCCTTGGTCACCAGCAATATGGCTAACAACTCAATGAACATAGCAAACCTGATTGGTTGCATAAGAAACATTGGATCTACTAACGTGGGGAAAAGCAAAAGGAGAAGAACGAATAAGACAGTATGCCCCTCCGGTATCTCCTTATCAACGCTCCTGATAACAGTGTGGAGGAGTAAAACAAGGACTGCCGTTGTGAGGATTACGTTCAAAGTTGCAAAAACTATGTGAACGAGCTGAATAGGAACATTGTTTACTAGGTTCAATATCGCCAGCCAAAGAGGCACAACAGGAAAGGCACGGTAATACCTCTCTAACACCATGTATTGACTCCCGATATGCCCAAGGAGTTGCAACCTTACAGCGTTAATATAATCTCTATAGGCATCCACAGTAGCATAAAGAGGTTCATGAAAAAGACTGGGCTGTACAAAATATATTGAGATGTTGATGTATAAAAGAACTAAAATTGTCGATAAAAATAACGAGAATTTCGTATTTATCAAATTAAAGATGAGAGAAGTCACTAACGAGACCAATAAGAGGGTAAAGAGGAGGACAACAATCCAGGGTCGGTAGTAGGTGCTTGTGATCGTAATGACATACACCAAAACTAGAAGGGAAAAGATAAATAACACAAAGGTTCTGTAAAGTTTAGTCGGGACCGTTTGTACGATCTTAGTAGCTTCTTTATGTGTAAACAGACGGAACATAAGGATGTTAAGAAGAGAAAAAACGATTAACAGCCTATACAACCCATAAACGGCATACATGTAGAAACCTATCGCAAATATAACAATATTGAAAGCCAAAAATAAAAATATGAGTAAGCGAGTAGTGTTCCTTGAGATTTTCATACCCTCTCCCCCTCCTTGAACTTCATTTAAAACATGTCTTGTTTAGTGTTTGCACAAAGTCTACCTTAACCACATCCCATAGCCGTTTCCTTTTCACAAACTCATAAACAGCCTGTGAAAAATGCCCATGATAATTGTCAAAATTATTTAGATATTCTGCAATAAGTTCAACCAGTTTGTCTACAGATGTTCCGATAAGTATTTCATCTTCCGTATAGTCTTGCCTCCCATAGAACCTTGGATATAAAATCTTGGCGACGGGTACGCGTAAAAGCATAGCGTCGAGGGCCGTTAGCCGAAGTTCCTCATCTATAGATGTCTCAATATAGAGCTCCGAGGTCCCCAGAATCCGTAGAAAGTCTGGCAGAGGCATCCGCCCGGTTATCTGTATGGCATCTCCCAGCTTAGTAGTCCTCTTAATCCTCGGATCCTCAACCACAAACGTCACCCTTCTCTTCACGCGCCTCCTAACCCTATTAAAGATCCTCAGAAGCGACCACAACTTCAGACCTGGAAGATCCGCATATGAAAGATAGGCAAAGATCTGAACTTCCCGCTTCTCCCCTCTTTCTTCCTTCAACCAATGATACACTCTGTCGTAAAACGACACCTCGTGAGGCAATACAAACTGCTTCAGAAGCACGTAATTACCCCTATCTGCCACCCCTATCTCTTCACAAGCGGTCAATGTATGGCATATCCACGTATCTGCCATATCCAGGGAATATGCATGCCGCGCGTATCGCCAAACCAACGATGCGCCTACCCTCTCATGTATTGTACCGGCGTTAGTTACTGCTTTTGGGAACTCATAAACCGGGTGACCCGATACAAAGACCATCACAGGTACTCCCTTGAGTCTGTCGAGCAGGTAGCCGAGATAGGGCAACGAGCCAAAATACAGGAGTACACCATGTCCCCGCAATCTAATATGCCGGAGAAGGTCGCTTATATGCATGCTGAAGAACCTGCTACCAGGCAGGAGAGAGTCATCAAGTACATGCCTAACTACTGAGAAGCCTTCTAGTCGCAGAGCCGTAACCACCTTCGCTATCCAAGTCCTAACTCCGCCCAAAGTCCTCAAAGGCTCCACCGTAGCTATCAGCTTAGCCCCCATGGCCATCTGCTACAGCAAGAATTATTTTTTCAGTTAATGATGATAGGCCACTCTCCTCTATGTATTATGTCATAAACCTCATACGAGAAAGCGCCTGGCATATCCAGCGATGCAGGTCCAAACTTGTTCAAAAATTTAAAGTCCACATATAAACCGTAGTTGCCTGCCCAGAAAAGTGTTAACGTTGGCGGCTCCAAACCTCCATAGTAGTATCTAAGCAAGTGCATACTCCGCCAATCACTCACAAAAGCGCCATGGGAGAGAAAACGCGAAACATAGAAAATATCAGCTCGTCGTAACTCACAGGACCAGATAAGGAGAAAGTGTATGGATTTCCAGTATATGGATTCCTAGGCGCAAATACCCCACTATAAACAAATCCGGTGATAGCCACTACTATCAGAACAATATAGTAAAATCTTTCTAGTCTCTTTCTTTCAATTAATTGAAAGCCATAAGGGGCCCACACGACAAGCATACTCGCCGACGGCAAGCCGAGGTATCGGGTAAGATCCGCCGCTGGAAATACCGAGGCGCCGATATAAGCGATGACGAGAAAAATCCCGGAGAGAAAGGCAAGGGCCCTGGCAGGCCCTCTGCCGTGTAGAAAGACGAGAAGCCCCGACACGGCTAGGACGGAGAGAGCCAAGTTGCCCAGCGATGAGGTAGGCGGAGCCGAGACGGGGGCTGTCGCGGCGAGAATTTTCTCCCCACGGAGGAGGGCTAGAACAGTCTCCACAACACTATTGTAGGCGTCAGACAGCGCATAGAGCAAGGAGGTGTAGATGGCATATGCGGCGAAGATTATAATGAGGTTGAGCAACATGGCGGCGGTCTCCCTCCCCCTCTTAGAGATCCAGAGAGCCGCAGTAGTCAGCATCATCCAGGTGGCGACGCCCCCATGGCCAAACACGCCGGCCGCAAGTAGCGGTATCCGTAACAGTGCAGAGCCCACCAGAAACGCTGTGAGGAATACTGTAAGCGAGTAGACCTGCGGTATGTACCCGGCGGCCCACATCACCGCAAGCGGCGCCATGAGGAGAACGAAGGCTCCCCTGAAGTCGTCAAACCCGCCAAACCTCCGGAATAGCAGAAAGACAAGTAGCGGTAACTATACCAGATACAGGAGGCCCGTAACTACGCTGGCCCACACCGGATCCAGCCCGCTCATTAGTGACATCAAGGCATACTCCAGCGGAACCATCGGGAAGGGGTATGCCGAGTGCCTAACGGCGGTCTCCGTGACGTGTCCCGCCTGTAGCGCTTGGGCGGCCCATATGATGTCCCTCCACGTGTCGTTGCCGAAGGAGGGGACATAGAGCGTGTAGAGCTGGACGAGGGAGGCCCCCACTATAGCCGTGGCTACGGCGACTTTCTTCGCCGGCTTTTCATCTGCCAGTGCCGTGATTAACAACGCCAAACTCAGCGCTATGACGTAACCTAGCCCCGTATGCTTGAAGAGAATTATTTCTGCCTCGGCTATTACATATACTGCAACTGGAAGAGCCCACAGCGAAACAGGTAGACGAACGATAACTGGCCTAGTACCGTTGCCGGGAGGCAGTAGTAATGCTATAAGCGCGAGAGATATGGTGATTTCGGCAAATAACAATAAATTCATACTAATATGGTTCATGGAGTAAAGCCAGAGTAAGGCCGTCGATATAACAACTAGAAGAGATATAGCTAAATGCTTTAATTGTATATGATTCTCAATTTTCGTTTACATGTTATATGTTCCTTAAATTTGTTAAAGAGCACTAAAGATTGGAGATCTGATATGGAGAGATGTACCGTCTCGTTAGCTCCCTCAACACTCCTAGCAGACCCTAATGCTGGTATCCTAACACCGCTGGGTGCGTTCAGGGGATCATGGATTAGGGCATTCCTCATTCTGTAAAAAATAGGCTCTCTAACCTAACAATCCTCTCGCCCAAGTGCACTCTATCCTCGGGTCACAGCGGGTTGTGGCACGTGTATACGAAGTTGCGAGAACGTTCTCGGTTGACTGCTAGGGCGAATCCGGCCCAAGCTGTGTTGGCGTGTACTACGTCGAAGTCTTCCTTGTTTAAGTACTTGCTTGCCGTTTTGCCGAATTGGAACTCCGTAGCGATGTTCCCCTTAATGTTTAAGGGGGGAGGCCTTACAAGAATTCTTAGTATCGCGGCGCCGTTTTGGTTGTCTGTTTCGACGTCGATGCCGTTCCACTTGGCGTCTATGGCTACGGCGTCTACCCCGAGTTTTCACAGGTGTCTTGAGAGTTGGTAAACATACTCCTCCACGGCGCCTCCTTTGATGGGTGGTAGTGGCACTAGACCTGAGGAGACCAATGCGACCCTCATGTGGACTTTGCTAGCAGTTGTTTATACAGCGATTTCATGACTTCTACCTCTAGCCTAAGTTCTTTTTTGTTTCTTGTTCTTGATAGGCTTTCTTCTCTGGCTATGTGAAGTACTGGGTTGCTTGGGACGTATATGGTCTCTAGGCCTTTGAGGAGTAGCTGGAGGGCGAGGTGTTGCTCGTTGCCGGGTGCCCTCTTGAGGAGGGGGTGTTCAGGGAACCACACGTCGTAGACGTCGCTTGCCTTAAAGCTCATGTTGACGCCTCTAAATAGAAGAGAGAAGCACTTCCTGTCTGGGATGTAGGGGCCGTGGGCGATGTCTAGGTTTTTTGTGAGGTATACACCCAGTCTGTATTTTTTCAGTAGGGAGTGCGGCTTCTCGAGCCACGGCCTGACTGCCCATCTGTAGAGCTTCGTTAGCGGCTTGTCGTCCGGGATTGGGAGGAGTATCATTTTCTGTAAGTCAAGGTATATGTCTCTGCTGGCGATGCCTGCCGCCCGAGGGTAGGCCAGATGGAGCTTTACGTATTTCTCTATCCATTTAGGGGGCGGTATGGCGTCGTCGTCTGTGAAGAGCATGAGGTCTCCCGTCGCGTTTTTCTTGCCTAGGTTCAATGCGTGGGTGAAGAATCCACGCCGTTGTTCTATCACGACGCAACTGAGGCTTGCTTTATGGCAGAGATCTTCGACTTCCTTTATGTCGCATCCCTTAATCACGATAATCACCTCATAAGGCCTAATTGTTTGGCTGCTCAGAGCAGAAAGGGAGTACTTAATGTAGTTACATCCCTTACTGGGAATAATTATTGAAACTTTGTCAAGCAGCATATTCAGCAGTATAACAATCGCGCCGTTGGATTAAAGTATATCACGTTGCATGTCTTCAGTGCATAGTCTGCATAGTGATACATTAATTGTAAGTCTCCGAAGAAGTAATAAAGAAAGAAGTATAGATGATGTAACATTAATGTGTATAGACCGTGAGGAATATGGGTATAGTTTTTCAATAGTAGATCGTACAGAGAGCGCGCGGTTATTGTTAAATAAATTCCGGCTATGGTATCTGTGTGCTCCCTCAAAAATTGAGCAGAATGCGTTTCGCTCAGCGAAATCGACTGAAAGTTTCTTCCGCTAAAATACACATAGGGAGACATTAATAGAAGAGAAAGCACTGCAATAGTAACAAGACTTTTCCATATAGTGTTACTATGTCTATTTTTAGGAGACTCTAATTGTATCTCAACAAACGGCAACAAAAGTAGTGGAAGCAACACCTCAGGTATTCTTTCTATATAACCTACTCCACCAAGAGCCACCGCAATGGACCCCATTGCCGCAGATATTGTGAAAATAATTATTGCTCTAAGCAGATAGACTTGGTTTTTTGTGAGCTTGTATTGAAGAGCCGTTAATATGAGCCCACCAAAGATAAGAATGGCCATATACAATGCTTTAAAGACAACAACGTTCTCCCATGGTTCCCACGCCCTACGCATGGCGCTTGACGTTACTTCAATAACACCTTCAAATAAGTATTTTTTTACGACACTTATCAAAGTATGTAAAAAATTCATTAGAGTAAAATTAGATATATATAAAAGATAAACTAGCCATATTGAGATCAGATATAGCACAAGTAGTGCAAGTACTCGGGAGACCTGCTGTGCACGAACTAGAAAAGACGTAACGAATATAGCAGACAGTAGTGTTACGAGAGTAAACATAGTGACACCCTGGTGAACAAATACAATAGCGGCAAGGACTACGAATAACATTATTAATCTTTTTTTATCTTCCCCAGTTATAGTAACAAATAACAGCATCATTGCAAACCAAAAGAGTGCATCGGCGTACGTCTGTGCGGCGTAGTGAGCCCTACTTGGATTGAACAAGAAGAATAGAAATAACGTTACAAATATTTCCCTGGAGTCTTGAATAAAATTTTTATTAAGTGCAAATAGGATAGGGATATATATCATTATTGCTACCACGTGAAACCACTTAACAAAGAAGCCAAAGACAGGGTCCGTATAGGCTACTGGGTTGCCGTAAACGATATGTATCAATATTGCTGTGAACCAGAAGAAGCCCGGTTGCAGATCAAAATAACCGTCAACGCTAGGATCGGAGTGACCCGTGAGCGTCACAAAAGCTCCCCGCGCCATATGGCCGCCGGCATCGTAAAAGTTCTGGGTATAGTACATGTCTGCAATGTCAGGTAGTAATCGTATGCTTGAAATGGTCAACGCAAGCAGAACTACTCCGAACGGCAACCATTTCTTGACGTCAAGATTAGTAACTAAATAGTACATTAATGAGTATGAAACCAATAAAAACAGAAGAAGGCTAATCATGAATGTGTAATCTTTTGACAAGGGGCCAAACATATCTTGATATGTGTAATAGTCTTTGCAACACGAAAAGAGTGAGATAGCATAAATTATATAAGTAGTAACTACAAACATTATGATAATATACATTTTACGATAACTCATATTAACGTTACGGATTTCCTAGCCTCATCTTTCAATAGTCGTGGAAATCGGTTCTCCATGCTTCTGTGATGCCGCCACGGTGAGCATTCTTAGCGAAGGCACGAGTTTCACTAGTGGGTGCGCCGCGGCGCGGGGCAGGTTGAGCTTCGTCGGTTTTTTGATTGCGAGTTTAAGGAGGTCGGCGTAGCCTCTGAGGCGCTTGTAGTCTTCCGGCTCCGCGTCGACGTACGTCAGGTCGTTTACTGCGGAGTAGTAGAACTCAACCGGCTTGAAGCCTGCCTCCTCCAGCATTGCCAGAACTTCTGGCATTGTTTGTTCCCTCACGTGGTACTGGTATATTGGCTGTTTGCCGAGGAGGAGCCTGAGTCTCCGGAAGAGGGAAGCTATGTTTGGCGTAGTTAGGATTAGGTTTCGCCGAGTTTGAGGGACTTGTTTATCTCGGAGAGGACTTGGGGGACGTAGTAGTGGAGGTGTTCGATCACCTCTGTAAACACGGCGCAGTCTGCGCCGCGTATGTCAAGCCGCTCTCTTTCTAAGTCGCGTTTTACCACCTTCACGCCGCACCTCTCGGCGATGGGCATATAGGGCTCCGGCTCAGCGTCTATGGCAGTGACGTCGTAGCCCATCGCCTTGAGCGCGCAGGAGACGACGAAGGGCTGGGCGCCGAGGTCCACCACGGCGTCGCCTCTACTGCAGTACCTCTCGACCAGCCTGAGGACCTCCAATTTTCTGCTGAACTCAAGGTAATAACTTCCAATGGCCTTCCCATCACCTAACCTCTTATCAATATCCTCAACGCTTCGAAGTGCTTCCTGGGGCTCCGAATCATTACCGAGGTTTATAATTGCTGAAAAATCCTTTGGGCATGATGTTAACTATTGCTTTTTGGTGCAATGTACTATGCCTTGAGTACTTCCTCCTTTTATCGCCTTACAATTAAAGTTTTTAGATAAAATCCGTAAGAGCGATTGGAGAGACATTCCCGTGGCGTGTGTATGATATTCAAATATTAATTCGTCAAAAAGTGCTACATGTTCGAAATCATTTAATATTACATCATACTCGCACCCTTCACAATCCATTTTCAACACCCCGCCATTTACATTGTACAATTCTATTATTTCACTGAGAGTGATTGCCTTGACTCTATAAGTGTCGGCATCTTTATAATGCTTGACGAATCTCTTTAGAGGATTTTTCGCTATAGAGGCCGTATCCACA
>Ga0080005_128708_pt1 | contig 11086 bp, 6 predicted proteins | sample JossMetagenome_2_FD_69208 | JGI IMG/M metagenome (GOLD analysis project Ga0080005, IMG submission 69208) | Hot spring sediment microbial communities from Joseph's Coat, Yellowstone National Park, USA - JC3_ASED (SPADES assembly) (version 2) | ecosystem: Environmental > Aquatic > Thermal springs >... | reverse complement strand
GGGCCCGCCTCTTCAAGCGCCTCGCCGAGGAGCTTCTGTCGAAATACGGCGGAGAGGTGCCGCTGAGCTTAGACAAGCTGAGGGGGCTTCCCGGCGTGGGGGACTACGCGGCCCGGGAGGTTCTCGTGGCTGTGGCGGGCGCCGCCGAGCCCCTCCTCGACAGAAACGCGGCTAGAGTTCTAGAGAGGGTGTTCGGCGTTAAATCACGGCGGCAGAGGCCGCATACCGATCCAGAGCTTTGGGAGTTCGCCAAGAGGCTTGTTCCTCCAGAGAGCCCGCGCGAATACAACTTCGGCCTCCTCGACTTCGCGCGGAAGATCTGCACGGCGAGAAGTCCCAAGTGTACATCCTGCCCTCTTAGATCTCGCTGTATGATGTATTTATGCGCATCGCAGAGATAAGCTGGCAACAGCAGAATTCAGTGACCCGCGTAAGTTGCTTTTTAGATTCTGATAGAACCGTGAAATGCGAAAAGGAAGGCGGCGCCTATGTATAAGGCTGTGTCTCTCTTCTCAGGCGCAGGCGGCATGGATCTCGGATTTGTATGGGCAGGCTTTAAGGTGATATTTGCAAACGACATAAAGGAAGATGCTGTTGAAACCTACTCAGCTAATCTGGGCCGAAAGCTCGGTCTCAAAGTTATTAGATGCGGGGAGAAAGGGGTTGAGGCAACGGAAAGGGGGGTGTATCTATGCAGTGTTGAAAATGTCGATTTTGCGCCGCTTTCTGGCGATGATGTTGATGTGGTATTTGGAGGCCCTCCATGCCAGGACTTTTCTGTAGTGAGAGGACCTGATCTTAGGCTGAGTGGTTTGCATGTAAAGCGCGGCGCTCTTTATTTGCACTTCGTAAGAGCCTTGGCTGTGATACAGCCAAAGGTGTTCGTCTTCGAGAATGTACCAGGGCTTAAAGGCCTTCACAAGGGTTTAGTCTTCCGTACAATTCTTGAAGACCTCAGCAGGCTTAAGACGCGGTGGGAGGAGCTTAAGAAGCTTGTGAGCAGAAACGGGAGGAAAAGGCCGTATGGGTACAAAATTCTATTTGCGGGTGTTATCGATTTTTCAAGCCTGGGAGTTCCTCAAAGCAGGAGAAGGCTTGTTATTATAGGCGTTCGCGAGGATCTTGTGCACAGAAACAGCGTACCGAACCTAAAGACGCCTTTTTCTGAGTATCCGCTTACGGCTATGGAAGTTTTTGAAGGACGAAGGCTTGACAAGCTTGAAGAGGTGTATAGAACTATCGTTAATGAGTGGGAGGGCGTCTGGGATGAGGTGAAGACGGAACGTGCGTACTGGTGGAGAGACAATGTGTGGCAGATGTTGCGCAAACGTGACGTGGTTTCAGCATATCTGGCATCTAATAAAATAGAGAGAGCTGACTTGCTTAAGGAGGCATTAAAATGGCATGATTATGTCCTCAATTTGCTGGGATACACGAGGGCCGTAGAAAAAATACAAGTCCCTGACGGCACTAATGAACTCCCGAGAGTCAGCGAAGAAGTGGCTATGCGCATGAGACTAATACCGCCTGGTGAGAACTATAAATTTGTAGAGGGCACACCATGGGAGGTTGAGGGTAAAGGCATAAGCCTCGTCTATAGGCGCCTGCATCCGCTCAAGCCTGCCTATACAGTTGTAGCCTATGGTGGCGGCGGCACTTACGGCTATCATTATAGGAGGACGCGCACAGCACTTACTTTGAGAGAGCTGGCTCGGCTCCAGACTTTTCCTGACGACTTCCTCTTCTTTGGATCGAGGCATCAGATCAGGGCGCAAATCGGAGAAGCTGTTCCGCCTCTTGCGGCTAAGTGGATTGCAGAAGTGGTAAAAGATCTGCTAAAAGCTTACTAACAATAGATGTGTCTTATCGTTCTGCCGTCTCTCCGCGTCTGTCCCACTATTCTGCATCCTATCGCCGGCAGGGTCAGCGCTAGGGGGAGCAGGCGGTAGGGTATTGTCCACATGGCTTCGTTGCGGTAGGCTCCGTCTTTGAGCCTTTCGAGCTCTTCTTCGGCCGGGGTTTTGAGGCGGCGGGGGCAGTCCTCGGCGGCGACCTTCAGCATGGCCTCGTAGGTCTCGATGCCGCTGTTGAAGTTCCTCCTCTCCTCGACTAGCCTCACGGCGAAGGCTCTGAGCCAGCAGACTGGGTGCCCCGCCAGATGGGCCGAGTCCGGCGCGGCGAGGAGTCTCCGGGGGCTTACCTCTCTGTGGACGTCCGCGGCGGCGCAGACCTCCTCCACTTCGCATTTTTTGTACCTCTCCCGGAGGGCCGCCGCGACTGGCCTCGCGCAGTCTCTTGGCCTGAACTCGGCGAGGCAGCGGGCCGCGTCGGGGCCCAGGGCTTCCGCCAGCTTTTCGTTGGCGCGGCGCGCCGCCCCGGCGTGGGGCGCCCTCAGAAGCTCCTCGGCGGCGGCGTCCACGGCGGCGTCTTCAGCCAGCGGCTGGGCTTTCCTCCAGAGCTCGTGGAAGTATCCCTCGGCTTCCTTCAGCACGGCTGGGGGCATCAGCGCGGCGAAGTTCGCGGCGGCGGGGTTGCGGAGCCCGGCGGCGGTGAGGGGGGCGCCGCCTGTCGCCAGGCCCCTGGCGCCGATGTAGAGGTTGCCCGCGTGGCCTGGGTATATGCGGACGGCGTCGCGCCACTTCTCGTACACCTCGCGGGGGACTGCGTAGTCGCCCACGACGACCCTCACCGCCTCCGCGGTCTTGGCGAGCTCCTCCAGCGCCTCCGCGTCTACGAAGCTGGTGACGGCGCTGAGGCTCTCAGCGCCTATCTCAGCCAGGCACTTGACCAGCGGCCCGCAGAGGCGGAGCCCGAACTCCAGCTGGAACATGCAACCTCCGGCGCGGCCTTATAAAACTGTTGCGCATAATACAGCCGGTTGAAGGTGTACACACCCCTCCCGCCCACGCCAGGGCCCGCGGCCTTCAAAACGCCGCATGCCGGCGTCTACAAGATGTAGCAACTCGACGGGGAGGGTTACAGGCTCGCCCTCCTCAAGCTGTAGTGGCTGTTCTCTATTGTTCTGCCAGTCATCTATTTATTATGCAGTAGCTTTAGTCTGTGTCTGAGCTTTATGTGCGTGTGGTGGAGGCGGCTTACCCCCACGTGAAGAGACTTGTGAGCCGGCCTGGCGTCTTTCTTTTGGCGCCGCCGGGCTCCTCCCGCGGGTACATTTTGGAGGGGCTTTTGAGGGAGGGCGCTGTGGATGGGGCCTACGCCTATGCGAGGCTTGCTGAGGAGCTGAGGGCCAGGGGCTTGGCTGTGGGGGATCTGCCCAGCGCCGAGGAGCTGGAGAGAGACGCCGATAGACGCGTCGTCGTGGTTGTGGAGAGCTCCTTCCAGGCTGTGGAGCTGAAGGAGAGGCTGGGGAAGAGGGCCGAGCTGATCTACCTGCCCAAGTACTTCAAAGAGGCGGCCAAAGACGTCGACAAGAAGCTCCTGCAGGTGGCCGAGGTGGAGCATAGGGGGCTAGGCGAGGGCATTTCGCCGAAGCTCCTAAGGCCGGGGGACGAGGAGCTCAAGAAAGGCAGAGACGCCCTCCTAGCCCTAAGCCCAGGCGTGGTGGGGTTTAGAGATGTGGCGAGGGAGGCTCTGGGGAGTCTCCGCTTTAAGATTGCATCTGCCTTTTTGGCGGAGCTCCTCTCCCGGGCTTTCGCCGTCTTGGCGGTCCTCCAGGCGGCGGCGCTTGGCGCCGCCGGGCCCCTTCTTGCGTTTCTTGAGAAGGCTGTAGGGGCGGGTGGGGAGGCGCTGGGGGACTTCGCCGCCCGCCTTCTGGAGCTTTTCGCCGGGAGGAGGGAGCCGCGGGATAAGGTCGCCGCTGGCTTCGCCATGCTCGTGAGGAGGGCCCTCGAAGCCGAGCCGTATATAGACGACGACCGCTATGAGGCGGTTGTTGATCAAGTGGCGCTGGAGTGGGGCATGGACGTCAAAACCTTCAAGGCCTTGGTGAAAAACCTAGCCGCCTTAGGCAAGGACAGAGCCGCTGGACTAGAGAGGCTGGAGGAGGTGGTGAGGCGGGAGGTGGAGGACGTGTTTGAGAAGGTGGAGGACGCCCTAAGGGAGGTTAAGACGCAGGTCTCCGGCCTTTTGGCAGGTATTAGGGTGGCGTTTGTGGGCGACGTGGAGGCGGGGCTTCTCTATCACAACTTCGTGGTGGTGGGCGGGGCGCCTAGGGTGAAGACGCGCGCGGCCGGGGGGCAGGGCGATGTGGTTGTAGATGTGGTGACCGGCGGCGCCTTCGGGAGGCTGGCGGGGGAGGTTTTGGAGAGGCTGGGAATGGATGGGGTGGTGGTTTTGGTGGGGCCGCATGGCGTTGGCAAGTCCACGCTGGCGGCCTACGCGGCTTGGCTTGCTCTTTGGCGCGGCGCGGCCGACGCCGTGGTCTCCGCCGAGGAGGTAAAGACGGGCTTCGCCTCCGTCCTGGAGAATCTGCAGAAGAACACGGGGAGGAGGTTTCTACTTCTCTACGACCCGGTGCCAGTCACGGCGTATTACGAGCCCCGCGCCGTGGGAGAGGAGGCTGAGAAAGAAAAGGAAAGGGTGAGGCGGGCGGTGGAGGAGGCTCTCCGCGCGGCTGGGAGCGGCGTCAAGACGCTTGTGGTGTTGCCTGATGAGCTGTACCGGGACCTGCCGCCTAAGGCGAAAGAAGCTTTGGAGAAATACATCGTAAAGGCTGTTTTAAACGACGTGGAGTTCCTCCACGAGGTCGTAAGGCGGTACTCCGGCTGTGGCGACGGCTACAAAGAGCTGGCGGAGAAGATAGCGCAGTTAAACAGCGGGTATACGCTGGCCGCCAGATACGCTGGCCTCTGGCTGAGGGACAACGGGTGTAGGGTGGAGAGTGTGGAGAGGGCAGTGGAGGAGGCGAAGAAGGAGCCGAAGCTCTTTCTCGCCCACTATATCTGGCAGGTGTTGCTTCGTGGTAGCGGTGACTTGGCTAGGAAGGTCGCGGTGCCGCTCCTACTCCACGCCCGCTTCGGCCCGGTGCCGGTCGGCGTGACGTACATCACAAAGGCGGTAAAAAACGGAGTCTGGCGTTTCTTAAAGCCGGAGGAGTTGGAAGGCGCCAGCCTGGAGTCTCTGAGGGAAGACGCATTGGAGCCCATAGCCAAATGGCTAACACAACAACACGAAGACCTCGTGGAGGAGGTATTGAAAGACCTCGCCGGCCAAAATGGCGAGAAGGCTAGAGAGCTCTACAAAGAAGCCTTAGGTGACTTAATCAAGGCGCTGGACTGGGCCCGCGACGTGGTGCTTAAAGAAGGCGGCGAAATCCTCGCCGAGTTCGGCGTCCCAGAGGAAGACCGGAGATTGGGGACGGGTCTGGTGACCTTTGTAGTCAGGTGACTCGCTACTGTTTTCAAGAATGGCGAGAGTAAACATTGCTGGAAGAGGGCGGCCCTCCCCGCTGGCCACGCGCTGGCTGGATATCCCAAGTTGCCTAGAGAGCGGTTGCCGGAGCAAGCCACAGAGGCTTTGGGAGATGCTTGGGAGCCATGCGCCGTGGATGAGTACTTAACGATAGACGGCGTGATACCGCCGCTCTCAATAGGCGTATTCTGGTTCCTGTATTACGTCGAAAAGCTCTACGCCAGAGATCTTTCGCAGATTCGGAAGATCAGAGAAAGGCTAGACGTCCTTACCCCCTACGCAAACGCTGACATCATAAAAGCAGTAAAGAAAACTGCGGAGGAGCTGTTGGCGAGGTGGAGAAGGAGAGACCTTAACCTCCACGAGGCCTGCTACGCCCTGGGTTTGGCGGTGTTAGCCGCCAGGGGTGGGACAGATGAGGAGACTGCCAACCTGCTACTCTACGCTACGTCTTTTGCGGCGCAACTGATGGCATGCCCGGTGACTGCGTTGCTGGTTTTGGAGACGTTGCGTCCTCTGGGCGAGAAGGCGTCTCATAGATATGTCTCTCTGCTAGCCGCCGCCTCAGAGCTGGAAATGCTGAATCGAAAAACCGTGCTGTATATCTACGACGTGCTAAAACAACTCAAAGACCGCCTCAGTAAGGCGGAGGACCTCTGGCCTCTGGTGGAGGCTGTCCGCGCCTATTCAAACTTGGTGAGAAAACACCCGGGACACATCAGGTATCACTGGGAGGAGGCTGTGGCTGATATGTGCGAGCTATACGACGAGGTTAGAAAGCGCGACAACACAACGGCGCCGGAGAGTAGTCTTTCGGTGCAACGATCGTTCGATGCCATAGCCAAGGTGTATGTGCTGGCTGTGGCTTTGGAAAATGACGCCCTGGCGCCGCTTGTGCAGAGACACTGCGGCAAAGATGATCTCATAAAGGCGGAAGCTATGAGGGATGCGTTGGACGAGACGGTGGCCCATCCAGAGGAGTTTAGAAAAACTAAAGAAGACTTCACCGATAGGGTACGCGATGTCACAGGTGGCGCAGAGTTTGTGATCGAAGATTTGAAAGCTTGGCTCACGTATGAGCTGACCCTCTACAAGCTGGTTCACGCCCTTGATGAGGGGGGTGAGCTTGACGAGAAGAAGTTGGAAGAGGCCGCAGAAGAATTTGAAAAAGCGACGGAGATAAACAGGTTAAAGCTGTGGAGAAACTACTTAGCTGGTTATGATTTTGCTTTACGAGCCCGCGTCCTCGCCGCAAAGAGCTGGAAAGAGCTTCTCGAGAGAGCTGAGGGCTTCCAGGGGCTGTGGGAAGAGGCGAAAAAACACTTTAAACCAACTACCGAGTATTTAATTACTGCGGTCTCTATACTTGGCGGCTATCTGGTCTATCTGGCGGCCTCCGGCAACAGGAAGATGGCAGAGGAGTTACTGAAAGAGCTTGGGCTGTTGCTGAGCTACCGTCCGAAGGTCTCTGTGGCTACTCGGCTTATGCTTAAGCTCCTCGGCGTAGGGGAAGGGGCGAGACTGAAGGAGGTTGTGGACGTGTTTGGGCCAGGGCTTTTCCCGGAGCTGATCTTGTTAATGCTGATCGATTGCCTGCGGAGAGATAAAGCACTTGAAGAGCGTGGCCAATTATCCAAGGCGAAAGACCGCGTTGACTCTGTGGCATCCGCTACAAGTGTTCAGGAGATTATTCAAGAGATTGTCGAGCTGTTGAGACCATGTATAGGGAAGATAGCGCCAGAGACCCGCCCATTGATAGATATGGATGGGGAAACCCTAGTGGAGGTTCTGGCGCCTGGTGACTCTCGGACGCGGCTCGCCTTCATGTTGCTGGCGGCTGTGGAGGGGAGGGTCGACGCGGTTAGGCTACACGGCCTGCTGGGCTCTGTGGCATATGTTGACAACGTGAATCAGCCACTTTTCCGCGCCGTCTACGAGAACTGCGGTGAGTTAAACAGCGAGGGTTGTAGGCTGGCTCTGTTGAAGTTGTACTACCTCCACTTCTAGCGGCGCCACCTGCGGCTGGGCCTTCTACGAGACAGGGGTCTCAAAACCGTTAGGTCTCGGCGCCATAAAAATAGCCACTTCTCTAGACCTGGCTCGGCGTTTCAGCCTGTGTATCACTGCGGCTATTCACGTCAAGTCTTTGCCAACTTTTATACTGTACACGGCGGCGGCTTGGCGTCCGGTCTGCCGAAAATCAGCTGAACACTGTTTTGGAAATTTGCTTTGCGACTTGCAAGACCCTCCTCTTAACGCTATCCGGCTCCTCCAACATATTCGCCTCCTTTGTCTCTCGGCTTCTTACGGCGTGTTTCCTCAGCTTATTACAGCCTCTCGGCGCGCTGTTTGCAAGCGGATCCCCCTCACGTAGTCTCCCCAGAACCCGAGCACTTTAACCACTGCCGTCGTCTAGACGCCGTAGAGGAGCGTGGTGGAGGTCACAACGGCCTCTTGACGGCTTTGCATCCGTAGGGACAAAACGCGTATCCTCGGTAGAAAACTGCTGGCCAGTCGCCAGAAGTCGGCGATTTGTTGCCGTTGTCGGGGCCCAGCCCACGAGAGACGGTCACAAGTCGGCTCCGAGAGGGGCGTTGCCTGGATGGTAGAGATACGGGAGACAGACCCCACTAGGTAATGCGAACAAGGCTAGGAGCGCTTAAGGCCTTTCCCAGCGTCGTGACCTGCCGCGAGCCATCCCAATATCCATTTTCGGAACTGGGCGGGACCGGCAGGTTAGTTACGTATTTGTCGCCGTCTGTGTAGGCTATGTGTCTGTCTGGGTGGCTGAGTCTTTTGCTGAGAGAGCGGCGTGTTGCTTGGTCTCCTCGGCGCCTTCTGTCGTCTCTTTCCATTTCCTCATGAGTATTGACGCGACGTCGGTGAGCCGGACGAGGTCGCGGCTTGTGACATCAAGCGTGTAGAACTCTACGTCGTGTTCTTTCCTCAGCTCCCTCCGGGTCCTCAACAACAGCGGCAAGTAGATGACCGCCTGTGGATTAGGCACCACGATCCACATCCTCCGCTTCCCGGCCCTCTCCACGGTCTCAACAAGCTTGTGAACCACCGTGCCTGTGCCGTAGAGAGTCTCCACCTCGACTACCAGCTCCTGGAGGTTGCCGCATGTGACGACTACGTCAAACACGGCGGCGCCCACTTCCTTTTCGGTCTCGACACGACAGTTGGGGTCAACCCTCTCGGCCAGGTGGCGCACCACGAAGGCCTTTGTCAGGTAGTGGAGCTCGGACTCCCGCTCGCCGGCGCTTGGCTTCGTCTTGTAGAGCACCTCGAAGCTCACCTCCCTCAGCCTACGCCAGTACTCGTCCTCAAGCCAAACCACAAATTCGTCGAAGTCGCGGAACCCGAGGCGTTCATAGTCGAGGACCGGGTCGGATATCCGCCCCCACATGGCGTTTGCCAACAAGACGTAAAACGGGAGGCGCCCCGGCCTCATAGACACCTCCACGGGGCTGGGGACGACGGAGGCGTAGCCGCGCACAGCCTCAGCCGGCGCCCACTCCCAAATGCCCTTCACGTCGCCGTAGATCACGAAAAAGCCGAAATCCTGCGAGAAGAGCTCCCTAAGCCTATCCCTTAGCCTGTTCAAGTCCTGTTTCTCCACCCCCGAACGGTCCTCCGCTTTCGGCCCCTGGGCGCGGCTCCGGCTGAGGTCTAAAACAAACAGCCGCTTCCCGGCGCCGACGTCCACGGGCAACAGTAGGCGGAGGTCTTCGGACGTTGAAACGTGCTTGGGCTCGGGGAGGCCCCCTGACCTAACTCTGTAGATCTCCCTCAATACACGCTTCAAGAACTCGATGTAGCCGAAGCTTGCAGGCCTCGCCACGATCACGACGGGTCTCTCTGAGATTACGACGCCTAGCCTAAGCAGAGGCTCGGAATAGACCTCCTCAAGTTCCTCCAGAGGGGCCTCAGGCGCATCAGGCGGGCCGGGCTGAGGCAAGGCGGTTGCGAGGGAGGGGGCGGAGAAGTCGACGGAGACGGAGACCTCCCTCGGCCTCTCGAAGGACGGGCCTATCTCCGCCAACTTTAGCCGGAGAGGGACTATACGAGGCGGCTCAAAGGAAAGGCCAACACGAATCTGGGGAGCCTCTTGGAAAGAGACTGTAATGGGCTTGAGGGATGCGGTGAGGGGCTTCACCGGGGGGACTCCGTATTCGAGCTGGAGGGAGATCTGCCTAGGCTCTTCGAACGAGGGGGAGAGGGGTTGAAGTCTTAAGTCGATTTTGGCGATTTGCGGCAGGTAAAGATCTAGTTGGTAGGAGAGCGGCCGCGGCGTCTCGAAGGCCGGCTTTACAAGCCTCAGCCTAACCTCAACCACCTGTCTGGACGCGTCTATATGGGCCGTGTGGGGCTTTCCCGACGGCGCTGGCTCTCTACGCCTTAACACCCTAACGACGTATAGGAACTCCTCGGGAGAAGCCCCGCCTTTAACCTCAATTGAAGCCATACGTCAGCATCTGCGCTGTCTTGTTTCAACAATTCCAGCTAGGCATCTGTATTCATACACCGTATATGACGTGCATCCCGGTTGATAAGAGTTGAAAATATAGAGGGGCTTGCAACAAATCCAAAGGCTATTAGAACGTGTTGGAATGAGTAACCCTAGGAACGCTAACGGTGCCGCCCTTTCTAAAAACTCATGATAAGCGAGCGATACACTCTCCATCTTTTTATAGTCTCCGTCTATCTTGTGCATGCGTACAACGCCCCCTACAATCTCTGCTTCCCACAGGTAAGCAACCTCACAGAAATGGGCCGTATGTTCTCGATACCTATCCACGAAAGCTTTAAACTCCTGTTCTCCAAAAATTTCGTAAAGCCTTGCTATGATCTGTACAACGAGATCTCCAACAGTATCCTCTAAGTGTCCGATGAATCCCAGCTCTTCGTCGAGCTCCTTGCCTAGGCCGGGCGCTATTCTTAGGCCTATCTTCACGCCGTATTTCTCCATAAGCGCCGCGACGCCGCCGTCGAAAAGCCTTTCGCCATACATCATCCTGAGGTAAGGCTTCGGCGCAAGTCTAAGCGAGTTTAGGAAGAATGTGAAGGGGTTGTAAAGGGGGAGGAGCCTAAGCCCTGCGTTTAGAACCTCCTCATACGCAACCACGAGATCTCTAGCGTCCCTTACCTCATACCTCTTCGGCACCGCTTCCACGGATATGCGCCTATACACCTCGTCGAGAAGCTTCATGACCTCCCTGAGGGCGCTGACAACATACGTCCCCTGCTCCGTGATTTTTTCGCCAAGCTCCTGCGGCATCTTGCCGGCCTTGAGCGCGTTGACCAGCTTATTAATCGCGTCGAAGCTCACCTCAAAGCCCAGCTTCTCTCTGAAGAACCTCGCCGCCGAGCCCTCGGGGAAGCAACTCTCTTCGATCACGCCTCTGTCTACGCATTCTTGCCTTACGCCGCCGAGGAGTATCTGGAGGGCGAGATCTCTATCGCCACCCCTCAGGACCTGCGCCAGATCTTGCGAGAGTCTGTACGACACTTCCCGCCTAGCTTCCAGGAAGCCGGCCAATGCCGAGTAGAAGGCGCCTAGCTCCTCCCGGAAATACCTATCCCACGTAGACTTATCCCAAAACTCCACAGGCACGTTAACAGCCATATAGAACTCTACTGGAATAAAAAATTTGTTAACTGGGGTCTACCGCAACGGCTTCAGTAGCTCTGCCAGCTTCTCCGCGAGCTCCGG
>Ga0080005_127213_pt1 | contig 11093 bp, 10 predicted proteins | sample JossMetagenome_2_FD_69208 | JGI IMG/M metagenome (GOLD analysis project Ga0080005, IMG submission 69208) | Hot spring sediment microbial communities from Joseph's Coat, Yellowstone National Park, USA - JC3_ASED (SPADES assembly) (version 2) | ecosystem: Environmental > Aquatic > Thermal springs >... | reverse complement strand
CATTTAAACAATAACGCTCACCCCATTTCCGTCAACGTCTCCCACGTATATGAATGGATAGTAGCTTGTCTCTCTTGTAGGGCTCTGCGAAGATGCCATCCTCATGAATTTTGCTACGTAGCCTGCAACTCCGTTAAACTCTATTCTTAGGTTAAGCTCTGGGTCGACTCCGTAGTACCAAAAGCCTACAGCTGGCAGTGAGACGCCGCTACAGTCCTGCTGGTTTGTTGATGAGCATGCTATCACCTGGTTCCCCCTCCAAATCTTTATATACCCTGTGAAGTTATTTATGAGGATCCTCCAACCGTTTTCAGCAAGGGATATCCGCCTGTTGCCAGCTCTAAATCCTATACCCTGGATCTTAGGTCCTGCTAACAGTAGTGAGAACCTCGTCGGCGTTCTTATCCCTGATCTGTTTTCCAGCACCCAGCTAGGGTCATAGCCAACTATGGCAACACCAAATGGTAGGGGTCGCCCTGGCTCTGTATATATCGATTGGTTGTTGAGCTCCGACTCCTGGCCAGGTGGTAGGAGCAGGAGCTGCCCCCCAGATCTCATCCCCAAGATGCTTGGGTTATTTGTATAGGGCTTTGCCACAAGGTTTGGTGTGACAGCAAACTGCTTGACTAGATCCGTCGGCGACTTCACGTCAAATGTTATTGGTATTAGGTGCACTGATGTTGTGTTCATTACTCTCGCTCTGATCATGGGCCTGTATATGTTTATAACAACTCCCTCAGTGTTTATGACAGCGACAAAGTCGTAGTCATAGTATGGCGGTATGCATTTTAATTCTGAGCCCGCTTTTACAACATTGCTTGGACAGCCAGCCTCCGCAGGAGTTAGAATTTGTAGCGAGCCTTCAGCTCTATTTCTAACAACGACCTTGTCTATAATCAGATCACTACCACCTAAGTTGCGTAGTACCTTAGCCCCCATTGTTTCATTGAGCATCAGACTATAGGGGTTTGCCTTGTAGCTATACTCTGCAACACTTCTAAGCCCTGTTATTGTTGTCTGTGTGGCTCTAGCCATTGATAGCACGAGGTATGTGAAGATGCTGAGAATAACTGTTGCAACTAGGAATGCTAGTATCAGTGTCGAGACTCCTCTTCTCAGAGGCCTCATCATTATCATCACCTACTGGTTAGCGTCATACCTACATATGATAAGCCGAGTAATATATCTGCATCATTTCTGTACCCAGTATTTGAATAGGGGTCCACAAGCTCTACAAATATCTGAAACTCCTTGTCCTCGTTGGGTATGTACACTAAGAAGTTCTTCGTTATGTAGGATACCTGGAAGGGCACTACGTTTCTATATCTACACAGCTCGTAGTAGCTCAAAGAGACACTGTATCTCACACCACCTGTGACAGGGTCTACGATCCCAGCTCTCATTATGACCCTATTGTCATTGTCGCTTATATCATCTTGAGAATTGTCCCAGTAGAAAAACCTTATGCTGAGCACAGCTGTTGAATACTGTGAGCCTCTGACAGTACCAACAACAAGCCTTACTGGTTTTAGTGAGGAGTCTAGGGCTAGTCGCCCAAACCGCGGATTAATGTCATTAAAAGTACTGCTTCTGCCCACTGTAAAGTCCTGGGTTATGAAAATTGTTTCAGTGTTGCCATCTGCATCTATATCCCCAACAAAGAGGTAGGGGTCTAATCCAATGACTTGCGGGGCTGTGCTAGTAGTGTTTGTATAGAGCTTAATGGCGTCAGCAGTGCCAGTCATTGTAACCCTACACTGCTTACCAGTGTTTATATAGCATGGGTATATCCCTGGACTCGCATCAGCATTGTTTATTCGCAGAGTACCTGCAAAGCCCTCTACCTTTAGCCTATACCTCAAGGCGCCAGCTCTCGCAAGGCTCACATTTGTCCTACCGTCATAGACATAGTTCCCAGAAGCACCGAAGCCTATGACCAACAGGTTGAGCTTGTTGCTAATAGGGTTAAGCCCTACTATGACTAGAGAGGCATTAACTCTAGCACTCACAGAGGTGCTACTACTGTCTATGCTTAGCCTCATGGGCATGGTAGTGTTGATAGCATTGGAATAGAGCATGCTTTTGTCGTAAAGCAGTTCCACTAACGTACTAGTGCTACTAACCTTTACTCCGCCATAAAGCACTACCATGGGGATTCCAGTAGCCTTCTCAGCATACGCCTCAATTCTAGAGCTAATTGCGAAAACCCTGCCACCCTCCGTCACAACCCCAACAGGTTTGTAGCCAACCACTCCTGTCGAGTTACATACTACAAAGATGCTGCTCCCAGGCACAGCAACACCTGATGGTGTAGAAGTGCAAATACCACTACTAGCAATACTCACCACAACTATGTCACCACTTGAGTTAACCGCTACAACCCCCTCTACCCTTGCAGGCGCAGACCCGACATTCAGCACCTCTAGTACCGTATCTTTGCGCATTATCACCACAAGCTGCTCTACACCACCGAGAACTGCACCAGTAGCTGTAGAAGGGGCGTTGCTTAGTAGAGGGACAGCGTTGAGAATCACATAGGCTAGGGCAATGGATAGCAATGCAAACGCTATAGTAGCAGCCACAGCCTCTCCAATGCCTCTCCTACAGACAACTACACGCCTTACTACCATCGCAATCACCTGTAGGGCAGTATAGACAGGTTCTCTATGTACAGCGTAAGCTCTACACAGTCATAGTAGCTTGAACCGTCACTCAAGTAGTTATAGGGGTCTTGAAACGCTATAAACACGTAAAACTCCCTATCAACACCCTGCTGCAACGGTATGAACACAACAGCACTCTGCGCTTGTGCTGTTGGTGGGTAGGTGTCCTCATACCTAGTCAACTCCCTAAACATGAAGCTCCTGTAGGAGTACACCCTAAATACATTGCCATCCCTGTACACAAGCCCCACAAACATTATGGGTAGGTCGTTCTTTGTGCCCTCAGCATCGAGACCCTCAGCATCGTGAAACCTATAGTTAACAGCTATAGCTACAGCTGTGTACTGCTTACTAGATATCGGGTAGTTGTATATTAGAGCAAAGGGCTTTGTAGAGTAGTCAAGTCCGCTAGTACCGCCATCAGGTGTGCTTGATAGGGATGACCTGAAGCCTCTGTCAATTGTTGTGAAGAGTATGCCTGCGAATCCCCTGTTCTCTACAGTGTTCATGATCATGGTGTAGGGGTTGTAGCTAGTCTCCCCAGTTCTATCCCTGCAGTACACCTCAATTCTATCTGCTGTTCCACTCAAGTAGAGACCTGTACTTGCATATGCAGACAAAAACGTGTAGTTTGCTACATCTTGACTTGGTTTACTTACCCATGTATTGCCAATTCGTAGTACACCTCTAGAATCTGTACTTCTGAACCCATATATCTTGACTCTGGATAGTGTTGAGCTTGAGCAGGGGCTGTAGCCAAGTGTTGTAAACATTATGTTGAATTTTGAAGTGTTTCTAGGGTCGTAGCCAAACCATAGATTGTACACAGTACCTATGTTCACAGTTATACTCCCAGAAGAGGTGCTTCTAAGACCCCACACATATGATCCACTCATCCCTTTTGATGCGGTCGTAGTGCTATCTATGATTAGTCTTGTTGGGTTTGTCATACTGTCTAGCGTTGCTATTGTGAATCCCTTAGCTTGGAGTAGTGATAGGTTCCACACTTGGTCAGCACTGGTTATTGGCATGGGAAGTGCTGTGATTATCTTTTCCCCCGCCCCTCTTACAATACCAATGCTTGTGCCTGGTTCCAGTGATGATTGTATAGTTCTTGGGGAGACTATCTCAGCTGGTATTACTGCTCCAAGCCGGGTTACAATGTATAGTGCTACAGTACTTGGTTTTACACAGCCTTGGAGTGCTGGCTTAAGTGATTTACTTAGGTTAAGCACTCTTTGATACCCTGAGGGAATGGTGGTTTCATTAGGCTTTACATTCACGGTTTTCACACCCTCTTCGCTACACACTATGAGAGCCACTACACTCTCTATGTCTAGCTGCTTCCCACCGTGGTTCACTATGAGGAGCCCCGAGCTAGTTTCATTGAATATTGCTAGCACTTGTTCTGAGACTCTTTGAGCAACCCCTATAACCACATCAGAGAGCTTAGTACTATAAGACTCCTTTACGTTGCTAGTGTATGACGTGTAGAGGTATGCTGACAGAGGCAGTATGAAGGCTAGGAAGAGTGTTGCGAAGACCGCTACTATGATTATGTTGCCCTGCCCTCTTCTCACGAGATTCTCACCTCATACACATTAACAAGGTATAGGTTGTTGCTAAACAGAGTGAAGATAAAAACCCTGACCATTTTCACACCTATCGGTAGAGAAACCCTAAATATAGTGTTGCTAGTGCAAAGCCCAGGTATTGATGCAAGGTTGCAGACATTTCTAACAGTGCATATAGGCACGTAACTTGCTGTGGAAATGCCATAGCCCCTGGCCCTAATGAAGTTTGCAAGGGTTGTGATGCTACCACCATAGGGCACGTAAATTCCATTCGGATCCCCTAGCCTAAACTGCTGTGCAGAGGGGCAGTCGCCACTCTCATCACACATAACGCCGTTGGTATCTGCCGCAGGGTTGAAGTACTGTACTGAACTGCACTGCAGGTACTGCGTATCTGTGGCAATAGCTATGAAGAAGTCTGTTCTTGAGCCATCTAACCTCTTCAGCAAGAGCCATAGCCTACCCCTAGTATCATCGTAGGTAACGAGGTTTACAAACGTGTTGCTAATCTCAGAGTTCAGCGTATTAATTAGTAACGCTTGCTCTCTATAGCTAGAAACTGTTGAGCCGACGAGGCTGATCATGGCGATGCCTATGACAAGGGCGAGGCCAATCAGCACAACTGTGGTCAGCAACTCGCTTTGCGCTTTCCCCACTATCTCCACACTCCATCACCTAAACCTGTAGTCATATATGTCAACAACGTGGGGGGCGCCATTAACTATGCTCACGATGTAGAGCCTCAACCTACCTATCTTCTCAGCTGGGGCCTGCCCAATGTAGATCGCATGTGCGTAGCCCTCCATATGCAGATTGTTGCTGTCTAGCTGAAGCACAACCTGCTTTACCTCACCAGTAGCTGGGTTTAGGAGGGTCCAGCCCTCAACCCTTATGTAATTGCTATCGTACCAGTGATCAATAACTGTTTGCCCGCCGTAGGTAAGCCTTACAAAGCCTGGGGGCTCTGGATATATCTCGACTGCTAGGCTAGAGCGGAAGTCTGTTATTGACACAGCTACAACAGGTGATATCGTAACCCACTGGTTTGAAGCAAGGAGCGCTCCATTGAGGTAAACAGCCAGTGCATTCGCATTGAATGTGAGTATCCATGCACCCTGCTGCCCGTTTGGCAGGGTCTGGGGCGTCAAGTCTATTTTGCCTGTGGTGGTGTCAACATCTATTCTAACGACATCGCCTAAGCTAAGCGTAATCGGGGTCCCGCCAACGAACATGTGAGGCCCACTAGGGTTGCCTAGGTAAGCCACCTTGAACTGCACTGCCCCTGTTAGCCTCCACCTCCTGTTGTTTGCATTGAGCATTGTGCTTGCATAGCCTACCGCATAAGGCTTTGCCTGCACTAAGCTCATCTTAGTTGATGCGTAGCTATCGAAGCTCAGTCTACACACCTCCACTTTCTCACTCTGCGGAAGCCCAAGGGCTTTTGCATAGTACTTAAACTCTGTCACCTCACCATTCCACAGAACCTTGATGCTGCTCAGCGGCACCCTCATTGATGTGATGCTCCCCCCTTCCACAACCTCTAGTGCTGTGCAATTTAGGAACCCCTCTTCGTTGTCTAGAAAGAAGTACACGTTGTTTTTGTTCTGCAGACCCTTGAATACGAGTACTATGTTATTGCTAGCGTTGTCTGCGATGAGCCTTACAGCAACGCTGTTCCTCTCTTTCTCAAGCACATCTCTAACTAGAATAGTGCTTTCAGTAGCTGTGTGATTAGAGACTGCGTAGGATATAATGGATATGGCCAGAACTATGAAAAGCCCTGTGAACAGAATTGTGGCAATAACATCTGAGACACCCCTCGTCTCTACAAAGAATCTCCTCAAAGCACACCACCAGTACTAGTAGACACGCAGTAGAGTTAATAAAGTTTTGCATATTAGCCTGCTATGCTTATGCTTAGGCACTGAGACAAAGTATGCTCACTAGCTACACTATGTTGCTATCTCCCAAATATGCCAAACCTCCTCGCAGGCCTTGGGTTCACAGCTATGATGCTCCAGCCCCAGTCTACATCTGTGAGTATCTGAGTCATCGCTATGTAGATGTTTGTTGCATCTGCCGCTACCCTGCCCTGTGTTGCTGCTAAGACCTCTGTGCCTCTGGCTATCCTAGTGGTCTCTACTGCGCCAAGGTTCTCGTCTAGCACATGCAGGTTGTTATCTGTTACAACAGCTACTCTCCCATCTAGTGGTGGTGCAGCTGAGAACGCTATCTTTATCCCAGACCTCGTGGTGTTTGTCATTATTGTAGAGCCCTCCCTAGCTATTTTAGCAACTCCACCCCTCCCAACAGCGTATGAGGTTCCCTGGGGCCCTGGGGAGATCCCTGTTACAGCACCTCTGAGACCCGGCCTTGCTACTACTGCTAGTGAGAGGTCTCTGTTTAGCACCTCTACTCTGTAGCTCCTATACCCATCAATATTGTCAAAGCCCCCTACGAGCACCTGCCTCGTCTCTGGGTTGAACGTGATTGTGTAGGCAGCCGCGCCCCTCTCCCTAGGGTTAGAGGTGTGCCTAGCTATAGGCGTTAAGTCGTCTACTGAAATCGCCTCAACATGGATTGCATAAAGCCCTGTGCTAAGAAGCTCTACACCTGCGACAAAGAGGAGGTCCCCATCTGAATCCACTGCGTATGGTATGAAGCGAGGCTTTTCAAAATCCCTCCTCCTAACAACAGTAAGCCCCCTGTCAAAAACTATGACGCTCCAAAACCCCTCAGCAGCCCCAACAGCAAAAACCCTGTTTCTAGTAGCAACACAGCTGTATAGAGAGGCAACTCTGTGCACCTTTTCATCAGCCCACCTGCCAAGTATATAACCATCTCTAACACTCCTCGCCTCAACTCTGTACCTCTGCCTCCCAACACCCATAACCTCATCGAAGCCCACAGCGAACACTACATCCCCAAGTAAGCAGCAAGAGTAAGCACCATCTCTATACGGGCTAGGGTTGCTCGCAGTAACCCATGTGACTTTCGCCACAGCGGCACACCATTAAAACAGCTGTATGCAAAATATAAAAATGTTTATGATGAATACATAGCGAGCAGCGCCCTAAGCATGCAGAGTAAAACGCTTGTGAAACCCCTATGGAGGGGAGCTGAGGTAGAGCTCAAGCTTATACGGTGCGAAGCCCAGGATAGTGGCAAAGAACAGCGCTATTGATGTTATAAGCAGTGCTGCTGAAGCCACCTTAAACCACCTCCTAAAGAGCCTTCTAAAGCTCAGCCCAAGAACTGCGTAAAGTGCTGGAAGAGCATTTGCATAGTACCAGTCAATAGGGCCAGCAACAACGTTTAGCAGAGAGAGCCAGCACCACAGGCACGCAAGCCCCGTAGCTTTATCACCCTGAACAAGGGCTGTGTAGGTTAAGTAGAGCAAAGCTGGGAGCAGAAGGTACCAGGCTGGGGAGCCAAGCCCAACACCAACAACAACATAGAGCCTAGAGCCAGTAGCAAAACTCGTGTTGTAAGCAGTCCACACACCGCTAGAGTTCGCTAAGTATATGTGTATTTCACCACCAAACCTCCACACCTCAACCTTGGACAAAAGCTTGAGAAACCCAATAGAGGCGAGAGCAGGTGAAAACCCGTGCCTCCACCCCATGTAGCTCAGCATCTGCAGATGGTGCTCAACAACAGCAAAGGGGCCAAGCCTAAAATCAGCCATGTAAGTAGCAAAGTAAGCTACACCAGCTATCAACAAAAACATCAGCGCCTTCCCAAGACCACCCCCTCTAAACACAGCAAAAAGCACAGCAAAAAGCGTTGGAGCAGAGCTAAACTTAGAGGCAAAGCCAAGACCAGCTAAAGCAGCTGAAGCCCTGCACCAAGCAGAGAGAGCTAGGTAAAGGGATGCAAGCGAAAAGATTACTGCCACAGGGTCGAGCAAGAGAAACTTGTGGGTATTGAAGAACAGGGTATCGAAAAAGAGAAGAAGAGAGGAAAACAGGGAGACACTAAAGTCTCGAGAAAGCCTGTAGAGAATTAAAAACAAGAGGTAGCAAGAAAAGACATAGAAAGCCACGAAGAGGGGATGAGAAAAGCCAAGCAAATGAGAAAAACCAATAACATACTTAGCAAAAGGAGGATGCTCAAAATTACAGAGAATAGAAGGAGTAAAGTTAGAGACATAAGCAACACCACAATCTATGTAAACCTTCTCGTCACGATAGTTAGGGAGGTGAAAGACATTAATGAATAAGCTAAAGGCGAGAAGAGGAGAAGCGAGAGCTAGTAAAGTAAGTAATGTAAAAAAAATGAGGTGTTTTTACAGCCATAGCTTTACGCCTAAGCCCGAGCCTGCACATTAACTGAATACACGTTGCCAGCTCTAGTATATATCTTAACTTGATAAGTAGTGCCAGCAACAAATTGCCGACCTCCTGACAAAGTAAGAGAAATTGCTGGGGTTGTTTCTTGCCCAGGACTTACAGTTAACTCAGTATCTGCTGAGGCAACGCCTGGGACTTCTACCTTATATATTATAACTCAGTATCTGCTGAGGCAACGCCTGGGACTTCTACCTTATATATTACGGCTGCAGCTGAACCTGTGTTCTTGACGTGGAGGTAAAGTGTGGTACCTTGTATATAGCTGTCTGGAAAGTTTTGCAGGGTCTCTGTTGCTCCGAATGCTCCCCACCACCCCATTATCCAGCCAATGACACCTATCGCTATTACTAGTGTTACTGCTACCAGTATTACGACTGCTATGATTGGCTCTATACCTCTCCTTAACAACTTACTCAGCACTCCCCACCAAAGATAGTTAATAATATGCACAGGGGTTAATAAATTTATGCTCTTTTCCCTTGTACTCTTTTTCTGTTACTTAGGTGCTACTCTGTACTCTATGTAGTGGTATACTGTGCCTGACTTTAGGTAGAGCCTTATTGTGTACATGGTGTAGTAGTGGTAACTTTTTGTGAGCGGTATTGGTTGAAGTTGTTTGTGCACCCCTGCTTCTATTGTTAGCGGTGGGTTTAGCACCACCTCTTCCACACCAACTATCTCTATTTTGTATATCTCTGCCCTTGCCTCACCAACATTTGTAGCCTCTATTTTCAGCACCCATGTGCCGTTCTCTAGCTGCCCCATCTCTAGGTTTGTTATTCTGAGTATTTCTGGTCTCCACATCATGCTATGCATTGTTGTCACTATCCAGGCTACTCCTGCTGCTACTATTGATATTGTTACTGCTACTAGTATTACTACTGCTAGTGGTCTCACCCTACCCGCCTATGTACATTAGTGTGGCTAGCGATGAGGTCATTGCTACTGCTACTAGTATTGCTGCGTGCATGAAGCCTGCTGCTAGTGTCGCTCTAGATGCCTTTCCTGCTATTAGCCCCATCACGAAGGAGTTCACCATAGCCCCAAGCATCATTACCATGATTAGGGGGGCTGCTACCTGTATGGATATCTTTGCTAGGGTGAGGAGCATGTACAGTATTATTATTGGGAGTGTGGAGAGCATGACTGCTCCAAAGTAGGGTAGTACTACCTGCGTCCTCATCCTCCTCCTAGACTCCTCCTCCATCTCGCTCAGGCTCTGCATAAACCTGGCAAGGGTGTCTATGACCTCTGGAGAGCCTCCTCCAACTATTATTGAGTCTGTGAGGAACCTGAAGGCCACTATTGTGAACCACTCTTTAACACCCTTCAGCGCCTTTCTCAGCGCCTCCTCTAGGCTAAAGCCTATTGACAGAGCTGAGGCAGCTCTTGTAACCACTTGGCTGAGGGTTCTGTAGCTTCTCTGGGACAAGAGCACTATGCACTTCTCTGGGCTTAGCCCAGTCTTCCTAACCTCACTAAGATCCCTGAGGAAGTCCGCAGTTGCTCTCACCATCCCCTTATGCCCTCTCTCAATCTGCCTGTACCTGAGCCACGATGGTATTGATACTGTGAAGAGTGCTGCACCTGTCGCTATTATGAGGGACCTCACCTCTGCAAGCCCTAGGGAGCCCATCAGAAGCCCAGCACCGCCTGTAGCCGTTAGAGCAAACATGAAGCTTGCTATCGCCATGGGCACAAAGGTTAGGGTTGTTGAATACACAGCTCCATACCCTATGGGGCTCCTCGGCTGGTTTAAGTGTATTGCAAACACTATTGCTAAGCCTATTGCTGGGAGGACGAAGAAGTTGTATAGCGTTGGTGTAGCGACGTCAAACGCTATGCTCACCCCCTCAGCTCTCTGCGCTTGCTGAGCAGCAGCTATAGCCCCCTGCACAGCGAAGAACACAAAGACTGTTATTGAGACTAGGACTCCGAACACTATGTAGACCTCTAGGAAGGAGGCAAGCCTACCCAAAATGTTTCTAACCTCATTAGCCCTAGCTTCAAACAGCTCCCTCGTCCTAATCTCTAGGTAGTGCGTGACATCACCACCGCTCCTCAGGGTGGTGGTATACCCAAGCATTATGTCCCTGAACCTAGAGCTGGGGTGCGTAGAAGCCACAGCATCAAGTGCTGTTATAGGGTCTTCGCCGAACATCCTCATCCTCGTGATTATCCTCCTCATCTCCATCCTAATGCCCTTGAAGACCTTGAGCTCTGCTGCCCTATCGATAACCCTTTCTAAGCTGTAGCCTCCTCGAACCATGGTCGCCACGTATGCCATAAAGAATGGGAGCTCGTTATCCACATCACTTCTCCTCATAGAGGTCTTTATGGATGGGTAGGCAAGCCTCGCTGTGAAGACCATTATGGGGAGCATTACTGATGCGAGTACAGCAATTATGGCTGTCATTAGAGGGGGTTTCACTAGGGCGAGTGTAACCACTATTGTTGCTGTAGAGAATGCCGCTGCTAGGGTTACGAGGGCGAGGGTCTCTGCC
>Ga0080005_126356_pt1 | contig 11093 bp, 12 predicted proteins | sample JossMetagenome_2_FD_69208 | JGI IMG/M metagenome (GOLD analysis project Ga0080005, IMG submission 69208) | Hot spring sediment microbial communities from Joseph's Coat, Yellowstone National Park, USA - JC3_ASED (SPADES assembly) (version 2) | ecosystem: Environmental > Aquatic > Thermal springs >... | reverse complement strand
CGTCGACGACCGTCGGAGGTATCACGAGGCCGTAGCGGGCCAGCGTGGAGCGGAGGTTGGCTAGGCCGACCACGTCGTTGGGCATCTTGACGTACTCCTCGGTGGTCAGGAGGACGAAGTTCCTCGGGGGCACCGCTATCTCGTCCGCCTCCTTGACGATCCTGAAGTGCCGCCTCGCCTCGCCCTCAGCCAGCTCGCACGGCCTTATGGCGGCCCCCTCGTACGCATATATCGCGTACTCCCTCCCTATGCGGAGATCCAGCCCGTTCTCGCGTATCGCGTCGTCCCGAAGCGGCTCTACGGACAGCCTGCCGAGGGACATCAGCCTCCTTATCTCGTCCCCCGTCAGAATCATGTAGCAAGGCCTCCGGGCGTTTTTTACGGCGTTGTCCGCAAAACGCGGCGAGTATACGCGGCGGCTGTGCTCATATCTGCGGAATACCTTTATATTATAGACGACATACTGTGCTGTGTTGAGCCAACTGGCGGCCTTCATCCAGAGCGTCAAGGGCTCCATACTGCTGTCTTGGCTCCTGATGGTCTTGATAGCCGCAGCCCTGGCGCTGATGGCCTCGGGGAGGCCTCGGCGGCCCGCCCGCCGCTGGTTCGGCGACTTCTTCGTCAGATGGGGCCTCGCCGGGCTCTTCCTGTGGTTCGTCTTCTTCGCCCTGTGGGCCCTCCGCGAGGTGCTGGCGCAGAGCTTCGTGTTCCCCGTGGGGCCCATACAGGGATTTATAGAGAACGCGACGCTTTGGGGCGTCGTGCTTACCGGGTTCCTCACGATCACCTTCTTCGGCGGCACTCTGATGCTGCAGGCTCTGTTCTCGAAGGCGGAGGTGCCCGAGGGCGTGGTCTACTACAGGCAGGAGGTGATAGTCACGCCCCAGAGGATCGCGGGGCGGGAGGTCTTCGCGCATCTGCCCGAGGAGCCGCCCGAGCTGAGGGAGGAGGCCGCGGCCAGAGAGGCCTTGAGCGCAAAGCGCAGGGGCTAGCCGCCGTGTATATACGCCAAGATAAGCACCACGTCGCCTTCCCGTAGCTGGGTGTCCAGGCCCGAGAGCAGCCTTATATCCACGTCGTTCACCGCAATATATATGTCAGGCGATAGCCCGTCCCCCCTGCCCCTAACCCTCTGGTACAGCTTCGGGAACTCCCTCAGCCTCTCGACCAGCTCCCGCACCGTGGAGGCCTCGACCTCGAGCTCCCTCCTGCCCGCTAGATATGTCAACACGCCCTCCAGCACCACGCGGACCACGGGATATGTCTGGCGGTAAAATATTATGTGCCAGATACGGCCCCGTCGCCCTCAGGCTGAAGGGGCGGCGGATAGAGCTGGCCGACAGCTGTCCCGACTATCTAGAGCTGGAGGAGTTCGTGAAGCACATCAAGATAGATGGGTCGAGCCCTCTGGTCGCCCTTCTGGGCGTGAGGCGGGGCTCCGCCACTTCCTACAAGGCCTTCGGCGCCGCCATCGGGCTGGGGCAACGGGCCGCCGGGCTTCTGCTGGCCCGGAACCCCTATCCAGTGGTTCTGCCTTGCCACAGAGTGGTGAGGGCCGACGGCTCCCTCGGGGGGTATTCGTACGGGGTGGAGCTCAAGAGGGCTCTGCTGGCCTACGAAGGCGTCGAGATGTGCGGCGGCCGCGTGTGCCGCCTGGCGCAGGTGGAGGAGGTGGACGACGTCGAGGAGGCGTTGCTGCGCAGCCTAGGGCTCGGTAGATGATATATATTTAGGATATCGCGAGGCCATGGTCGTCAAGGTGCGGATAGACCGGCGGAAGTGCGTCGTGGCTCACTTCTGCCTATTCTATGCGCCGACGGTCTTCATCCCCCTGTTGCCTGAGGGGAAGCCGGGCATAGCGGAGCAGTTCAGGCTGGACAGCGGCGTCGAGGAGGGCATAGTGCCGGACTCGCTGTATGACTCCGTCAAGGAGGCCGAGAGGAATTGCCCCTCCGGCGCCATCAAGGTCTACAGGGAATGAGGTACAGAGCTGTGGTTCTCGACGTGGACGGCGTTTTGACCAACTTCAGATCTGCCTGGAAAAGAATCCATGACATACTTGGGATAGATGCGGATCTAAATAGAGCTCTGTACGAAAGGGGCTATATAGACTATATCGACTGGGCCGCGGCCGACGTCGCCTTGTGGCGGGGGGTGCCCAGATACGTGGTCGAGGCGCCCTTCAGGCCCCGCGAGGGCTTCGACCAGCTGTGCGACGTCTTACGGCGAAGCGGGGCGGTGGCCGTAGCGGTCTCGGCCGGCGTGGGATATACGAGGAGGCTTTCGGGCTGCTTCGCGGAGTTCTACGTCAACGATATAATCTACGACGGAGACCTCGTGGCCGGCATAGCCGTGGAAGTCACGAACGCCAACAAGGCCGAGGTGGCGGCCAAGGCGCTCTCTAGATACGGCGTATCCCTGGACGAGTCGATAGCTGTGGGCGACAGCGAGACCGATCTGCCCCTCCTCGAGTCCGCCGGCTTCTCCATAGCGTTTAACCCCACCAGCCGCCGCGTCGAGGAAGCCGCCGACGTGGTCCTCCGCTCCCAGAGGTTGCACGTCCTCGCCAAATACCTATCGAGCCTGCTTCTCCGCTAGGCATTAACGTTAATGATCTATTATTATAGATCTCCTGAAAACGTTTTGAAAGCTATTTTTGCTTAGATAGATCAATCAATGTATACATATCTATATATAAATTTACTAATATACAAGCAAAATCTTTTTAGATACCAACATATTCTTTACTATGCCTAAAAAATATGTTTACGACTTCGAGGAGGCCGACTACAAGAACAAGAAGCTCTTCGGCGGCAAGGGGGCCAGCTTGATACAGATGACGCGGCTCGGGCTCAGAGTGCCCCCCGGCTTCATAATTACCACCGAGGCCTGCAAGGACTTCTTCGCGCCTAGGAGGGCCGAGATAGCCGAGCTGGAGGCCCTCCTGGAGAGGCAACCGCCCCCCGAGGTGAGGGATCAAGCCATAGGTAAGCTCTTCGCCTTGATAAACAGCTTGGATCTGCCGGCGGGTCTCTGGGATGAGGTGCGGCAACACATGAAGCTCCTCGAGGAGAAGATGGACAGGAGGTTCGGCGACCCGGAGAACCCGTTGCTGGTCTCCGTGCGCTCCGGCGCCGCCGTATCCATGCCGGGGATGATGGACACGGTGCTGAACCTAGGCCTCAACGACCAGACCGTGAAGGGGCTCGCCAGACAGACCGGAAACGAGTGGTTCGCCTATGACGCCTACAGGCGTTTCGTGAACATGTTCGGCAAAATAGTGTTGGGGATAGAGGACAGGCTGTTCTCCTCGATCTGGGAGGAGATAAAGAGGAAGTATAACGCCAAGGAGGATCCCGACGTCCCTCTGGAGGGCTTGAAGGAGGCCGTGGAGAAGTTCAAGGGGGTGATAGGAGAGCATTACGGGGAGTTTCCGCAGGATCCCTGGGAGCAGCTGAGGCTTGCCATAAAGGCGGTTTTCCGCTCCTGGGATAGCCCCCGCGCCATATTCTACAGAGTGGCCGAGAAGATAACGCCCGACGTCGCCGACTGCACCGCCGTCAATGTGGTCACCATGGTGTTCGGCAACATGGGCTGGGATTCGGGCACAGGCGTGGTCTTCTCCCGCGACGTGGCGACGGGCGAGGACAGGCTCTACGGCGAGTTCCTGCCCGTGGCCCAGGGCGAGGACGTGGTGGCGGGCATAAGGACCCCCATGGACATAGAGGAGTTCAGGAAGAGGTTCCCGCATCTCTACGACGAGCTGTATAAAGGGGTGAAGCTGCTCGAAAGGGCCAATAAGGACGTGCAGGACGTCGAGTTCACCGTCGAGCGGGGGAAGCTGTTCTTCCTCCAGTGCCGCAACGCCAAGATGACCCCGCTGGCTAGAGTCAAGACCGCCGTAGATATGGCCAAGGAGGGCGTCATATCCAGGGAGGAGGCCCTCCTGAAGGTGTCGCCAGACCACGTCCTGCAACTGCTGTATCCGCGCATAGACCCCAAGGCCAAGGCCCAGCCCATAGCCAAGGGCCTTCCCGCCAGCCCCGGCGCCGTGTCGGGCCAGCTAGTATTCCATCCCGACGACGCGGTGCGGTGGGCCCGGGAGGGCAAGAAGGTCGTATTGGCTAGGGTCGAGACGAAGCCCGACGACGTCCACGGCTTCTACGCCTCTGTCGGCATCCTCACCAGCAGAGGCGGCATGACGTCGCATGCGGCGGTGGTGGCCAGGGCGATCGGCAAGCCGGCCGTGGTGGGCGCCGAGGCGCTGGCCATAGACGAGGCGGCGAAGACCATGGCCGTGAACGGGCAGGTGTTCAGAGAGGGGGACTGGGTCACCATCGACGGCAATACGGGCAACGTCTACGCGGGCGTCGTGCCCACCGTCGAGCCGGAGCTGATACCGGAGCTGGAGGAGCTGTTGAGCTGGGCCGACGGGGTGAGGAGGCTCGGCGTGAGGGCCAACGCCGATCTGCCGGAGGACGCCGCGTTGGCCAAGAAGTTCGGCGCGAAGGGCATAGGGCTTCTGAGGATAGAGCGCATGTTCAGAAAGCCCGAGAGGCTGGAGCTGCTGCGCAGGGTGATACTCGCCGAGACCCGCGAGGAGAGGATCAAGCACCTGGAGCCCCTCCACGAGATGCTGAAGGGCGACTTCAAGGAGATATTCAAGATAATGGATGGGCTCCCCGTCATAGTGAGGCTCATCGACCCGCCGCTGCACGAATTCCTGCCGAAGCCCGAAGAGGTCCTGCAGCAGATCTACGAGGCCAAGGCGGCTGGCAGAGACGCGAGGGAGCTGGAGCATCTCTACGGCAGGATCAAGGCGTTGCAGGAGGCCAACCCCATGTTGGGCCACCGCGGCGTGCGCGTCGGCGTGACCTACCCCGAGTTCTATTACTATCTGTCGAGGGCCATAGCCAAGGCCGCCGCGGAGCTCAAGAAGGAGGGCTTCAACCCCGTCGTCGAGATAATGATACCGCAGGTGAGCGACGTGAGGGAGATTAGATACGTCAAGGAGAGGGGCATACTCCCCGCCCTACGCGACGTGGAGAGGGAGATCGGCGTAAGGCTGGAGGTCAAGATAGGCACCATGGTGGAGACCGTGAGGGCCGCCCTCACCATGGACCAAATAGCCAAGGAGGTCGACTTCATAAGCTTCGGCACAAACGACTTGACGCAGGCGGTCTTCAGCTTCAGCAGGGACGACGCCGAGAATAAATTCATACCGCAGTACCTAGAGCTCAAGATACTGGATGCTGATCCCTTCGAGACGCTGGACGCTGTAGGCGTGGGCAAGCTCCTGGAGCTAGCCGCGAAGACCGCCAAGGAGGTCAACCCCAAGATCGAGGTGGGCGTATGCGGCGAGCACGGCGGCGACCCCAAGTCCATATACTTCATCGAGAGGACCGAGGTGGACTACGTAAGCGCGTCTCCGTTCAGGGTGCCTCTGGCGAGGCTGGCCGCCGCCCAGGCCAAGGTGCTGAGAGGCGGCAAGGCCGAGAGGGAATAGCCAGTTTTTAGAAGCCCGTTGCGTCAGCCTGGGACGCGTCGTAGACGCGCCGCTCGGGCCGGTATCGACCACGTTGTCCACCACAAGGCCGCACTGTGTGCACCCCCCCTCCCCCCTCTGCCGCGGCGAGGGGGCCTCCGCATGAGGGGCACCCGCCCGACCCATGCCCCTGGGAAAACACACCTTTAAAAGTTTTTCGCAAAACCGCTATAATGATAAGTGATATTAATATATGATTATTAAGTATGCCGAGGGAAAAGCGATTTAAAGCGCCGAATATCAAGATAAATAAATTATGCAAAGTCCCCGAGGGAAAAGCGATTTAAGCCGCAGTCTTTTTGGCTTGACATAAAAGTTTAGGTAGGCCGGCAGGAGGGGCGGGCAGGAAGACAGAGGGGAAAAGGCATAGAGGAAAAAGGGTCTTAATCCCGGCAGAGCTTCGTCAGCCTAGCCCTCTCGACGGCCCTCCTCCTCGCGGCCTCATCCATCAGGGCGAGGGCCCATCCCTTGAGCCACTGCACCGCCTCCTCGTGTAGCCTAAAGCCGACTACCGGCTCCGTGTTTAGCAGGACGTGCACCTCCTCCACGTCGGCCAGCCTCTCTCCGTATTGTGGACACGCCACGGCGGTGAACCTGGCATCCTCAAACACCACCTCAACGCCGAAGAGGCCGCTTCCAAACACCCACGGCGTGGCTACCCACGCCTTCTCCACCCACCGCTCCCCCGGCTCAGCCACCAGCGGAAACCTCACGACGGCAAACGCCACGCCGCCCGTCACAAGCCACGCGGTGGGCACGGCGGCTTTAAGCGCCTTCCCAGCATCCCAAACCCCCTGTAGAACTGCCACTCCATATCAACACTCCAGCGAGACCTCCTCCTCGGCGACGTTGAGCAACTTCGCCAGAAGCCGCCTTACTGCGTCCACAGACACCACAACCAACAACCGACCACACGCACGTCGCCGGTTCAAACCGCCAAAGCTCAAATCGAGACGCCAACTTTCGAGTAAATAAAGGAAGAGGAAACGGCTAGAGGAGCCCCACGCATCCCCAACCGCCATGGTGTACGCCAGCAAGCCTTTGGTCCGTATACGTAGCTGGAAATGTTGTGGATTTGGATGCTCTACATGTAGCGCATATGCAATGCCACCAAACCCACCAGCATCTACAAGTACAACAACAGGAGAGCCAATATTTGACAATCATACATAAACGCATATAATACGGCGTTTAATCAATCAAATAGAAATTATCAAAAAGCTTTGAAAAACTATCAGTACTTTTCTCCTAATGATGTAGATAACAATTTTATAAATGGAACTTTTGGTTATGCTGAAGAATATAGTAATAATATTGGAGAGAGATTTAGAGTGAAGTATTTAGCAGATAGCATTAATAATTATATATGGATACCTTATTTGTTCGTTTCGACAGGATCTGGAGGAGGATCGGGATTTATGTACTTAATTGGATAATAGTAACATATGGTGTGCCTTATGTTATAAGTGTATCTTAAAATTTATCAAAAATTAGCTAGAAAGATTATATGTCTGTTGCGGGGAATCAAAGGGAATGGCCGAACCAGCAGGACTAAAAGGTATTCCATATGGAATTATAGTTTTGTTAGGCAGTACCAATACATATCCACCAGGTCCAGCTCCATATCCTCCATATATCATTGTTTGGTATGCTACTGTTCCTGTTGTGTTTGCCCATTGGAATACTGGTGAGTTTCCTGGTAGTCCTGCTGCATATGTTCCTGGTGTATTCATTGCTACAACAGCATTAGGTACCCATTTATAATATGTATAGAATCCTGCAATGTTTGCTGGATTTATGCTACTTGCTTGTATTACATAATATGTTTGTCCATTTATTGTTACCTGTTCAATTGGTACCTGACCTTTAATTACATAGAAATCCTGTAAAGGTACATATGGTTGATGGTTCACTGGATCAGTTTGTCCAACAAATTGATTATTCAATTGATTTATTTGGTTATGGTTCTGGATTATTGTGCTTGCATACTGCCCATTCCATATTACATCGTGAATAACAGCCCCATTGCTCAGTATTAAATCACCCACGGGGTCTGTATGTCCGTGATAATTCACTGTTTGACTGCTTGGTACGAATGCCTCATAACCACTTGGGGAGCCCACGTATTGTATCGGTGCTTTGTGTTGTGTCGGTAGTAGTAGGGTTAGGGCGGCTGCGATGACGACAACAACAACCACAACACCAACTATTGCGTACTTTAATGCACTCATAACACCACCAAAGAACACCAAGCAAACAAACCCTTTAAGCATTACGGTTCAATTAAATGTCCATGCCAGGTGCCATGGTTGCTGGTAGGTGCTCAACCACGCATTGGTTAATTCAGCCGCTAAGGCTTGGGGGGCTAAGGCAATGGTGCGTCAAGCATGCACGGCACTACCCCGTCCCAACAAGTCTATAGAGCCTATACCTCCTACCGCCTACCTTCAACCAAGCCCGCTTGATAACACCCTTACGAGCCAACTCGCTCAGGTACGCGTTTAACAACGCCTTCGACCAACCCTTTTCACCCACGAAGTGCTCAAACAACTCCGAGTAAGTAGCCATGTGGGTTGATTTCCTAACCAGGTAGAGCACCAACTCCATCTTCTTGGAAACCCTGCCAGTCACAAGGCGAGTAACGCAAGGCAGGGTTAATAAGCAACTGCCCAACCCCCACGATACATTGGAGACAACGAGCACGACTCGCCTAGTAGGTTTAACACCAGTACAATACTTGCTAGTTGGTTGCGCTAGCGGGCTTAAATCCCCAGAAACCCAAATTTTGAGTGCAGGTTTAATTTCAACGGTGCGAACCTCAATCGTAGTTTTCCATATATGAGAAACTACGAGACCCCACGGGAAACTTGGTGGTGGTTAATCAAGTGTAGATGTCAATGGGTCAGTTACAACGGCATGCTTCTGCCGTCCAAGTTGTAGATGAGTCTCCTGCCACGGACGCCGATTGTTATTAACCCGCTCATTACCCTCACCTCGTAAATATTTCTGCTAATTGTGATGCTATTGCTCTTTCTTCCTCGAATAGCGTTGGGTCTAGCTTGTTTGTTGCCGCGCCGTCCTTAAACACGTAGTAGTTTAGTTTCTTCATGTATGCTTTCGCGAGCACGTGGAGGCTGTGCGTCTCAATAATGACTGGGACGTTACTGTCTATGAGCTTATCCAACACCGCGTTTACCGTGCTTATATCAAACGAATCCTCGATGTTCTCAATAAACACCAGCGTATTCGGCAGTATCTTCGCCAACTCGATCGCTGCCGCGATCAGCGTTAGCCTAATAACGCCACTCGCCACCTCTAGCAAGGTATAGTAGTGCTTGCCATCCGTAAAGTCCGGAAGCATACTGTTTCTGTCTCTAGGACGCGTCGGGTATACTTTCGATACATCACTCACGAACTTGATTACCCCATCCACGAAGGCATCGTGTATCTTGGCGACGAATGGCTCGGCTATGTCGAGCGGGAGCACAAACCTGTGAAAGTTCTCGAACGGGAACAAATGCCCCAAATCGATGGGCAGATGTCCATCCATGTATGTCAGTCTCATACCATAACGCTCAACCCAAATCATCTTATTAACACTTAATAAGTGTGAATGCAAACCCGTGTTCACCAACACATTACTTAACTCATTCTCATAGAGCACCCTATCGCTATTCACCTTATCGCTTCTAGACAACACCCTCAACTTGACTTTCCCAGTCTCAAGTCTTTGTATCTCAATCACGTACTTCGCATTACCAATAATGGGATCGGCATTACTAATAATGATCCCTATCCGCCCTATACCCGCATCATTATTTATCAACGACGCTGGCTCTGAAATCCACATGCTAATCCCTTGCAGCACCTTTAACGCAACAGCGAGCGCCCTCGCAACGGTTGTTTTGCCCGTGTTGTTCGCACCATACAGCACAGTCACCCTACCCAACTCAATCTCCGCACTTTTAATCGGCCCTATGTTTTCTAAACTCACTCTCATCATAATAATCACCTTAGTATGCCCCTTCTATTCATTCTATTTGTAGTCCTCATACGCGTTACTACTTCACAAAACAAACTATTTAATAAGCGCTACCATGTGGTTGATTAATTACTTTCTACCCAAAAACTCTTTCTACATGTACAAAAACGTAAAACAAAAACCAGCCACATAATGCCTTTACCAACCCTCAGAACTCTTTCAACCATGCAATTCAACCCCTAAATCCCCCAACAGGAAAACCACAACTAAAATATGTAAGAGGGGCATCGTGAATTCAGGCTTTTATACCAGGATTTTGTGCTTATGACCCCTCCCCGCCCTAAAGGGCGAGGCTTGTCCAATCGTTATCATGCAGTATGTTCACCAGGGTTAGTTGTTTACGGGTTCAATTCAACGAACCCGTGCAGTTGGGTGACACGAACGTGAAGCCCATTTACGGCAAGACCTGGCTCTACCTACGGCTTCACGGCCTCCGGAGCCGTAGGTCGTGGGTTCAAATCCCACCGGGCCCGCCAACTCCTTGTTCTATCCTCTATGTGTTTGTGCTCGTGCCGTTTATGTTCCTCGTGTCACCCATTTACGAAAAGTTTTTAAGGATGTTTGCATGCAATTGGGTGATATGGAGAGCACGAAGGAAATACCCTTCGCATCAATAGACCTGGACAACGACGGGCTATACTTCATAGCCAAGGATGGCGATGCTTGGGTCTATGTCGATGCCGAGGACAGGTTGGTCAAGGTGTTCAACAGCCTCGTGGACGCCCTAGCCTACGGCTTGCATGTCAGCCCTGGTGACATCATGGAGGTGGTTGCTGGTGAGGACAAACTCAGGGTTTGCCTGCCCAACGAGTGCCTCGAGTTCAAGGCGTGGGTTGATTAGCATGGTGGACTGCAACCTCCTAGACCTGGAGCAAATCAATGAGGAGCAGAGGAGGGCTATCATAGAGTTTGTTAGGGAGCGTAAGGGCGTTAAGCCTAGGGATCTTGGTGTTACCGATGCCTACCTAAGGATGGTTAGGTCAGGTAAGGCCAGGGCTGGGGATGGGTTGTTGTGCCAAGCATTGAAATACGTCACCGAGGATGAACTGAGGCTGCTGCTGAAGGGCATAGTGCCTGAAGCCAAGGCAAGCCTCAATGATGCAGTCAAGGTAATAGCCACAGCCAGGACAGACCCAGAATTTAGGGAGTTTTTGCTAGGCTTAATTAAGGAGTACCTCGGGGATTACATAACGACGCTCCAGCAGACCTGGCACGTGACTGAGAGGGACATTGAGGATTTCATCAAGGCTAAACGCCTCAAGGGCGTTACTGAGAAGACGCTTAGGGACTACGTGCACTACCTCCGTGAAATGCTGGCGGAACTCGACTGGACCCTAACGCCTGACGGCATTAGGGAGTACCTATCCGAGTTAGCCGAGGAGGGTGAGGAGCATGTGCTGCACCACCTAACCACAGCCCTCAAGTCCCTACTCAAGACCGTCCTCAAGCCAAAAGACCCGGCATTGTTTAGGGCACTGTATGACGTGTTCACAGTCTATAGACCAA
>Ga0080005_124067_pt1 | contig 11104 bp, 12 predicted proteins | sample JossMetagenome_2_FD_69208 | JGI IMG/M metagenome (GOLD analysis project Ga0080005, IMG submission 69208) | Hot spring sediment microbial communities from Joseph's Coat, Yellowstone National Park, USA - JC3_ASED (SPADES assembly) (version 2) | ecosystem: Environmental > Aquatic > Thermal springs >... | reverse complement strand
CGGCCTCTCTATTAGGATAATCGACCCATCCAGCGTGATTAGTGGCGAGGACGCGCCGGAGGCGCTGGACGTGCGTTTTCTCACGCCGACATACTTCAACCCCCTTAGGGGCGACCAGAGCTACAAAGTCCTCTACCCGGACCCCGAGCACCTCTTTGCAAGCCTCGTCGCCGTTGCCCACGACCTAACGGGACAGGGCTTCCCCAAGCCAGGCGAGCTAGCTGACAAGGTCTATGTCAGCGGGCTAGAAATCAGGACGCCCAGGATAATGACTTCTAGGCCGGCGCCAAACGGGTTCACGGGCTGGGTCAGGCTGAGGTTCAAGAAGGACGCCTCTACAAGCGAAAAGAAGCTGATAGCCGGGCTCCTGAGGCTCGGAGAAATCACCAATGTCGGCGGGAACAGGACCGCGGGCTACGGTGTAATAAATGTTTCTAGTTTAGTGGAGGACAAAGGCCGAGTAAAGGAAAGTCAGGAAAGCGAGGCTCGCTAGCTATGTGGACTAATTTTCATCCTATCTAAATTTTTAGGGCTTGTGATGATTAAAATTATTTAGTTGAAAATACATGATCTAATTAGGGGCAACTCGTGAGGCTTAAGAGACAGTATGAACTTGTTGAGTATTATTACAGGGAGCTTGAGGACAAATTTTTGAGTGGGGGTGACCGGTTTTCGGTTGAGAGGCTGGCCCAGCTAGTTATCCAGTCTTTGCTTGACTTGGCTGCTATGCTTGCCGTCAGAGAAGCTGGCAGAAAACCGGAGACCTACCGCGAACTTGCACTTTGGCTCTCGAGAAAGCTAAGCCTAGACGATGAATCGACAAAGTTCCTAGTAGGCCTCGCAGGCTTCAGGAACATCCTCGTCCACGGCTATGCTAGCATTGATGAATCGCTGGAAGTAGCGGCGTTCAGGGAGATAGTTGAAAAGTTGCCGCATATACTCGATAAATTGAAGAGCATCGCCGCAAGCGACCCAGACCCAAGCATGGAAAATGCTCTGTGGAGTGTTGCCTCGAAGCATGGCCTCAAGTACGTTTTTCTGTTTGGCTCGAGGGCAAGGGAGGGCGTGGGCAGAGACTACGACATAGCAGTGGTATTCGAGAAAAGGCCTACAAGCGCCCTAGAACTAGGCCTACTTGTCGTAGACCTTGCAGAGGCTCTGGGCGTCCACGAGGAACTAATAGACCTGGTCGACCTCGACACAGCGCCACTCAGCCTAGTCAAGACAGTGGTCGATGAGGGCAAGATAATCTACGGAGACAATGAAGCCCTTGACTATCTCTGGAGAAAGTACCTCGAATACCTTGATGCTAACGCGACGGCCTAGCATTCTTCAACAAAGAGTCCCAATACAGCTAGATTTTGTTCGGACAACACTTTCTAGTCGCTACCTTATAGAGTTATGTAGCCATATCAAGTGACACAGTTATCTCTGAAATATAAATAGTTTGAAACAGCAAGGAAAACATGAAAAATAGATACGATTTTTACTATGGCAAGAACCTTTTTAGGTTTTTCTTTAGGTTCTCAAACCATTCTCTTTCTTTTTGTGATTCTTGGCGAATCAATAGGAAAATATAACGAATCACGAACATGGAAATTAGAGGGTCCCATATGGAATCATAATCATCTAAATAACTATCATAACTGTCCCAATAAGTATAACTACCTCCAACTAGCTCTAGGTACCTCTGGACCGCTTCGTTCCAACGTTGCATTTCTTCTTCAGTGGTTTCCTCAACATGACGCCAAAAATCTTGGTTGTCACTCACATTTTTTTCTTTTATTTTTAAGGTATAAATATCTATCCTTGTGCAGTTCATACATGTTTTGTAAGAACAAGAAAGACTAGAGATTCTTGCGGCGAGGGGGAGTGTAAAAAGCAATGTATATATTTCGCCCATGGGAATATACGTTTCGATGGCTATAGATCTCCAGCTATTAGAGGCATGCCTAAGGGGGGACACTCTAAGGGTTTTAGAGATTTTAAGTTCTCGGCAAGGTTTTTTCTGGAGAAAAATAAACCTTAACGCTAAAACCAAAGACGGCGCTACCTATCTCCATTACGCCGCGCTCTCCGGACATGATGATGTGGTCAACATTCTCATAGAACGGGGCGCAAAGGTAAACACAAAAGATAAGCTTGGAAACACACCGCTTCACGCTGCGGCCTTTGAAGGACATTATAAGGTGGCCGTAGTCTTGCTAAAAAAAGGGGCAGACGTGAATGCAAAAAACAAGCTGGGAAATACACCTCTCCATCTAGCTGCGTTAAACGGAAAAACGAGAATTGCTTATTTGCTTATAAACAGTAGAGCCGACCCTAATATTAAAAACCGACAAGGCGAAACACCGTTACACTACTCTGTTCTCATGGGACACACCCAGGTTTCCATATTGCTTATAAAGTCTGGCGCCAACGTAAATGCAAAAAATTCTTTAGGGATGACACCTCTTCACTACGCTGCTCTTTACGGGCAAGTTAGGAATGCATTAATGTTGATCAAAAACGGGGCCCATGTAAATTCACAGGATAACAATGGATTTACACCTCTCCATTACGCGTCTTACCGCTTGCCTTTGCCCTCAGAAGAAGAAGATGTCATCGCCAGAAGACGGGCGCGTATAGCGAAGTTTCTTCTCGAGTCAGGGGCAGACGTCTCTAAAAAAGATATATACGGAAGCACGCCTCTCGATCTTGCCAGGAAAGTAGATAACTATAAAGTCATTGACCTACTAGAAAAATATTCGAAAAAAGATAAAAAGAAATTGTCTTAACTTCAAGTGGGATTTTTCCATAAATAGGTAACGCGTGCTTGACATTTATAAAGAAGTCATTTAAACCTCATGCTCCGTGACGCCATTAGTGGTTTAAAGAGGGATGGATTTCCCTATTTTTGCCGCCTACATAAAAAAGTGGATAGTGTATTGATGAAGTGGAGCTCTAACAAATCATTAGATATTTATGGTGGAAAGAGGAATTTTAAGAATTTTTCGTATATGAATAGGGCTCCGGCTCCAATTATGAGTAGAGATAGAAGAAGAATAGGTATCAAGAATAATACTAAGAGAGCGTAGAGTACACCCTGAAGTTTGCTACGAATATGTATATTGAAATATTCTCTTACAGGACTTAATAGGAGGTAGTAAGCGATGATCCAGTAGACGGGTTCCAAGGGCTGAAAGAGCGCTAGAATCGTGGCAGACCATGCCGCCCACTTTTTCCCCTTTACTAGCCCCCTGCCAACGTATACCACACCTATACCAATAATTGCCATTGCCGCTCCATTTATGAGTTGATGAGCGTCACTTGTTCCTGTAAAAATAACCAAAATACCTCCCAAGATAAATAGTGCTCCCACCAGAGAATAAATTATTGATAATATTTTTACTCCTCGTGGTGGTTCATGTTTTAGGCTGTGAAGGACCCCTTTCTCGTTATTAATAGTCATAAATTATCACTATAGATGTTTTTGGGAAATTAAAAAATTTTTCTCAGCCTAGTATTAGTTATACAGTTTTTTACTACATGTTTTTAGAAAGCGAAATCACGTTTATCTCTGTAAACATATTTTGAAAACTCGTCAAAGACTAGTCTATGTATCTCTTGCAGTGGTAACAGTACCAGCGTTGATACTGCTCTATCCACGTTGCGGGTCTTCCACAGTATGGGCAGATTTTTTGCTCAACTTTTAAGAGGTCTTCAGGAACATTAAAGCTCGGCTTAACTAAGACAATATCCCGGGCAGCCGCAATCTCGCTCCACGGTATTTCGAGTTTCTTGCCGGAGGGGGTCTTGATGATGAGGTATGGTGCTAGCTCACCGATTTTAAAGCCAAAGTCAACGATTTCTCCTATTCTTCTGGCGTCACTGGTGTAAACGCTTTTTCCTTTAAGCTCCGACATCGTGATGCCCATGAGTCTGTCACCTTAGTTAATTGTCATGTTTACGAAGGGGGAGGCGGAGGAGGTGGGGGAGGTTGGGATGGGAACGCTGTGGGCATTTTTTGGCGTAGCGCGCTTAGTCGTAGAGCTACTTGGATGGCTAGGACCGTAGTTGCGACTAGACCTGCTATTCCTAGCAATATACTTCCCGCAAGGATGAAGGTAAAAGACGCCATGATCAAATTGATCAATGTAGAGATTTCACCTGGAAGACCTGTGGGAATGCTAGGAGAGCCCAAGCCAGATAGGAGACTGCCAAAAATACTTGTAGCCATAAAGCCTGCGTACATCATCCCAATTGAGAAAATAAGCGAGGCTAGTGGCGTCGCCCATTCGACGAGCCTAGGGGTCATGTTTTCAGGGAGGAATACTGCTACCAGCCCCACGATTGCGAGTATAAACAGGGCTACTGCCTCGAACCTGTACTCTGAGCCAAGGGGGCCAAGCAGTGGAATGTCCGAGAGCACTTTTCCGCCGGGAAGCATTATAAAGGAAGGAGGCACACCGTAGAGTTGCAGAAAGAGACTATTTAGCATAAAGGGGGAAACAACATAGACGAGTGTCAATGCAAGGATTAAAAGTATGGCTCCAATGAGTGGTGTTTCTGGAGCAATTTCTGCACGTTTGCTGAAGTAGAGACGGAAGCCAAACAAAAGCAACAAGACCCCTACGCCTGCCAGGATGAGAAAAATTTGGCTGAATTGCAACCATACAACTCCGGCTAGATTTATAAGAAAGTATGAAACTGCGAAAGATGTGAGGGGTCTATCAATAGTCTGAAGTGATAGGCCAAGCGTTATTGACCTGCGGGTCTCAATATATACTTGGAAGGCATTAACAATCCTCAAGAGTATGCCTATTATTGCAAGGACCAGACCCGCATAAAAGAAAGTTGGGTCTTTAAATACGGGGATGAATCCTGAATATCCAAGTTTCGATATCATTTGGAAAATCTGGAGCGCGGCGATGGCCAAGAGTAGAATTGAGAGCAGGATTGAGACAATGCCTAGGGCATAGAGAAGTACTGAGATAACGATTGCCGGTTTTATCCTCTCAAATGGAGTAAACGTTTTCATCAAGGACTCTATTTATTTTAATCCCCTTATATTTTTTTCCTATTTTTCTATTCTTGGATCTAAGTCAATGTAACTAACAAAAATATTTATATAGGTTTTACGAGAAAATCCTGTTGGGGTGCGTTAGCCATGCTTGATTCAGTATTATCTTTTCTCCCGCTCTTATTAACATTGTTTGGAGCTTTCATCATAGATCCATTGACTTACTGGATGATAGATAAGGGTAAAGGCGTATATCGTTCACTAAGACTTGCAACCGTAACTGCGGCTATCCTTATGTTACCAGGCGTCATAGTTACAACTCTTCTTATACTGAGTGTTCTCCTCATACTAATTGTTTTAAGCGGAGCCGGTATTTGGGGCGTGGCTATACTCCTTGGACTTTTCCTGGCTCAGTACTTGGTTGCCCCACACGTGGCTCTCTGGGGGGCAAAAGCCAGAAAACCGGAACCTAACGAGTTGTGGCTCCAAAGTCTACTTGAAGAAGTAAAACAGTCAAGCGGATACAGGGGAAAAGTTGAGCTATTAATTGCAGACAACGACATTCCCAATGCGTTTGCGATTGGCAACGCCTTTAAGAAATTCATCGTGCTACACAAGGGTCTTATAAATATCCTCGACAAAGACGAGATAAAAGCTGTGATCGCCCACGAGCTTGGCCACATTGCCCATAACGATAATGCCTATGCTTATGCGACTGCTCTGACCCCATACCTTACCTATATCTTAGGGGTTATAGTACTAGTTTTCGGTATAGGTTTCATAAAGAGTAAGGATCTACGTCTCCTTTTAGGCGGAATAGTCCTTTCAATAGTGGGTGTCGCAGTTATCCTAGTATCGATAGTCGCCAACCTAGGTCTGCTGGCATTCTCAAGAGTCCGCGAACACCTTGCAGACATCTACTCAGTTAGAGTGACAGGTGACACAAAGATCTTAAATGCACTTAGGAAGATAGAGGTCGCGGTAAAGAAGGAGGAAGCTTCTCAGGAAGCCGTTACACCTAGCCTGAGAAGCATGCTATACATTGTCCCAGCACTATATCCAGCTACCTTCCACACCTCTAGCTATCTAATGCTGTCAAATCCCTTCTCTACCCATCCAAAGCTGGAGACCAGAGAACTAATAGTATTAAAATACTACCAAGAGCTAACAACACCTCAGCCCCCGCCACCACCCCCTCCACCATGAGACAGTTATTTTGAGTGCATCATATCATGTCTTTCCTTTTTCCTTTATAATTATGACCTTGCGTAAGCTAACGTAAGTGGAGGACAAGAACTTTTGAGATCCTTAATTCGAGCCTCGTCAATGAAGTGGAGATGCGCTAGGCTCCTCCTTGAAGCTCATAAGTTAGTAGCCATGATAGATTTAATTTAAGCTTTTTGCAACATTCACCTTTGCTGAATAACATTGTAAGCAGAAAGAGATACTTTAATTTTTCCTGTATTCTTCTTCCACCGTGCTCTTCCGTCATTAATAATGGTTAAAAAGTGGTAGTGACAAAGAAAGCCATATATACGAAAATACTTCGCATTCTACATTAGAATGAAGATGCCATACATGTTTGGAAGGCTAATCTTTTTGCCAAAACATCGGCTAAAACAACCTTTTATAATTCTCATAATTCTAGTTGTCCTTCCTTCCTTACAATACTGCCTCAGCCCAATGCAACTAGTAAAAGCAGAGGAACAAAAGATAATACCAACCGTAATTTGGAGATATGAAGTCCCGATTTATGATGTTGTGGTTAGCGTTTCCGTGTCTTCTGATGGATCATACATAGTTGCACTAACTCGCAATGGCTTTTTCCTCTTGCTTTCTAGGGATGGAAGGCTGTTGTGGAACTATAGTATCGGCTATTATTATATTAATAGTGTTTCTATTTCATCTGATGGCTCATACATAGCTGTAGGGGCCAGAGACCCGCTCGCGAGCAGAGACGCTATCTTCCTATTCTCTAGGGATGGAAGACTACTATGGAACTATAGTATTTATAGTATTTATTGTCTTGTGGTGAGTGTTTCTATTTCATCTGATGGCTCATACATAGCTGTAGGTAATAGGAGTGCTTTTGGGTATAGCACCATACTCTTGCTTTCAAGGGATGGAAGACTACTACTGAATTACAGCACTGTTGGTGCTGTGTATAGTATTTCTATTTCTTCTGATGGATCTTACATGGCTACATCACTGTCTAACACGATTTATTTCTTTGGTCTTTCTTGGAAAGCATTGTCCCCATTTCTCACCTTATATGATCCTCAAATAGCTGGTTTAACCGTTAGTATTAACGGGACAACGGCTCCGGGCTACAAGGATGCGAAGATAACTAGGATTTTCTGGGATTGGGGTGATGGGTTCAGTGAAGATCACTCGTTCCCGGCATCACACACGTACAGCAAGCCTGGAACATACACGATAACCGTCACAGCCTACCAATCCGACGGGCTTTCAACAACAAAAACTCTAACCCTGAAAGTTGAAGCTGAGAATAGTCCACCCATTGTAGATTTCTCTTACAGCCCCCCGCTTCCTCTAGCAGGAGAGGCTGTTAGTTTTATCGACAAATCTTACGACCCTGACGGTAACATTGTCCTTTGGCACTGGGACTTCGGCGACGGAACAACCTCCAGTGATAGGAATCCAACACATGTTTATGTCTCTCCTGGCACTTACACAGTCACCCTGACAGTTAGAGACAACAAGGGGACAGAGAAAAGCATAATCAAAATTATACAAGTTGAAGCTGTGCAAACTGTTAGAACTTCTAAATCTAAATACTTGTTTACACTCGCTACTATTATGCTTGGAGTTCTGATAGTGTTAACCACTTCCTATATCCTCGCAAAAAGACGCACCCCAAAACCTCCGCCATTACCACCGCCTCCTCCTCCCTCTTGAGATGTATCGTACAAGGACATATCAAGATTTTTTAAATTGTTCATAAATTTTTGAGAAAAATAAACTAAAATAAACTTAAACATGGAAAAGAGTTTCAAAGTTTTGAATAAAGGTCTGCTTTTACAATGTATACTAAAGTGTGGCGTTTAAAGACACGTTCTTTTGTCAACTCGGTAAACGGAAGAGGTCTAAATCTAGCACACGCATAGCCTATTTCGACACCGCATCACTCAGCCTAGTCAAGACGGTTGTCGATGAGGGCTAGATAATCTACGGAGACAATGGAGCCCTTGACTATCTATGGAGAAAGTGCCTGGAATACCTAGATGCCAACGAATTGTCTGAGCGTATAGACGTTTAGCTTGCACTTGCAAGTTTTAAGATTACCATTTCCCTCGCATAGACGAGCAATTTCTAGTACAAACGAGAGGTTTCATAGTAACGCGCTCGAAATACTCGATTATGCGTGCTATGAATCGAAGAAGTTCACTGAAAATGACACTTTTTTGAACAGTGCCTTTTCATTAGGCGGGCTAAAAACAAACTAGTTTAATGAACTTACAGGAACATAAAAAGCGCGCGCTACGTAAAGAGGCCACCTGGGCTAGAGAAGCATGGTGCTCCATTTACCGGTGAACATCATGACAATTTTTTATATTGGGAGTGTCTGTTACCTAGGGGTTCAGTATGAAGCCTCAAGTATCCTCTACAAGCTTGTACTATGAGCTATACGAGGAGATAAAAGATATTTCCCTTGTCGACATCCACGAGCACCTTAATCCAGTGAAGCTGTCGCACTCAAGCTTTGAAGACATACTTTTCTACCATTATCTTGCCACCGAGCTTGCCTCGGCCGGCATGAACAGGTTCGAGTTTGAAAAGAGAAAGGGGGTGGACAAGCTACACTACGCGTTGCCTTACTTCAAGTATGTTAGGAATACCTCCACCTTCTGGAGCCTCAGACAGTTGCTACGCGACCTGTATGGGCTAGAGGTTGAGGCCATCGACGATAATAACTGGAAAAGCATCGTAGAGGCGCTCGAGGGGGCCGCAAACGACGAGAGAAGGGCTTTCAATGTGATCACGAGGGAGGCTAGAGTTGTTAAATCTTTCCTGACGCTTCCACCCTTCTCCGATGTGGCAAGTTACAATAGGGATTTGTTCACAGGGGTTCTGAGGGTTGACAACCTGGTCTCTTCACTGAGCCAAGATAGCCTGCTAAACCTAGAAAAAATCACCGGGCTCGACACAGCGACTCCAGAGGGTCTTGGCCAGGCCATAGAAGCGCTGTTTAAAAAATATGAGAAAGACATCGTAGCCGTGGCGATGAGCCCCCTCCCTGGCGAGACCTATACAAGAGTATCCTCCTCAGAGCTCTCACTCTACCTAAGAGAGCTTAAAGTCAAGGGGTACGTCGAGCAACGCGGAATGGCCTCGCTGTCATCGTACATTTTGCAAAATTTACTTGAACTATGCAGGGAGCGCGGAAAAGTCTTCCAGTTAATGCTTGGGGTCCAAAGACCAGTTCCCGGCGCTGCGCCGCCAGACTACGCGGTAACACACGTAAACGAGGAACAGCTATTGAATCTGTCGGGGATATTTGCCCTATACCCCGATGTCAAGTTCGACCTCATAGTGGCCGATGCCCGCCTAGTCCACCCCACTACCGTGGTCGCGAAGAACTATCCCAACGTTTACGTGAGTGGCTACTGGTGGTACTCCCTGTACCCCTCAATCATGAGGGAAACCCTCATGCTAAGGCTTCAGATGCTTCCCTACAACAAGATTGGTGGCTTCTTTAGCGATGCCTATGTTGCCGACTGGGTCTACGGCAAGGCATCACTTATTAGGAAACTGACTGCAAGCGTGCTAGCAGAGATGGTTAGCGAAGGCTACATGGACAAAAACCTCGCAGTAGAAGTTGCTAAAGCTATCCTCCTCGAGAACGCCAAAAAAGTCTACAACCTATCTTAACCTTAAACCATTCATTACGTCTTTTTAGGGACTAACGGGTTCCACTATATTACTGATGTCTTACTTCTCACCCTTAAAGAAAGGAATCTAGACTTCTCCAAGAACCAGGCTGTTTACCAAAAGAATAACGTCGTTACTTTAGGTGAATATAATAAATTTGAAACCTCAGCAAAAGGAGTACAACAGCCAGTACCATACTCGTTACAAATGACAAAGCGCTAAGGACCAGGGCGATGTCTTAACTTAAGCCAATAGTAGCATTTATATAGTGTTGCAAAGTTTGTAATACAGTATGAGTGTTACTGTGAGCGTGAGGATCCCGAAAAAGCTTAGAGACGAGGCTAAGAGGTACGGCATAAACATCAGCGAGGTGGCCCGGAGGGCTTTGGAAGAAGAAGTTAAAAAGCGGCAACTGGAGGAAGCGACAATGGCGGCAAGACTGCTGGGGGAAATTTTTTCTAAGATTCCCCAGGGGGAGATTGTGGAGTGGCTGAGGGAGGCGAGGAGAGAGAGGTAGGCTATGTCTTAGATGCCAGCGCTGTTGGTGCTCTGTTGGAGAGAATGAAGGATAAAGGGCTAATTTACCTTAAAGGCTCGTTGATACTTGACTTGACGTTGTACGAGCTTGGGAACATTATTTGGAAGGCTTGCCGTTTAAGGAGGGTGATAAGCGAGAAGGAGGCAATGGAAGGTGTCAAGGCTCTGGCAAAAGTGCTAGAGCTGACAAGGCGCGTCGAATTGAAAGGCAGAGAAATGGAAGAGGTTATGAAAATAGCCCTCGGCCTGGGTCTAACCTTTTACGATGCCTCTTACCTTTACCTCGCAAAGTCCAAGGACTATGTACTAGTCACGGAGGACGAGGAACTTTTGAGGCAAGCGGCAGTTACTGGTGTGAGGGCCATCAGGGTGGAGGAGTACCTTTTGGAGTTTGCGCCTAAATAGCTCTAAGGGTTACACAGTCCCATGGTCTTCAGGATCTAAACGATAAAACCAAGTAGGGCCGCGCTAAACAGGTTTTACTCATAAATAGCCTTCCTAGAACCTACATCTAGAAAAACAACTACTTGCGACGAGCGGTCAATAAGGTATATTATCCTGTACTTGCCTACTCTCCAACGCCAATATCCTTCAAGCTCACCCCTTAGTTTTACCCCTGAGAAGGGGTTGGCGAGAATATCGTTTATGGCTTCTAAGACTTGAGTTTTCACG
>Ga0080005_128554_pt1 | contig 11132 bp, 14 predicted proteins | sample JossMetagenome_2_FD_69208 | JGI IMG/M metagenome (GOLD analysis project Ga0080005, IMG submission 69208) | Hot spring sediment microbial communities from Joseph's Coat, Yellowstone National Park, USA - JC3_ASED (SPADES assembly) (version 2) | ecosystem: Environmental > Aquatic > Thermal springs >... | reverse complement strand
TCAGCTTCTCCGCAAATACTTGAAAATAGGCTTTGGGCCATGCCAAGGTAGGGGCTGTCTATTAATAGCGGCTAGGATCGTTGCTAGAAGAATGAGTAAGAGTCTCGGAGATATTCTAGTGAACTATAGTGTGAGACCCCCCATTACTCCAATCCCAGCGAAGTACTTTACAACTGTAAGCCTCGCCTTTCAAGGCGGGGAGGAGGTCAGCCGAGGTGGTAAGAGTTGAGAATATTAATTATTGGTGCGGGGGTTAGTGGATTATTCATAGCATACGAGTTGCTAAAGCGGGGGTTGAAAGAAGTATTGGTTCTAGATGCAAAAACACCTGGTTATGGTGCATCATTGAGGAATATTGGGTGCTTCAGATCATCATTTACGTCACGGGAACACGTGTTATTAATGAAGGAGAGTATTGCCAAGTGGCTTGAAATTAAGAGGGATTGGGGTGTATTCATTGAGCAGAGGGGCTACCTGTGGATCGCTAGGAGAGAGGATACTTTAGATGTATTTAGGGAACTAGCTAAGTTTCACAACTCGCATGGTGTTCCAACAAGGGTCATTGGAGTAGATGAACTGAGTTCAAGAGAGCCATACATAAACACTAGTATCGTTAAAGGAGCACTATTCGATCCAACCGCCGGTAAAATGAGTGTTATAGAGGTCTTTACAGAGCTCTACATTAGAGTTAAGAAAATGGGGGGTATTATAATACCACATACACCAGTCGAGAGACTAGTTTCTAGCGGTGGAATAGTGAAATCAGCACTAACACCCAGAGGAGAGTACACTGCAGACGTGTTTGTTGTTGCAGCCGCAGAGGGTAGTAGGAAAATACTAGAATCCATAGGAGTTAATGCACCAATAGAGCCTAGTCCAAGGCACCCATTGGTTACAGAACCATACGCCGAGGTGATTAAATCTGGTCTAGTAATAGATTGGGATACTCCTGGGTCGCCGCACATTACTCAAACACAACATGGCTCTATAATACTCGCTAGAGACATTAAGGATGAACCATGGATGCCTTTGAACTCTCAACGCCACGATGCCTTCGAGAAGATCATAAAACCCCTCAGTGAGCTCTATCCATTTCTGAGAAATGTAAATGTAAATAGGTATTGGATGGGATACTACGACATGACGCCAGATCACCACCCAATATATGGACCAATTAAGCCATTTGAAAACCTATACATAGCGACTGGCTTTAGTGGGCATGGATTAATGATGGCTCCCATAACGGGTGTCCTCATAGCAGACTGGATCCTCCACGGTAGACCCAGAATTAGTGTCGCGGAAAACCTAGTGCTTGAGAGGTTTGAAACTGGTAGGTTAGTTAAGGAGATAGCCGTGGTTGGTTGAACTAAATAAATCTACTGGGCTTTACCACTCGTGAATTTTGTTAGTAGATCTAGTAGCTCATCGATTTTCTTCACACCACTAACATCGCTTTTCCTCTTTATCTCTCCACCGGATACATGGAGTAGCATTGTTGTTGGCGATGCATGAACATCGAATTTCTTAAATGCAGAGCTCGCAGCCTCTGAAACACACTCCCTTGAAAACCAATCACACAATACCACTACGTAGTTTACCTCACTAAACATTTTACCAAAAATCTTGACGAATGGATACCAGTAGTTGTCATACACTCTACATGCTGGACACTTAGTATTGTCGAAGTAGATCATATAGTAGCCATCCCCCCACGGTAATCCAGGGTTTCCACTAACCTGCTTTAAAACCCACTTCTCCCTATTGAAATCATACACATATATTCCATGCGGAGAATCAACATCTACTTTATCGAGCTCAAGCCCCTCCCTCCCCTTCTTTTTCTCGGTTTCAGACATAAGCATTTTCTTCAGTAAATCGAGTAAATCTCTCTCCATGGAGACAACACCTGAGTACCCATAGAGTTTTCTAGGGATTTATGGGTTAATAATGAGAAATACTTGGTTTCAAAGAGATTCTATTAGGGTTAGATAAGTTAATAAACCATGTTGTTTGTTTCCTTTATTAACCCTTAAATCAATATACCTAAATAAAGAGGGTATTTAACCATGGTGCGTAAATACGTACTTGAAGATATTGTAGAGTTATATAATAAACTCCACGGCGTTGAAGCCCAAGCTAAGATATTGGAGATTAAAGATAATGGAATAGTGTTTGTGGAGTTTAAGGGATCCTTCTGCCACACATGCGGAGTAAGAGACTGGTTAGAGGACCTTGCATATTTAGCTCAATCACGTGGTATTCAGGTAGAGCTCGTAGAAATGATTGAACCGAGGGGTGAAGAGAGGGATTTTAAAAGAGTAGGAGTATTTAAGCTCAGTGGATCTAAGAATATTGCTTGTGGTGGTTTAAGTGGCGGGGAGAATTGTTGATGAAATAGATAGAAAGATAATTTCGATTCTAATGGCTAATGCAAGGACAACGTATAGGGAGATAGCTAAAAGTGTTAGTTTAACAGATGTAGCTGTAATTAAGAGGATTAAGAAACTCGAAGGCAGTAAAGTAATTAAGAAGTACACAGCCATCGTGGATCCAACTGCACTAGGCTACTCTAAGATCAGCTTTACAGGCGTAAATGTAAAACCCGAGAAATTATTCGATGTTGTGAGAGAACTTAAAGATAAGAACTATGTAAAATACCTTGCATTAACTACTGGAGACCACGACATAATAGTCGTTATATGGGCTTCTACAGGCGAAGAACTCGATAAAATACACAGCGAGATCAAGAGTATTGAGGGAGTAATATCCGTATATCCAGCTATACTCTCCGAGGTCCTTAAAGACGAGGCATATGTCTAGAGTCTTACTTATATAAATAAACCTCGTCTAAGCATAGACAGGGGTCTCGAATTGAGTGTTAATCAAGGCGTCTTCACCCCTAAACAAGACTTATTCAAGTATCTCTTACCAAGTGGTATACCAAGAAACTCACTGGTTATAATCGCGGGAGAGGGAGGTTCAGGTAAGTCGGTGATCGTTGCACACTTAGTTAAAGATGCTATTTTATCGGAGGAGCCAGTTGTGTATGTAGCGATCGATGACGACCCGCAAACTGTTTTAAACCAGTTAAATACCTTTGGTGTTAAAACACTCGAGGAGTGTAATAGTAAGCGCTTGGTTATTATTGATGGTTTTAGCTACCTTATGCAATTCAAAAAACCTCAGCCATGCGTCGAAGAGGAGATTCTACTAGATTCACCTGGTAAATTAATTAACTCCATTAGCAGAGTTGTAGATAAATACAAGATCACTGACAAGGGACTCGTAGTAGTGGACTCTCTTAATGATATAGTAATGCTCCTCGATCCCACACGAGTGGTGGAGTTTATAAAGTCTCTAAGGGCAAACTTCGCCAAGGCTAGAGGAGTATTGACTATTGCAACACTACACACTTCAACAACAAGTTTCAAAGAGTATTTACTGAGTATAGAGCACCTTGTGGATGGAGTTATAGAAACTGGCAGTATACCGGAGGAACTAGCCCAACACATACCTATATTCGTTAGACAAATCGTTGTTAGGAAAATGAAGGGTGTGGATAGTAAGCAAGGCCCCGTACTATATGGAATTGATAGAGAGGGGTTGAAGCCCGTTATATTGAAGATTTCAGGCTCCACAAAGTAGGTTTTTCCTTGATTTAATAACCCAGTGTATTTTCTCCAGTGTTTTCAACGCGAGATCTTCTTCCCCCTTCCCAAAAACGTATAAACCCAGAGGTGAATACTCAACCTCTCCACAATGTAGAGATGGAGCATCCTCCTCCAAGTGGATTTTAGCTATGTAAGCGTGTTCGCCTCTCCTCCCACAAATCAATAATTTAACTCCACAGTACTCTACAAGGAGCATTAGGTATGGTCCTTGCATCTCCCTTATAGTCCTCGTAGCTCTCTCTGTAAGTTTCCTCGTGAACTCCTCCATCAAGAATCAATCACACTAGACAAGGTATAGATTTCTACGTGTATCCTCGGGTAGTACTTCCTCGTTGACTATAATAGCTGTTAGTGGTGGATTCATAGTTTTATACCCAGTGATGATGAATCTAGAGGGATCAGTGATGTTGACTTGCTCCATTTTCTCTCCAAATCTAAGGTTTAAAACTCTCACTTTAACGTAGAATCCATCACTTCTCTTAACATATATGTACTTCCCGTGCTTTAAGCCCATGAACAACACCCATTATTTAACTCTATGCATACTCCACGTATATATGTAGCCTAAAATAAAGTTTACAATGAAGCCAACAATTACACCCATTAATTGACCAAGCCAGAAGGGTGTTCCAAGTAGTAGTGGGAGTGCATTTGCAAAGGAAACCTGCGATGCAAAGCTAGCAATACTTGCAACGTGGTATTTTAGTAAGCGATGAGCCACCCTAACCCAGGTTCTCTCGAGACCCGTATCCTTAAATGTTATTAATTCATTTAATGTAAAATTAGAGAATACACTCGCCTCAAACCCCATGGATGATGCAACTGTATTAATAAGAACTCCAAGGTATTGCTTAAGTCCATTATAAACGAATACGGCAACAGCGAGGTTAACTAGGATCCCTGATGCACCTATAGCTATAAATGATAATACTCTCAGTGGCTCGGAGAGAGGCAGTTCCAATATGCGTGGTAGTTTCTCAGAGTATACCCTGTACAGATCTTCGCTGGATAGATCAATTAACACCACATTACTCGATAAAGCTGAACCCTTATACCCAACAATTACTCCACCGCGGTGAAAGCCGAGATTCTCTATACCAATAATTCTCATTAATAGTCTGTGAAACAATGGTAGTTTAACTACTATAATAAATGATTCAAGCAACTCGACATCTCCGATTTTACCTTGGACAACGCCAAGCCATGGCTTAGCGATACAAACCCCATTGCTTTGCTCAAAACACTTCTCCATATAGTGCACCATAATAGCTACTTTATAGAACCCCTCTTCCTCGCTAGACTAATGTAGTAATTAGCTGAGTATGGATAGTCTTTTTCACCATACCCATTCACACTAGCCACTGCGTAGAATGATGTTAACGCATCAGAGATCATTGATGGAAGTCCACGCTCCCTCAGAGAGCGAGATATATATGAGTAGTCCTTCATAGCCCACAACGCTTTAAATCTCACGGGTTTCTCACTAACGACTCTCTCTATGTATCTCTCAATTATTTGCCCAAACCAGAGCTCTCTTGCAACGTCGAGGAGTAATTTATAGTCTACACTATATGCCTCGAGAAGCATAATAGACTCAGCTAATAATGCAGGAAAAGCCAGTCCAATATTGTTGAGGGCAAGCTTTAAAACAATGGCGCTCGGTGGCTCGCCAACGTAGTATACCCTGCTACTATACAACTCAAGTAAATCCTTTACCGCGTTGTAAACACGTTTCTCAGATGCAACTATAGTTACAAGTCTACAATCACTTGCTTCACTACTACTACCATAAACTGGTGCTTCTACATAGTCTATGCCCCTATCGCTAAGTATTTTCAATGCCTCTAAGCTAGCTTGAGGTGTGACTGTGCTCGCGTTAATAAAAACTCCTTTACCTCCACTAAACTTCCTCGAAATCATTGAAGCCACTTCCAGTAGATCCTCCTCTCTCGGTACAAACACTACTACAGCTTCACACTCAGCTATTAGTTTCAATGGATCATCATAGACTACGCCACCAATCTCTCTCGCAACTAGTTTAGCTTTATCAATAGTTCTATTGTAGTATCCGAGATTAACACCCTTTCTAGATAAGCACTTAGCTAGGTTGGATCCCATTACCGTTTGTCCTTGGAGGGTGTTTGTTGGTGTTTCAGGGTGTTTTGTAATGCCCTCCAAGGACTTCCACCTCGCCCACAGGGCTCTAGTGACCACTGCGGGGTCATGGGTGGCCGTCGAGCCCAACGGCACGGGGCTCCCATCTACCACTAACCCACCTAGGCTTGGAGCATTGCTCCCATCACCTAGGCGGGCTCTGAGGAGTAGGTTATAGCATGCTACTACGTCTCTGTGCCACAGCTCTCCACCCTTGGAGCATCTACCAACTCTACTACTATTACTGTAAATTATTTTGGCATTGTGTATTGGGCAGACCCTGGAAGTGTTCCTCGGGTCTACATAAACTACTGGGACGCCATGCTCTCTAGCCTTCTCCTCAATAGCCTTTTGAACTCCTTTGAAAGATGCCTGGTATATCCTGTGCCTGAGCTGGTCGTCCCCAATATGGTTAATCATCTCTCTAGCCGGCTCCTCACCTAGCTCCTCTAAGATAACAGCGTATTGCTTTTCTCTAGCAACTCTAACAACAATATTCGCCAACTTCCACTTCAAATCATTCTTCTTTCTCCTCTCTCCGAGCCCCCTAAGAATCTTCCCCTTAATTCTACAGTTAACCCCGTAGAGTTTATCATATCTTTCTTGAATCCTCTTCCTGCGGTAATAGTAGCCTAAGACTATGTCTTTAAAGCCTGTCTCAAAGAGGAACGCCTTGTCACCAACTAGCACAGCTACGTGGTTCTCGTTGACGTCGACGCTAATGAAGCCCTTGGATCCATATATCTCAACACTCTTCTTGAAGACTAAGTAGATAATCAATCGCCTATTTCTCTTATCGAGCTTAACCCTGGCTTCGGAAGCAAGTCTCCAGCCACTATTCAAGTACCTCCAGTAGTGTTTATGTTGCTCTAACTCAACAACAACCCAATCCCTGTGAGTAGCGATTTCAATACTCGTCAAACCCCTCATCCTCCACAAGTGGTCGTCTAGCCATATAGAGACTTTCCTAACCTCTGGATAATCCTTCTTCGCCAAGCCCTTATTCCTGCGTTTAAAGAAACTCTTAGTCCTAGTGGATGCGTCTTGGCACACTGTGTATACGTAGTGCGATGGTAGCTGTGGGTATAGAGACCTCAACTCTCTATACTTCAATGCTTTGAGCCTTGTGAAACTAGTTAACTTGTTTCTCGTAGCATATAGTACTAGTTGCTCAACCATATTCCTATACATACCTTCAAGCTCGATGAAAACCCTGAACAGCTTTCTGGGTAAAGATGTAGACTTAACAATAACTGTTCTAGTAACTTCACTCACTCTCCGCAACCTCCTCCAAAAGCTTTTTGAAACCCTCAACAAGTTTCCTTTTCCTGCGGCTCCTCAACCCGTAGAGCTTCCCAGCGAAGGAAGTCACGAGCTCTATTAAGTCCTTTACGAGCTCTTGGTAGGCATCCTTGGGCTCTTCACCAAAGGCAATCTCTACTCTAACACCATACTGCTTGAAGAAGTACTCCAGGTATTCAAAGCCAAATCTTGTCAATCTATCCCTATACGTTACTACGACTACATCTACCTGCCTATTGACAACCTGGTTGAAGAGCTTTAGCAAACCTCTCCTATCGGTCTTCAAACCGCTCGATATATCACTTAAAACATCGATAACTCTATAACCCCTAGAAGAGCAGTACTGCGTCAAGTACTCTACCTGCTTATCCAAGTCACTCCTCTGGTCTGAAGAGCTTACACGTGCATATATAACTGCCCTAGTCTCCTCTGTGTATTTCTGCCTCAAGCCGAGTATTCTCTCGACTTCGGAGTATGGTATTCTCCACCTACCAGTAGTAGTCCTATAGACTTTGACTCTACCCTCACGAACCCACTGCTTAAGAGTATTATAACTAATACCAACAACCTCACAGAACTCACGAGGCTTCAACAACCTCTCAAAGCCACCGGGCATAACACCATAACCAACCATAAAACACCAAAAAACACCCTAATAAACGCTACTGCCCCTGTTCCAATAATTCCTACTTTCACTATGTTGCTTCACCCTTTGCTTTATTGGATTAAATATATATCACTACCCATAATTAGTTTTAGCATGTATTGGTGTTTAATTTGATAATGCCTGAGAACATTGTTTTGGAGTCTATATATGCTGTGATTTTATTTATTTATATTTTAATCTTGATCCTCATCACTAAGAAACTCTATAAATTAATGACGTTTAGGAATATGAAGAACAATGTTGCTGTCTACTATAATAGAAAGATTATTCACATCACGGCCGGCGGAGTAGTGGCGTTTCTAACGCCATTAATTTTCACATCGCCTCTAATCCCCACGCTCTTTGCTCTAATAATAGCTATAATACTATACATCCCCCACCATAAGGGTAGTCTATTAAATTGGTTTCAGACAGGTGAAAACATGTATGAAGTGAACTTTGCTCTTGCATGGGGTATTTCACTACTCGCAGTGTGGGTTTTAACTGGAAACAAGTACTTCGCTGTAGTTCCACCATTATTTATCTCTATTGGAGATGCCATAACTGGGATTATTAGGAATAGCGTCTACGGTGAGAGAACAAAGTCTTGGATTGGAAACCTGGGAATGATCGCTGTCACGCTGCCAATAGGCTACATCTACTCCGGGATCCCAGGGGTATTAGCCGCTGTTATAGCTAGTGTAGTGGAGCACTTCGAGATCCCACCATACCTAGACGACAATGTATTGATAACGCTCTCAGCCAGCTTAGTCTTAATCTCCTACTCACTAATAACATGTCATTGTGTGGTGATTTATGGAGGAGGAGTGGAGGAGGCTTGAATTAGAGATCTTGAATTGTAGTAAATGTTGGTTAAGTAATAGTAGAACGAGAGCGGTCCCTGGAGAGGGGAATAAGAAAGCCCTAGTAATGTTTATAGGTGAGGCACCAGGCGAGAAGGAAGACGAGCAGGGTAGACCATTTGTTGGCCCTGCTGGTAAGTTGTTGACAGAGTTAATAGAGTCCACGGGATACAAGCGGAGTGATGTATACATAACAAATGTAGTTAAGTGCAGGCCTCCGGGTAATCGAGACCCCGAGGAAGATGAGATCGAGGCATGCCTCCCATACCTCTTAAAGCAAATAGACCTCATTAAGCCCAAGATAATTGTTACTCTTGGTAGACATGCAGGTTCAACAATATTCAGGCTTGCGGGGTTAAAGTGGACTAGTATGGCTGTAAACCATGGTAGAGTATATGTTGGTAAAATACAGGGGAGGGAGGTAAAGATCATTCCAACATACCACCCAGCCTCAGCACTATATAAACCACCACTACGTAGAGTACTCGAAGAAGACTTCAAAAACACAATTAAGCCAGCAATAGATGAGGAAATGGGTAGAAAGCCTCAGCAACGTGGAAAAACAATATTTGACTACATTTGACCCAATACACTATAAAGGATGCTTTAATTTGAAGGCGAAGACGTGAAGACACGTATCTAAAACATTGTTCTCTACACTCAGCGTCCAGACTATTTAATTCTCCTCGAGTTAATTAATGTAGGTATAAATGCGCTGCGTATTTATACTCCAATAAGAGTGGTTTAGGTGAGTATGTTTACACTTAGACATGTTTCTGGATTGTGTATACTAGTGTTGTTTTTACTGTTATTAGCTACATCTCTACTCACACATAGTAGTGGAGACATAATCTACATTAGTGAAAGCGACTTAATTAGACACAACCCAAGCGATCCCGTCTACTTGTCTATAGCTGACGGTAGAGTTGTTATTAGATTAGGCCTCTCGAAATCTCTCAATGTAGATAGCGCCTTACTCGTACTAGTCACTAGTAGTCCACGTGGTATCGTCACACTTCCTACGAAGCCTGAGACCTATCTAGAAATAGTTGTGATTAGTTGTAAGTAAATGTGAGCACGTGATTGTTCTTCTTCGTGTGTTGTGTGAAACGCTTTATAAGCTAGGTCTAATAAATGGGTAGAGGGATGTACTGATGAGTCTCCCTGTGAGGGCTACTGTGACCGCTAAGGTGGAGGCGGTCACCCCCAAGGGAGATGAGGAGCTCTTATTGGAGTTTTTAAGAGTATACCGTGAATCGGTCCAGTTAGTTATAAATGAGATATGGAGTTTAAGTGAAACACCATCATGGACGGAGTTACACAGTATGTTCTATTGTAGATTAATTAGAATTGGTTTTAGAGCACACCATGTATCAGAGATATATAAACGAGCTAAGGAAGTTGTTGAGTCAACTAGGAAGAACAATGGATCAAAGCCATTACTCAAGAAACTAACAGCAAGAATACACACCCTGGATTATAGACTAGACCTAGACAGGAAGACAATTAAGATAACAGTATTATATGACAAGTGGGTTGAGTTAAAACTGAAGTGGTATAGCTACCTCAACAAGTACCTCGATGGCTCCTGGAAGCCCGGTGAAATAATAGTGAGCTATAGACATGGTAGATTCTACGTATATATTACATTTCATAGAGACATAGTACCCAGAGATCCCCAGGCAGTAATGGGTGTAGACTTAAACTTCAACAATATAACATACACGATAATAGACTTGAATAGCAACCTAGTCTCTATAGGTGTAATACCGTTTAAGGGGTTGAAGAAGGCACTACACTATAGGAAACTAGCTGAAGAGCTACAGAAAAAGCACCCGAGAAACTGGAGGTTCTTGAAGTGGGCTAGGAGGGTTAGAGCTAGATGGCTTAGTAAAGCGAGAAATCTACTAGTAGACACAGCACACTATGTCTCAAAGAGACTCGTGGAGGTAGCTAGAGAGTACAACGCTGTGATAGTATTCGAGGACTTGGAGGAAATAAGAGAGAATAGTAATGGTGGTAAGAGACTATCATGGATGAAGCCACTATGGTGCTATAGGAGGATACAGGAGTACACAGAGTACAAGGCATTGATAGAGGGTATTAGGACAGTATATGTCAACCCAGCGAGAACATCTAGGAAACCCCCTAATGGCAAGAAAATAAAGTTCATAAACTATAGATTTGTACAACTAGGAGACACAGTAACATCGAGAGACGTTGTAGCCTCATGGAACCTGGCACTGAGGGGTTTAAAGCGGATGAAGGGCTTTTGGGTTAAGTGGAGCCCTGATAGCCCCCGCAGTGAAGCAGTGAAAACCCGAGCCAAGCGGGGGAACCCCGAGGCAAAGAAATATTTAAAAATAATTACAGCTATCCAGAAATAATCACCTCGGGGAAACCCTAATCCACCGAGAGAGGCTGTTGAAAGACTTAAGCTACTCTCAACGCTGCAGTTCACTCTACCAGTTCTACCAGTGGTCTATATGGGTGACG
>Ga0080005_134584_pt2 | contig 11150 bp, 9 predicted proteins | sample JossMetagenome_2_FD_69208 | JGI IMG/M metagenome (GOLD analysis project Ga0080005, IMG submission 69208) | Hot spring sediment microbial communities from Joseph's Coat, Yellowstone National Park, USA - JC3_ASED (SPADES assembly) (version 2) | ecosystem: Environmental > Aquatic > Thermal springs >... | reverse complement strand
GGAAAATCAATTAACCCTAATGTAAAGGGTGTTAAGGTATGTATTATAGGTGCAGGTAGTAAGGCATTCATATCCAGCCTATTAAGGGACTTTGCCCTAACACCCAGCCTACATGGAGTTACCTTAATGTTAATGGACATTGACGAGCATAGGTTGGCTAGGTCTTATCAACTGGCCCTAAAGTACTTCAGCGAGTTGAAGGTTCCCATAAACGTTGAGAGGACTATGGATACTAAGGCTTGTATTGAGGGTTCATCCTTCGTACTTAACCTAGCCTTCGCAATAGGGTACGACCACTGGGGGGTTATGGTTGATGTCGCCGAGAGGCATGGCTACTACAGGGGTGTTGATGCAACGGAGTGGAATATGGTGTGCTGTTACCCAACCTTAATGGGCTATAAGCAGTATTCAGTAGCCCAAAACATAGCCAGCATAGTTGATGAGGTTGCCAGGGACGCGTGGATGATTCAAATCTCAAACCCAGTTCTCGAAACAGCAACCCTAATACACAGGCTCTACCCTAAGCTTAAACTGGTGGGTTACTGCCACGGGGCCACTCACGGCGTTGAGCAGTTGGTTAACAAGGCCCTTAAACTGAATATGAGTAAGGTTGAGTGGCAGGCCGTTGGGTTAAACCACGTGGTCTTCCTAACCAGGTTCAGGTATAATGGTGAAGACGCGTACCACCTCATCGACGAGTGGATTGAGAAGAGGGCTGAGGAATTCTGGGCCAATTACGTACCAGGGCCGTGGGAGGAGACGCTGAGCAGGGCGGCAGTGGACATGTACAGGACCTACGGGCTGTACCCACTGGGTGATACGGCCAGGAGTGGTACGTGGAAGTACCATAGGGATCTCAAAACCAAGATATACTGGTACGGTCCAGTGGGTGGTATTGATTCAGAGGTTGGTTGGGGTATTAGGATGCTTCTTAACCAGGAGAATGAGAGGAGGCTTGAGGAGACGGCCTTCAACCCAAGCATCAAGGCCACTGAGGCTTATCCACCCAACAAGAGTGGGGAGCATATCGTCGATTTCATCGATAGTGTGCTTAATGGCGTTGAGAGGAGGATAATACTCAACGTGCCGAATGAACTAGGCATACTACCCAGGCTCCCAAGTGATGCCATAGTGGAGGCCCCAGTTTACGTCACGGGAAACAACATCAGGCCTGAACCCATAGTTAACGTACCCAGTAGAATGTACCCCTACGTATGGTACCCCAGGCTATCAGTAACGGAAAGGGCGCTTGAGGCTTACCTGGCCGGTAGTAAGGGACTCCTAATAGAGGCACTTATGCATGATCCAAGGACTAGGAGTAATGAGCAGGCCAGGGAGGTTATTGAGGACCTGCTTAATTTACCATTCAACAGTGACCTTAAGGCCCATTACAAGTGAACCCAACCTTAAGGGTTAGGGTTTAGGTATTTTTAGGCTTGATGTAGGGTATTGTTACTCTCGGCATACACCTACATGCGTGCTAGTAATCAGTTTAATTAAAGCTGAGGTTGTGATGAGTTTAGGTGGCTTAAGCCTAAGGCCATTAACAGTCTCAGTGGTCTTCATCAGCGGGCCAAAGGGTGGTACGGGTAAGAGCACCATAGTGGCAAACATGGCCTCCATGATCGATGAACCAGTGGCAATACTTGACCTGGGCTTTGACGGTAACGTAACCGCCAGCATGCTTCATAAAGTTGAGTACACCGACGATAACACTGGTTTCATAGACTACGTGGCCTACGGATCAGAGTTCAGTCTACTTGAGTCCAAGGAAGAACCCAACGTCAAGTTAATACCACCAGGCTCACTTAAGAGCCTTAGGATACCTAGGTTAATGTTCTCAATACCCCTTGAAGCCATGGCCAACAGGATCTCTAACATGGTTGCTCTACTGGCTAAGAATGGTTTATCAATACTGCTAATAGACCTACCGTCAAACCCAAGCTTCCTCGGCCCACTGTACCCCCTCCTAGTCTACTACAGTGACATAGTTAACGTGGTCACTGAGCCAGGCCATGTTTACTCAAGCATATTGAGTGAGCTATACAAGTGGCTGGTCAAGGTTGTTGATGATGAGGCCGTAGTTAACGTCATTGTGAATAAGTACCACGAATACTTCAACGGTTACCCAAAGGAGGCTAATAGGTACGTGATAAGGGGTAAGGTGTACCTGGTTAGGCTCGACCCAGCGGCCATGGCGCTTACATTGAAGGGGGAATTGGCTGTTAAGTACAAGGAAGCCTTCCTCTTCAGGAAATCCCTAGAGGAGTTGACTAGGGATATTGTTAACCAGGTGAGCATGTACATGGGGGTGGTTAGATGATTAAGGATATTGATAGGATTAGGAGGGTAATAACTGAGGATGATGATAAGCCGCAGCAAGCCATTCAACCGGTACCGGTTAAGAGGAGTAAGACTGACATAGCCATTGAACTCCTCGAGAACTTCACGGAGATATTCGGCGAGGATGATGAACTGGTGACCAAGATACTGGATAAGGTCACAGTGGACGACATATGCATTGAGGTGGGTAAGTACAATTCAAGGCTAGCAGACTTCATAAAAGTCTGGTTAAGGTTTAGGTTAAGTAGGTGTGGTCAGTATGGTGAAGAGAAGCATAACCAAGTACAGCAGCCTCATAAATAACGGCCTCAACGCCCTAATAAACCACGAGGTAACGCAGGAAGCCAGCATACGCAAATACAGGGTTAATGACGATAAACCACCTAGGGAGGTCATGGTTTACGTTAGGGAATGCGGCGAATTGAGGCAATGGTGTATCAGTAGGTTGAGGATACTGCTGAGTAGGTATAGGTGGTATGACGTGGTTAACCTGCTTAAGTCAAGTAAAGCCAGAGGGTTAAACATGGTTGTCCTAATGGCGCTGGCTGATGACGAGGAGGGGTTAGCTAGGTACATATCCACCGGCGCATTTGATAAGACCAAGGTAATTCAGGTAATAGCCAGCGAACTTAAGGTAAGTATTAATGAGGCTGAGGACATTATTAATGGTGGTAGGCGTGAACATAAGCCATTGAGGATGCTTAAGTGGAATTTCCTACCAAGGTCAATATGAACTTCAACACCAGGGTTAAGCTGCTGGCATTAGCGTCAGTAATCACCATAATATCATCCTTTGTAACTAGGTATGCGTTAATAGTATTGGCCGTAATAATACTGGCGTTTAGGGAGGACGTAGCCATATTAGCCCTATCAATAAGGCATCCCGTGCAGCCCCAATTGGTGATTAGGGATAATTACGTATATGACCCAGTTAATAAATTAGTTCACTCCTTCATGTTGATAGAGCCCCTACATGACTTACTAAGGCTGGGTGAGGATAAATTCACCAACCTCATTGATGAGATGCTGTTAAGGTTAAACCTGTGTGACAGGTGCTACGTAACCTTCATGGTTACTGGTGGTAGGAAGATTGCCAGAGTATCGATGCTTGATGAGCCACCGTTTAGTGGGTTTAGGGATTTCCAGGCTAATGTAGTTAAGGTGCTTGGGGACTACTTCATGGTGAGGATGCTTAAGGGTGATGAATTAAAAACCATAATCAATCAACTACAGTACCCAGTCAGTAGCCTGATAACCGTATTAACACCACCACTAATTCTTGTACCACTGTTCGGCGCATTAGGTGTAGTACCTTGGATTACCTATGCGGCTGTGGTTGTCTGGTACTACATTAGTGGTGGTGTTATGGTTAATGGTGGGCTTCAATTCATGAGGATTAGTACCAGGAATGGTTTAATGACCAGTAAGGTAACCCAAACCGACGTCTATCTGCTCGCCAAGGCGTTTCATAACTCTGTGAGTGAATATGCGTTGGTTATTTCTGGAAATAGTGAATTATCTTCATTAGCTGCTAAGGAGTATCATAAGGCCTCTGAGTCCCTTGTGGTTAAGGAGAGGGGTAAGAGTTATCCTGGCTTACTCTATTGGAGGAACGTGATAGATAGGTTAACGTCAGGGGAATTACCATTGAGAATCCTCCTGCTTAGCAATAGTGACGTGGACCACATGGGTACCATTAAGAGTAGGATGGCCTCATATGCCCTATGGGCACCTGGAGAATTCCTACTAAGTGGGTTATCCCACGATGCCGCAGTCTTCATCCCACTAACCGGTGGTAAGCTCAGTCTAACTAATGATGGTAGGGTTATTAGGATTGGTCAAGATAGCCTAGGTAAACCCGTTGAGGTTGACCTTGACTCACTGCCAGCAGGCCACATGCTGCTTGTCGGCCCCACTGGAATGGGTAAGTCGTGGGCTGCTAGGTCCATACTCGCCAAGTTGATTAAAATGGGCATGGGCATCGTAGTTATTGATCCTCATGGAGAGTACTCGAACCTAGGCTTACCTGTCGTAGATGTCTCCGAGCGTTTCGTGAACTTCACAAGCCCTCCCAACATCCGTAACATCAAGGATGCTACGTTGAGGATAGCTCAGTCTATATCAGAGTCCTTCGGTATAGAAGACCTAGATACGCTGCTAAGCGACTTAGGCAGTGTTATTGGGCATGGTGACTTTAGGTTAGTCTTCAGTAATGCTGCCAAGAGGACCTTAAGTATTGAATTGTCGTACATATATGATTTAATATCAAGTGAACTGGGTAGGAGGGGGTTCATTAAGCAGGAGGAATTGCTAAGCGGCATTATATTATCCTTTAAGTCAATATTACCTAACCCTGAGTTAACGGCCTTCGCCATGAGTCAGGTTATGGCTTACCTATACTCAATGTTTGCAGGTAGGAGGGCTAGGTTGAGTAATGTGCTTGTGGTTGATGAGGCGTACTACGTCATAGGTAGTGGCTTAATGGAGCTCTACGTAAGGGGGCTAAGAAAGTCCGGCCTAGGTGTAATGCTAATAACGCAAACCCTTACCAACGTCTCAGCAACCCTTATCCAAAACATACCCCTAGTGTTAGTCATGGGTGGGCCTGACTCGTACATACTGGAATTAATGAGTCATCTTAGGCTTAATCAAAGTGAGGTTGAGTGGCTTAGACTTGGATTAGCACCCCACATGATGGGCAGTAGAAGTAGGGCACTACTTATAGAGGGACCGATAAGAAGACAGGTACTTGTGGAGCTTGACCCAAGTTTAAAACCAATAAGTGACTGATTTAGAGTAATATATGTAAGCCTGTTAACCCAAAATAAGGTGAATACTTATAAACTCGGAGGTCCTCCTTGTCTCATGATTAAGGAAGAGCAGAAGATGAGCAACAAACCTGCGATATATAAGTCGGAGGAGGAGTGGGAAGAGTTCGAGGAGGAGGAGTTCGAGGAATGGGAAGAGGAGTAAGAAAGGTTCATGATAGGGGTTAAAAGAAATAGAGTGAATTTTCCAAAGCAGCGCTAAGTCATTGGGATTGTACGCGAATCGTATAGGTTTTAGGGTAATTACTGTTCATAAGTTAATCCTACTCACGTATATGGTCTGCCTAATCCTAACATTACACTTCCTGCATTTAAGAAGTCTCTCAATAATGTAGTAACTACCCCTCTCCCTAACAACCTGGGACTCCACCGTTAGGTTTGATCTGCAGCTTGGGCATTGGTAAACCTGCCCACCCAACGCTGCCACGAGTTTCTCGGCCGTATTTAAAGCAGTGGATGTTGGCCTCATCCATTAGAGGTGGATTGGCGCTAATAAAAACCTTACCTGCTGGTGATTCAGGCTTATTAAGCAAGGTGAAGCCTTGAACCCAACCATGTAGCTTATGGCTTCACCTAGCCGTTGTTGCGTCTACTTCAACTGTAATTATTTTGTGGTTGACCGTGCAGTAATATCAAAGGCCCTTGAGTACGGTGTGCCAGTGGTAATCGTAAACCCTAGGGATACTTCAAGCGTGTGCCCAATATGCGGTGGGAAGCTGACTTATATTCATAAGCTTGCTATTTGCATGAAGTGCAGCTTCATAGCCGACAGAGACACCGTGGGAGCAATGAACATTTGGCTAAGGGCTCTACAAACTTTACATGCGCATGCGGGGGTGCCTTGGTCATCCCCAAGAGCTCCTGTGAACGATGAAGCCCGAGGGAGGGGGAGAAGGAAAAGTGAGGGGATGAAAAAGATAAATACAACCATCCACATTTAACTACAGAACATTTACCAGACCCGAACCCCTATACGCCTTAGCAGCCTCAGCCAGTCTCTTAATCCCTTCCACCAAGCGGTTTGTGCTCTCCCAGACGAAGGATACCCTAACCGCCGCCCTATATTGCTCGCTGAAGTAGCTACCCGGTACAACGGCAACGCTGTACTTCTCCATGGCGTACTCAGCGAATTTCTCGCCATCATCTATGTAGTTGGCTAGGTCAACGAAGATGAACATTGAGCCCTTGGGCACGGTGAACCTGGCCTCAGGTAAACTAGCCTTAATGGCGTTAACGGCTACATCCCTCTTGGCGCGGTACTGCTCAACCACATACCTAATATGCTTCAACCTAACCTGCGACCTAAGGTATACCGCTACAAAACGCTGTGCAAAGGATGGTGGGCAGTACGTCATCTCCTCGCCGGCTAATTTAACCTTGGATATGACCTCCCTGGGCCCATAGATGAAGCCAAGCCTCCAGCCAGGTATGCCAGGGTCCTTGGAGAACGTGTTTAGTGATATTACGTTGTCAGGGGCGTACTTGTACATGTAGACGTGGTTACCTTCATATATCAAGGTTCTATACGCCTCATCCGAAATGATCCAGAAGTCCTTATCCTTAGCCAAGTCCGCTATGGCCTTAGCCGTCTCCTCATCGATTATGGAGCCCGTTGGGTTATCGGGCGTTACTACGATCACCGCCTTAGTCTTATCGCTAACCAGCTCCTTAAGGGATTCAACGTTTATCCTAAAGCCATCATCCATGCTTAACCTCAGTCTCTTAATCTTACCACCAAAGTACTCTATGATTGGTTTATAGCCAAAGTATGTTGGATCCATTAATATCACCTCATCACCAGGGTTCAGTATGGTCATTAGGGTGGCAAACATTGCCTCCTGGCCACCGGCAGTTATCACTATATCGTCGGGTTTAACATCAAGTGAACCAAGTCTCTTCAAATCCTCCGCCACCGCCTCCCTCAGTTCAATTATGCCTTGACTGGGTGTATATGCGTAAAGGTCCATGCTCTCCTTAGCCAGCTCCTCAGCCATCATGGCCCTAATCTCAGGCGGTGGCGGAATGCTGGGTTGACCAGCGGACAGCACTATTATATCCCTGTTCTCACGCTTAAGTCTCTCCCTTATGGCATCTATCCTCCTAGTTGGGGACTCCCTTAAGGCCCCCATCCTATCCGAGAAACCACGCACAACTTCACCAATAAGGCTAATATATATGCATTACGTATTTATCTTTAGCAAATCAACGATTCAATGTAGATCGCATATATGATTACGCATAACAATAAACCACCATACACTAGGTTAGTACTCTAAACAATCCGTAATAAAGCACCGAAGGAGCAATAGCCAATGAGGGATGGGTAAACTCAAGTAAACTTATTAATACCCATAATTACTGTATAACCATAAGGGTTAAATTGAGCTAACTCAATAAAACTGGTCATGGTTTACTTAACTAAAATCATTAGCATTAATAATGTGGCAGGTGAAATATGGAACCACGCAAGCAGTATTATGACTCCTAAGGGTGAGGGAGCATGAGGATTGGAATATTAACCAGTGGTGGGGATGCGCCGGGCTTAAACATAGCCCTATACTCATTCATAAGGCTAGTTGAGAAAAGGCATGAGGTTTTCGCCGTGTTTCACGGATGGGAAGGATTCATTGATGGTACCGTTAGAAGGGTTACTTCCCTCGACCTATTACCATATATATCAATGGGTGGTACTATGCTTAAGACGTCCAGGAGGAACGTATTCAATGATGGTGATGCTGATAGGCTAATTAAGGCTATTAATGATTATAACCTGGACTGTGTGGTGGCTATTGGTGGTGATGGGTCCTTAAGGGCCTCAAATGAGGCGATTAAGCTCGGCATTAATGTTATTCACATCCCTAAGACTATTGATAATGATGTTTTTGGTACTGATTTTACTATTGGTTTTGATTCTGCTGTTAATGCTGCTGTTTCTGTTTCTGAGTCCTTTAGGACTACCTTGATGTCTCATGAGAGGGTTGGTGTTGTGGAGGTTATGGGTAGGGAGGCGGGCTGGGTAGCACTACACACAGGACTAGCAACAATGGCAGACGCAACAATAATACCCGAATATAAGCTCAGCCTTAGTTCGGTTATTGACAGGTTAATCAACACCTACAAGACTAAGCACTACGCACTACTAGTGGTGGCCGAGGGTGTTGAGGTTAAGGGCGATATTGTTACGGCAGGTCAAAGCCCACACTCCAACAATGTTGGATACAGGTTAGCTGAATTAATAGAGGAGGTTACGGGCATTGAGACAAGGGCCATTGCCCCTGGCCACTCCATAAGGGGCGTGGCACCAACAGCCTTTGATAGGACCCTGGCAATCAAATACGCCACAGCAGCCTACGAGGCAATTGAGAATGGGTTGTATAATGTGATGGTTAGCTATAGGGGCTCTAAGATAGACTATGTACCAATACCTGAGGTGGCTGGTAGGAGTAGGTTGGTTAGTGGGGAATGGCTTAAACTCTACGAGTTGTATTGGGGTTAATCTAAGTCTTCCTCTATTACTTTTAGGCCTATTAGTTTTGCCATTTCCTTTAACTCCTCCCTGTGGTTTCCAAGTAGTGGTACTCTATGCCACCCCGCACCCCACTTCCTTGCCAGTGTCTTCACGTTTGACTTTGCAATTACCTTTGTTCCGCATGCTGGTAGTGAAAGTTCATTGCCTGTTACGGTGCTCACATGAATGTGCATAACCTTATTAACCGCATCAATGCCTACGGCCGTAAGCTCACTACCAATGGGGTACTCAACGTTAACTGCAGCGTACCTAGTGCCGAGGTGTGATGGTATTATCGAGTACCTAAGCCTAATACCAGGCTTTGGGTTTATTGGTAGGTAGCAGTGGTAGTAAGTAACCTCACCAGTCAACTCATCAGTTACCGGATCCGTAGCTGAGCCTGCAGTGTTGAGTAGGTACTTGCCTATTAAGGCTACTATGAGTGAGTTTGCATCAGCCTCACACATCGGTACGTATTTACCATCCAGCCAAAGCTGCATGTAGGGTAGGCATGGCCAGGCGTCGAGGACTACATTGGTTACGCTCCTGAGGCCTAGGCAGTCTATGCTAATGGCATTAGCCTTATAATCCTCAAGAACCCTATTAATCGCAATGTAAAGCCTAGCTGACTTAAGAACCTCAGGCCACTGCCTATCAGGGTCTGGGTACTGGTATGCACCCTTAACCCAAGCCTCAGCAATTGGCCTAGCCTCCTCATCACTAACCTTACTATAATACCTACTGACAAACTCATTACCGCTCATCAGGGTGAACCTAACACCAATGTTCCTTGAGATTGAGGCCAACCAATTACTCAAATCCCTATTACTAACAATCACTGCATGAGTCTCCCTAAGCCTAGCCAGGGCCACAAGGTACTTAACCTTACCCAATGCGTAATCAGAATCAATACTCCTAGTCACCACAGCAACCACAGGGTACTGCTCAATAAGCCTATTGTAGAGTAGGTAATCACCACCACCCCCAAGGGACTCGGCTATTAGAACTATGGGCTTACCGGTCGTTAAAACCCTCTGAACCATACCAGATGGGCCCTGTAGGTCAATGACAACGTAACCAACCGCGTCACCCTCCTTGGCTAGAAAGTCCTCCAAGTCATCAATACTCCTAGCGTAGTATGGGGTGAACTCCACGTCCGGGTAAAGAGCCTTAAGCCTCCCCAAAACCCTAGACTCAAAACCCTCAAACCACTTAAAGGAGGCCTCAAACATGGATTCAACATCCTTAGGCACATTACCCTGAAGATACCTGAAACTAGGCCCACCCGGGAAGCCAACAGCACCAAGCGGAGGCTCCAGGAAAACAACAGGCAGGCGAACCATAACTCAAGGCCCCTTAAGCATTTTTAAGCATTAGCTACGGCTACTACTTACGGTAATTTGGCAATAACACTCGATACATCGAATCACAGCCCAAAACCATAACAACACCCAAGTCTCAACACTGCTGGGTTGCATTCAAGGACATCTGAAGCTCATTGATCCTCGGAGTGTTGAGCATTAATGTTGCCTAGGCGCCTGGATTCACTAAGCCAGTTGCATTAAGGCCAACTGCCAATTAGAGGTTAATATTGAAGCCATGGAAGAGGGTGATGCTTATTAGGGCTTTGGGGGTTTGGTGTTATGCGTGTTTCGCCCCTTGTTGTTAAGCCTGTGCTACTGTACTCCAGGTATGTTAGGGTTGGGTTGAGTAGTTGGAGGAATTGGGGTGATGGGCTTGATGTTGATGGTGAGGTTTCTAGGATTAACGGTGAATTGGCCTCACTCAAATCCTCCGTGGGTGTCCCTGTTGAGTTTAGGGGTGTTTCAGCAGTTAGTAGTTTAAGTGATATTGAGGGTGTCTTGGGTGAGGTGGATTCAAGTGACGTTGTACTGCTTTACGCAGCCGGTGGTTGGGTTGAGCACATTAGGGCCTTGGCCTCAAGGAGGCCTACACTCGTCTTCCTTAGGCATAGGAGTGGTCATTACTACCTTTGGCATGAGATCATACACGCACGCTTCATAAGGATGAATGTTAGTGATGAGCCTGCTCAACCCTGGTTGAGTTACGATGACGTTGTTGTTGATGACTACGGTGAGTTGGCTGTTAGGCTTAGGGCCCTCTACGCCCTCAGGAATATGAGTGGTTTGAGGGTTGTGAGTATTGGTGGTGTTGGTGGTTGGGAGGTTGGGGCTAGGGCTGCTGAATTGGCTAGGGAGGTGTGGGGTTTAGACATAGTGACTGTGCCCTACAGTGAGCTTGAGGGTGAGGTTAAGGCTGTTGAGGCGAGTGGTGAGGCCATGGAGTCCGTTAAGAGGTCTATGGGTGATTACCTATCCTCAAGCGGCTTAACGGTTAAGGTACCTATTGTTAACGTTGAGAGGGCCTTCATACTTAGGGAGGCTTTACTGAGGATTATGAGGAGGTATAATGCCGACGTGGTCACGTCACCAGGCTGCATGAACCCGATT
>Ga0080005_122495_pt1 | contig 11160 bp, 14 predicted proteins | sample JossMetagenome_2_FD_69208 | JGI IMG/M metagenome (GOLD analysis project Ga0080005, IMG submission 69208) | Hot spring sediment microbial communities from Joseph's Coat, Yellowstone National Park, USA - JC3_ASED (SPADES assembly) (version 2) | ecosystem: Environmental > Aquatic > Thermal springs >... | reverse complement strand
CCACTTCTTCACCAAGAGGGTCAGGGTGGGGGCAAGGATCCCCACACGCCACCCCTCTTTGGCCAACGTTATTGCAAGCCGCATCATAAGAGTCGTCTTGCCCCATCCCATGGGGGCCTCTAAAAGAACATTGCCGTGTTTTAGTCTTTTTGCTATCTCTTCAGTCAAATCCATGACCATGCCTAGGTGCGCATCAACATTGAATTGGCAGTTCAATTTAAAGGCGTACTGCAGAGTATACATGAGGCACGTCTTGAGCCCCAAGGGGTGGGCCACGTTCGTCGTCAACGAGGTGGAGCCCGACCCGAAGGCGGGAGACTGGGCGAAGGCTGGCCTCATGCCCTCCCCCGTCCTCGTCCCGCCCGCCAGGTTAGCCGACGTGGCTGGTCTCTGCGCGGAGGAGCGTCTCGGCGTCACGTCTGTGGCGCTGGGCTACACGAAGAGGGAGCCAAAAAACTGGTTCGAGATGGTGTTGGGGTGGAAGAGGTACTGGGTGCGGCTCGTGCCGGACTGGTCTGCGTCGGCGCCTCTCTCCGCGTCTGCGCACCGGCTCTACGTAATGTGCACAGAGAGGATGTGCGACTTGTCTCCCCTCTTCGCCCTAGCCGACCCCCTGACGTGGCCTAAGTACGCGGCCCGCATAGTGAGGACTTACGTGACGGCCGACGTGCCGAACCGCTGGATCCCCATCTGTGACAAGGTGGACTGTAGCAACTTCGGCCTGGGGGTGGGCACGGAGGTTATGGACATCCTCTCAACTCCGCGGCGCCTCTACTACCTCTTCAAGCTGGCGTACGACAAGAGTAAAGATACTAGGATCATGGGCTACCGCCTGGGGCTGTGGACGGTAGATCCCAGTCGACCCCCCACCAATCCAGACGACATGGAGCCGCGGGGTGGGTTCACGCTGGCTGCCTCCATCGCCCTCAGCCTCGTTGCGCACGTGATACCGCTGGAGGAGGTGATGCGCTACCTCAGACTACGCATTAAGACCTTGTCTTAACCCCTTTCAATCAGCCGGCACCAGAAGCAGAACCCGTTCCCCCACCAACGCGATTAAGTCTCCGCGGCGGTACCGATCACCCCGCCGCGGCCTCGCTCCCAGCTCCTCGGCCAGACCTATAAACTCCACGCCCACCTCCTCTATGACTTCGGCGTTTAGCTGTTTAACCAGCGAAACGAAAACGTCTACAGACAGCGATTCGATGCGGAAGTCGCCGTGCACATCTTTGAAGAACTTTTTTATGTGGTCAAATAGAAACAGCCTAATTCTTTTTTCTTTTTCATTCTTGACGTCGAGAACCTGCATGGGGACAGTAACACATTGGGGAAAAACGAATCATTGAAAGAATAAAATCCCGGGTGCACATGGCGCCAGAACTCCCCCCCTCAATAAAAGTCCTCCTCAAAATAGAAGCCGCGAGACGCGGCATAAGCCCCGAGGATTTATTAAACTATATCTTGATAGGCAAAGACCCCCTGCCGAAGCACGTCTCAGACTTAATTAGGGCGGCGTGGAAAGCAGAGCGTGGATGGAGCGGGATCGCAGAATAAACCATTTTCTCGACCGCGCGGTAGAGAGGCTTAGGGAGAAGTTTGCGGGCAAGACTGGCAACTGGTTGCGTCGCGTCTTGCTTAGGCTAGACGGTGTGAAGGAACTGGAGCCCGGCCACTATGCCGTGGAGGGCAAGCCGGAGCTAGGCGACCGCTACCCCGTCTACTACGTCTGGCTGGAGGGCAGGAGGTGGCGGTGCACCTGCCAGACGACTGCTTGGGGGTGGACGCGGGACGTCTGTAGCCACATCGGCGCGGTGCTTCTATACAGAGAGCACAGACGCGCGCTGGAGAAGGCGGAGAGGCGCGTCGTATACGTCGCCGAGGCCGAGGTGGAGTGCCCCGGCCCCATAACTGCAGACGGAGAAGTCTACATAAAGCCCGCTACCGGGGGCAGGGGGCTTGAGCGCTATGCCCCCTTTCAACTTCCCGCCGTCTCCGGGGGCTGGAGGCCCGGCTGGGCCGTGCGGCGCGGCCGGGCGGGCCTCGGCGGGGTTGCCGCATCGCGCCCCGCTTCACCAGGCGCCAAGCCGCTCCGGGCCTGGCGCCCTAGGCGGCGCCGGGCGGAGGGCCCACACCCGGCGGGGGCGGCCGCAATCTCCATAAGGTTCTTAAGCAAAATAAAATTTGATGATTTGATTCGAAAAAAGGGGAGGTTAGTTCGTGAAACCGCTTCTGGGCCCAGTAGAACGGCACTTCGTCTCTGTGCGTTTCGAAGCCGCATACTTTGCACTTCACGCGGCGGTTTGGTTGTTCTTCCATCTTGGCCCCGCAGTGGGGGCAGATCGTCGAGTAGAGTCTCTCCTCTCTATACGGCACGCCGTACCACTCCGCAAGTCTCTTCAGCCTCTTCCTCAGGCGTCCGAAGTTGAGGAAGACCTTCCTCTCAGCGCTGTAATTATTCTCCTTCAGCTCTCTTATTGACTCGTCGTTGGGAACGTCTGCTACAATCGCGGCTTTGTACTGCAACGCCAGTTGTATGAGCTTTTTAACAACCTCCACCTCAAAGCTTCGCAGTATCCGCCACAACCTGCTCTTTGCCGCCGTAGCTTCTTCACACGCCTTGCCCTTGTTGGCGCATAGGGTGTCCAGCTCTGCGGCCCTTCTCTGGAGGTGTATCAGCTTTGAGACGTCCGGCCTCAACACGCCTCTCTTCAAGATCCTCTCCCCCTCCACGACAGCCCACGAGACGCCGTTGTGGAGGGCGTTGAAGTCGACTACATGCAGGCGCCTCGGCCGCATTGGCGCAACTTCGCGTCTGAAGACAAGCGCCACGTACAGCCTCGCGGCGCGGCTCCTTCTGCTGGCGCCCACCCACGCCGCGGCCAGCACAAGCCTCCCGCCCTCACGCACCCTCGCCAGAATCCACTCAACAGCCTTGTCTCCCAGCGGAAGCATCAACGTGCCTCCGCCCCACTTCCTAACCCTCACCTCCCTCTTGGGGATGTCTACAAAGACGCCTCTGCCGACGTCTCTCTCTTTGTCCGGCCTCAGCTGGGCGTCGAATATAAGAGGTGGCTTGAACTTCTTCGGCTTCGTTTTAACGCCGTAAAGCCAGTCCGGCGCCTTGCCTGCGTGGAGGAACACCTTGGCGAAGTACTTCAGCGGGTTCTGCCTAGGCTTCTCCGCCTCTCCGCGGAGCCACTCCTCCGCCCACCGGCGGAACTCCTTCTGCACCTTGGGGAGGGCGGAAACCTTCTCGGCGGCTTCTGGCGGGAGCCGAAGCAAGTCGTAGCTCAAAAGCAACGTCCGGTAGGCAGTCCCCATGAGACACGCCATGCTATAAAAAACGATGAATCATGCCTGTAGGTGCAACGCCGCAGTTCGAACTGCACAACCTGCGGGGCGCGTTTTGCCAGCAAACAACAAGAGGCGACTCTGCTACCGCAGTTAGTTCAATAATCCGCGGCATACAGAAGTAGGCATGATTGGGAAGCTGTTGGGGCGGCTGAAGAGCAAATTTAGAGGTGAGCTGGCGGAGCAGGTGGAGGAGCTGGAATATGAACCCGACTGCACAGATCGCCCCAGCTACGATGACTGCACCAATCCTCTGATCTGCGCCGCCGCTGAGGACTAACGGCGCGGCTAGCTTTAGGTCTTTCTACAGGTCTTTGGACATCCCTCAGATTGCGCCTCAGCCCGGAGGGTCAGGCTCATGCTTAGCTCCGCCGCGTCTCTTCGTCAATGATGACAACCCTCGGGTTAAGTTGGAACTGAAAAAGAGGAGGTTGCAGCAAGCAGAAGCCTCGGAGGTTAGGCCTGCGTGAGGTGCAACAACTTGACAACCTCTTCTTTTTTCCGGAAGAAGGCACCGGCCTTCTCCCAGCCTCACCGGACGTCGACGCGCCTTCCCCCACCACTTTCAACTCTCCATTGCAGGTGCTTCCCCACAGGTGTTTGCTTACAGGTGCAGACTTACAGGTGTAATTAGGTCTGTAAGTCAACTCCTGTAAGGAAGTACCTGCAAGCAGTGGCTCAATAAGCTGTCGAAATGCCCACGCCTCATGATGTAGCGCCGTAATAGAGATTTCAAAAGCTACATGATTGAATACGTCTTCGGCGTTGGTTCAACGTAGCTCAACATGCACGTCAGTACATGGATAAGCTAAAAACAATAGCAACAATATTTGAATTGCCTAGGAAACTCGGCATCACTCAGCAGGTGGAGTATGAGTTACCTTTGCATGATAGGTGTCCCGATGGGGAGAAGTGCCCATACGAGGGGGTGTTGGTTGCGGAGGGGTGTAGGAGGGGAGTATGCATAAAGTATCGGGTGGTAGTTCACTCTACGGATAGGAGGAACTGGGTAATAGAGGGATTCAGACGGATGAGGGTTGACTTGGGAGGATGCATCTCCCCAACAGTAGCCGACGCATTGTGGGAACTCGCTGGCAGTTACGACGTCGGCGTGTGGTATGAATATCGCTACAGTTGTCCTGGCATAATTGGAATGTGCAATCGAATTTTGGAGAAGAAAGAATGCTACCTCGTCATAAATGGCGTGAAGCTGAGCCAGCCATACTGTAGCTCCATCGGCAGATGCGTTGAACGAATCCTAGAGGAGTACAAGAGGCAAGTTGAGATGATGAAGGATCCGCCCCTAGTCTCCTCGAACGCCGCAGATGAGCTCCTGCGGAGGTACCCAGAGCTTGAGGCCTTCGGCGCGGAGTGGGTCAGGGCTTGGGCGCCCCACGCCAAGGAGAGACTGGCAGAGATTGCAGAGGTTATGCGCAAGTTTCCGTGGATGGCGGAGGTGGCGAAGAAGAGGTCTGTGAGCAACCCCAACCCCTACGAGGTGGAGGCGTATGTGGCTGTGGATGGTTCCGAGGTCTGCCTTTCCCTCGCCCCAAGCGCATATTGCGCAAAAAACGGAGTTGTGAAGGCAGTCAAGTGGGAGCTGGATTGTGTATTTGAAGGAAAGAAGAAAAGGTGCCACCCCAAGGGGTTGCTAGCATTTACCACAATGGCTAGGGAATACGTGAAGATCCTCTAAACATTCCCTTTTTAACCCCTGGCTATCAACAGTTCAATAACCTATCAAAACATCTACAGACATGATGCCCCCATCCTCTGTATCATGTTGCAGAGCTACCACCAGGCCTGGTGGCTGTTATGTTGATACTTACGTACGTATCTGATATACACTTCCCAGTGCTACACGCCGCCATGGCGTCGCCACAATACGTCAAACACCTCCCGCCACACGCCACACCAAAATGGTTGGACTCCGGCGGCTTCATCGCATTGAAGCGCGGCACCGCGCCGCCGCCTCCGCGGAGGCTGTGTAGGCTGTGTGAGGAGGTGGGGGCGGAGTTGTGCTTCGCCCCGGACGTCCCCCCGCCGCCGGACGCCGACGCCGTCACCTACCTCGGCATGGAGCTGAGAAACGCCGCAACCGCCCTCTCCGCCCCCTGCCCACTGGCCCCCGTCGTCCACATCCACCCCACCCCCGCGTTTTCAGCCGCCCTCAAGCTGGCCCTCCGCGTGAAGGAGGCCCTCGGCGCCACGCTAATAGGCATAGGAGGAGCGGTGCCGCACCTAACGGCGCACAGATACGACCTGGTCAGAGCCCGCGCCCTTGAGGCCCTCGGTGCCGCCGGCCGCGTGCACCTATTCGGCGCAGGCTCCCCCACGACGCTGATGCGCCTCTCCCTGCCCCCCGGCGTCTCGACAGACTGGGCCGGCTGGTCGCTGAAGGCCTCCTACGGTAAGGTCATCTTGCCGCCGAACATAAACGGCGGCGGCGAGCGCCACGTCACTGGCAAGCCTCTCCACAAGAAGTACCCCGTCCTCACCAGCCAGGAGGCCGAGGCGCTCCTCCGCTGGCTGGAGGCGAGAGGGTTCGCGGCTCCGCCCCTCGGGGAGTTTATAGAAATGCTGAAGAAGAGCCACACCTACAGGGCACAGATAAACGCCATCGTGGCGCTAAAATGGCATCAAGAACAGGTTCATGAAAACTTCCTATCACCAAGACTCACCTAAAGTATACAACTGTCTGATGGAGGTCAACCTCAAGATCTTAGACGCAGAGATCTCTGCAGTCAGTCGTATTCATACCAGTAGGCTCCCCTCAGCCCGTGCCTTCTTAGAAGCTCCTCGAAGAGCTTGCCCATCTCTCTGTCTGCGGCGGGGCCCACATCCGCCTCCACGCCTGCCGCCCCCAGCCTGGCCAGGTTTAGGCCTCGGATGTGCAAAGACTCGCCGTAGACCACCGCCGGCCGCAACTCGGCCAGAGCTTCAAACAGCCTCTCCAAGTCCTCCCTCCAGCCATGCCGCATTATTATGGGCGCCACCACGACGCCGACCTCTACGCCCAGCTTCTTGGCCTTTTTGAGCATAGCGAGCCGGGCCTCGGGAGGCGGCGCCCGGGGCTCCGTGATGCGGACGAACTCGTTGTCCAAACTCGGAATCGAGGACATCAACATGATCTGTCCCCTGTGCTTTGCGTATAGGTCGAAGTCCACCACCGGAAGCGTGGAGCGCGTAAGTATTGTGAACCTGACGCCGTGCGGGAGCGCCGCTTCAAGTATCTTCCGCGGCCACATGTTGGGGAAGTACAGCTCCGGCAGATACGGGTCGTGGGTTGAGGACATGAGAAGCCGCCGCCCCCGCCACCTCCGCCAGGGGGTGCGCTCGATCTGCTTCTCCATGTCGCTGGGGACGTAGAGGTAGCGCCCCCACTCCCCCAGCTCCAGCCCATAATACGGGCTGAGCTTGTTTGCGGCGTGGAGGCGCCATATCCTATCCACGTAGCAGAAGAGGCATCCGTGGGTGCAACCGACGGCGAAGTTAATCACCCACCCGTCCGACAAATCTTTGCCAGAGCCGTCTTTCGACAGGGACGACCTGCGGATGATCATGTAGAGAGAAGTGGGGGCGCCAATTTTGAATTGGCGTCAACATTTCCGTAGGTAATTCAAAAAATCTGTGCACCTCTGGCCTATCGTGAGGGACGTTAAGCGCCTGCTCGTTGAATACCTCCGAGAGACAGTAATAGACGCCAAGGGGAACGTGGTGAGCATCAGCCTGAAGAGGGCGAAGAGCGCTCTGGAGGTGGAGTCGAAGGCTGAAGAGATAGCGCTGAAGGCTACGCTGAAGGCGCTAGCCGACTTGGGGCTTCTGGAGGCGGTTCCTGGCAGGAAGCCGCGGTACGTCCTGCGGCGGGGGTCGCCACTCTGGACTGCACTGGAGCTGGGTTGCATAGATTTAGTAGCCATCTTAGCCGACGGACACGCCAAACACAAGCGGCGGCCAAACAAAGGCAAACATCAACAACAGATAACTTCACGGCGATGATTATCCCCTATCGCTCATAATTAAATTTAAACTATCAACGATTTTTTGTCATGTTCACCATCGTGGTGTATGTGAAAAAGCGTATAAAGCGGATAGTGCTTTACGCTGGTTATAGACCGTTCGTCTTCACTATCTCTGCCGATAAGGAGGTATATGGTAGGATAAAGAAAAGGTGGAAAATCGGCGATACTGAGGCATACTCAATGCGCGTTCGTGGAATAGATATTGCGCCACTGATATTGGCAAATGCGTATGAGGAGGCGTGTAGAAAGATCAGCGACCTGGATCCGCTCTTCCGTGAGGCCGCCCGCCAGGGCTACAGAGTCCACCACAACCACTACTATATCAAGCTGTGGCTCAGCAAGCCCCTGGGCGAGCCGCTCGGCCGCGTGGGGGAGATAGACGAGCAGGCGCTGGGCGACTGTCTCAAGCACTTTACGCATTCGTATAGGGTGTGGAGGATGGTGACGCCGCCGTGGTGTGCAGACTGCTGAAGAGGATTATGCGCCCCGACTGCTTCAAGACGTTTGTGAGGTGTGGGGTAGAGGCGCTTCCGCCCGACTGCAGGCGCTTCTCCACCCTCGCCGAGCAAGCCGTCCTAGGCGCCTTGGAGCAAGCCGTCCCCACGCTGTTCATCCTCACCGCCAGGCAGGGCGTGGGGAAGTCCTTCCTCGCCGCGACGCTGTATGAAAGAGTGATCAGCGAAAGGCGGGACGTCCTGCCGGCAGTCCTCTGCGGAGGCGAGAAGCTTCTGAGAAGCTTCGAACACGAGCTCTACCTAGCTCTTTCAAAAGCCTTCACCGACTTCATGCTCAAGACGCGTGGGGTGAGGAGGAGGCCTGAAGACGCCGGGATAGCTGAGCTGAGGCAGCTGTCCTTCGTCCTTGAGGCGGCTGGGCTGAAGACGTTTTTGATAGTAGACGAGGCCCACCTAGTGCCCGACTTGGACAAGCTCATGGACAAGATAAGAGAGCTGGAGAAGGAGTTGCAGTACGCCGGCATCCTCCTCATGTTTCAAGACCTAGACGCGCGGCAGAAGGAGAAGATAAAAGACATGTTGATAGGGAGGGGCGGCACCAGATTCAGCTGGGGAGGCGAGTTGACCGAACACGACCTCCTCCCTGCGGGCGACCAGGTGAAAGAGATCAGAGAGTGGGCAGAGAAGGCCTTGGGAGATGCGGTGGCCGCGGCGGTCTACGCAAAGCTGGCGGAGGTCTACGGGTTTAGGGCCGCCAACCACTTCGCCCAGCACTTCAGAAGCCCCAAGCCTGCCGGCGGGGACGAGAGAGAGCTGTCGGCGGCGCTGGTGCGGGCGCTGGCCAAGAGATATGGCCTCCCTGCAGAAGTGGCGGTAGAGGGGAGGTGCAGGGCGGATCTAATAGTAGGCAGGCATGCCGTCGACGTCAAGATATGTAGCGACCCCAGTAGCCTCAAGAAGGCTGTGGAGGACGACGTGAAGAGGAACTGCGATGTAAAATATGTGGTGGTGGGGAGGTGCAAGTCGGCGGTTCCGCGGGAGAAGCTTGCAGCGGCGGTCGAGACAGACGCCGCCTCTCTGGCCTACGCCGTCAGGATGGCGGCGGGGAGCATGGACATATCTGCGATCACCGACAAAGCGGCCGAAGCGCTGGCGGAGCTGATCGACCTATCCGCTTTGGGCATCGAAGAGCACAGGCCAGAGGAAAAGATAAAGTCGCTCTTAGAGGAGCTCTGCCGCTCGCTGGATGCCCAAGGCGAGGTTAGATCTAGGGTGAAGAACAACAAATACATGCGCGCCATCGCCGCCACGCTAGGCATAGAGCTGCGGGAGGCCGACGACGTAAATAAAGTAGTTCAGCAACTACAGAAGATGGAGCTTCCGTACTACCTGCGGCTAGCCGGCGCCCGCGTGAAATGCATACAGAGGGACTAATCTTGAGACGCCTAAAGGGAGAGAAGAACGGGATTTCCGGCCTTCCCCTTCACCTCTTTGCCCTCCAGTACGCTTTGTAGGTCCACGAAATCCAGTATATCGGTTCGCCGTGAACGCTCCTGTACTGCAGGTTCCTGGCCGCCATTACGGCCTCTGCGTCTACCCTCACCACGAACACGCCGCGCGAGACCTGAACCTCCACCTCCGCGGCCGCCGGTTGTTGCTCTGCGATTTCCAGAGGCTCCCACCCCTCGCGCGGAGGCTCAGGCGGCATAAGCGGCTTGTCGGCAACCAACCTCTTGACCTCCTCTGCAACATGCTCCACGGCCACGCCGCCGACAGCCTTCACGTCGAAGTCCACGCCTCCAAACGGCGAGTACCCAACTTCTTTAACGTCTATTACGCAGATCTTTAAACTCAAAACAGTGCCGTCGGACAGCTTAATACGGCCTACACCCACCGCGGAGCTCATCAAAATAAAAAGCAGGCACCGAATTTAAAGAACAGCCGCACAGCGGCCGCAGATGCCGACAGAAATACAAGATGAGACCCAGGGGCAGAAAACCACACATCAAAAAACGTGACTGGCATCAACCGCACTTTTTGGCTTGGAGGACAACCTAGCGCCGCCGCAACTTTGGTTTGTGCTTCGCGCCGCTCTGGCACCCACTATCTCAGCTTCCATAGGCGGTTATCACCTCGCCTGGCGGCGCGGTAGTTGGGGCGGGGGGCCTGGCCATCATCTCCAGCCCCCACCCGGTGGCCACCAGGTCTGGGTCTAGGGCGTCCAGCGCGTCGTGCACTTCATCGCTCGCTGGGCCGTGAGTCCAGATGTAGAACTCCGCCTTGGCCAGGGGGCGGTCGCCGTACCTATACTCGTAGACGATATTTCCATCAACGTCGTACTACGCCAGGAAAACAAGCAACGTCAGCTTCTTCACGCCCCTCACGAACCGGCGGTGAAGTAGGTGGGCAATTACGTCTACCACCCCATATTTCATGCTCACCTACAGCTGGGCATTTATAAACTCACCGGTTACTTAAATACTGCCGCAGACCTGCTTCCGTGGCCAGCAACAGCAGGCCAGGCTCCTACGTGTGGAGCAACGCAGGAGAGTCTGGAGGGCTTGCCGCCTCAAGCCCGCCTCTGCGGGCCCGACAGGAGGGCTGACGTTTTGTCTGTCACCATGAGGGAGGGTGAGCCTAAATACGTCGTCGTCGGCCGTGGAACTTTCGTGATATTTGCAGACGAGGAGGGGATCTGGTCCTTTGACCTAGAGGCTGAGAGCTGGGATTCCGATGTAGATGCTGTGTTTCCGCTCATGAAAATTGAGATATGGTAAAGCCTGCAACAGTTGAGAGAGGTGGAGGTAGCTGTTAAGTCAAAGGAGTCCGAGCGAGAAAGCGAAAAAATTACTTGTTTGCTTTGACCTCCTGCAGGATTAGGCGGTACGTTTCTGAGCTGTAGGGCCCCGCCTTTACGGCCTCCATCTTCAGCGTGATGCGCGTTGGCTCGCCGCGCGCTGAGACAGTTGCCGTGAGGTCTGCAGAGAGCATGACTCCGTTCACTTCGCAGACATACGCCGTGTAGTTACCAACTAAACCCTCTATGAAGCGGGAGAACGCCTTCGGGTCGAGCATGCCCCGCTCCTCATACAGCGTTCCGGTGTAGTTCAGCCGCCTGCACTGTCCCTTGGCGGTTCTGGTGACGTTGACGCCCTCAATCAGGCTGGTAAACGGCCACTCCTCCTCATTAACTGTGCAATATCCGTGGAGACACGTCATGGTGTATGTGGCGTTGTTCTCCGTAGCCGACTTAAACGTGGCGGTGCCTTGGAGCGGTACGGTGAGCATGCCGAAGCTGTAGTTGCCAGCAGGCCCCGTCCCGATGACCACCC
>Ga0080005_139707_pt1 | contig 11168 bp, 10 predicted proteins | sample JossMetagenome_2_FD_69208 | JGI IMG/M metagenome (GOLD analysis project Ga0080005, IMG submission 69208) | Hot spring sediment microbial communities from Joseph's Coat, Yellowstone National Park, USA - JC3_ASED (SPADES assembly) (version 2) | ecosystem: Environmental > Aquatic > Thermal springs >... | reverse complement strand
CACTCGCCGCAGACGGAGGAGCAGCTTAGAAAAATCGCGGAGGCAGTAACCCGCTTTGTTAAAAGCTGTAAATAGGAGTCCCACGTCTCCCGACCGTCGGCGCCGATTTCGCCGGCAGCGCCAGGCGGGTTGACCCGTCCAGCGCCGCCGGCTTATCCCCCGCGCCCGCGGGGGTGGGGCCCCTGGGGCTGGGCCCGGGGGCGGTGGGGAGACGTGGGACGTTGTATGGTCTGCGCGTGTTATTAACAGTGGGTTTGTTTTATTTGGGTAATACGTCAGCCCAGCTTGGGGAGGGCTCCTTTGGCGAAGAGCTTGGCGAGGAGGGTTTTGTTGACTTTGTATATCGAGCCTGCGACCTCTGCGATCAGCTTGTCGGAGGGTTTGCACTTCTGGAATCCGAGTTTTAGGCAGTAGGTGTATTTCAGTATTTTTAGGTCGTCGGGGTTTCTTATCTTGCCGAGGGCTATCTCCTCGGCGATTTTGTAGGCGCTGTAGAACGCGGCGTAGTTGACGAGACGTTCAGAGAGGTCTGGGTACACAGTTTCGTAGGTCTTTATTGCCTTGACCATCAAGATCTCTGGGTAGTAGCCCAGCACGGCTCCTGTGAAGACGAGCCTGAGGACTCTAAACACTTTGTCTTCTGTAGATTTGCCTTTCACCTCCTCGGTCTTCTTCCTCAGCTCCTCCTTCGTCTCGGGAGAGATCACCTCGGTCACTGATTTTATGATCTCCACAGCCTCCAGCGCCTTGTTTTCGGTGTAGAATATGTTGTCGTAGTCTCCGGGGCTCAGCACCGCGGCGCCGTAGAGGCCTACGAGGTATACGGTGGCTATCTCCTTGTCGTAGACCCCCTCCTTGGACAGCCCCCGGAAGGGCTCGATGCCCCTCGCGGCGTATAGGGCCTGCAACTCGGCCACTAGGGCCGAGCGGGAGGTTACCGCGCCTGTGAGGACCCGCTCCAGCAGTGTGAGGGTTGCCTCTATCCTATCTTTGTGTAGTTGTCTTGCCGTCTCCATCGCCCTTAGGCTCTATAATTGTCCGCGTGGGTAGCGGTAACTTGGAGGCGGCGCGTCTAAGCGCCTCCTTCACGTGGGCTAGGTGTTCTGGCTTGAACTCTACGTAGAATATTACCTGGCCGGGCTCCACCCGGGCCGCCCTGCCGGCGGGGGAGCCGAAGGCCAGCCTCATGCCCTCCTGGAGGCGGTCGGCGCCGGCCATTGCCAACATCCTGTTTTCCCGCAAGACGTGGTGCGGTACCACGTTTAGACGCATGTAGTAGTTGGCGTCTCCTACGTACTTCGTGAGGTATTTAGACGCCATCTGTCTCGCCGCCTCCAACGCCTGCATTCTGATCTGACCCCTCTCTTCAACCACCAGCTTAGCCACCACGGGGAACGCGGCCCTGGCCGCGGCGCTGGTGGTGCCCATGTCGAACTTGGGGATTTGAATCATAGGCGCGCCGTGTATATACTCCTCCCGGGTGTACGGTGGCCCCTTTATCTTCTTGTAGCAACGAGCCGGCCTAGCTGGCATATGTCCCAGATATGACTACATTATAAACTTGTCTCACACCCAGCTCCCGTCCAATCCGCCTAAACAGCCGAAGAGGCCCTACTTCTGCACTCCCTCCGCGGCTCTACACGTAATCAACGCCACATGTCCACGGACTGACTGCAGACAACTCGGCCCGGCGATGTAACGGACGCCGTAGCAGTCCTCTGCGTAGTTGCCTCTAGGCTCTTCGTCCCAAAGCCTAGGCAAGGGGGCCCGGTGGTAGACATGCCTCCATGGCTCTTACAGGCTAAGCGCTCGGCTTCTTCAGCCAACGTGGCCTTTAACAGTTAATCTGCGCACTGGCTGTGGCGTACTTCAAAAGTTGAGCGGCGGTTCTTTATTGTTAATCTTTATTGTCGTTTTTGTGAGAGTAGTTTCATTGCCGCCTGTACTAAGTCGCCTTTGGCTTCTACGAGGGCTTTTATTGCCTCGTCTCGCGTGGCGCCTGTCTGTTCCATTATTAACGCTATGTCCTCCTCGTTGGGTTGGTACTCCGCCGTTTGTTGCGGCTGGGGGGCCGGCGCGGCTTTCTGCACGGCGCCCTCTGCCGTCTGTATCTGGTATATCCACATCTTGTTGGGCATCTTCATCAGGGCCACGGTGGGGTTGTTTATTCTGAGGACTTCGCCGTTTTTCAACTTTATCTCCACATAGGCGGCGTCCACCTCCTCCACCTTGATGCCCATCCGCCTCAGCAACTTCTCAAGTTCGCGGGGGTTTGTGGGGATCATGTCAAGGCCTTCTTTATGGCTTCTTTAAGTGTCTCTACGTCGCCTTTGTACTGTCCCTGGGCGAAGGTCTTGGAGCCGCCGCCTCTGAAGCCGACCTCCCTCAAGGCCTTGACTATGGGCGCCACGTCGACTCCGCCGGTGTATATGCTGACTCTCCCGCCGCCTACCACCACGAGGATTAGGTCTTTGTCGCGGCTCGTCGCCGTCTGCGCCAGCCGCTTAGCCAGCTCCTCGTCGTCGAGCTCCACCACGGCCAGCTTATACCTCCCCGCGGGCTCTCCCTTGAGACTTTCGGCGAGGGCCGCGGCGTAGAGCTCCGCGTACCTCTTGGCTCTTTTCTCGGCCTCCTCGGCCCTCTGGGTCAGCCTCTTCACGGACTCAACGAGGCTCTCCCGGGAGCCGCCTGCGGCCGCGGCTGCCTCGGCGGCTTGGCGCTCCAGCTCTTGTACGTAGGCCAGGGCGTGCATGCCTGTGGTGAAGATGAAGCGCACGACGCCGTCTGCTATCCGCTCTACCTTCTGGACCTTAATGAGGCCGATCTCGCCGGTGCGTCTGAGGTGGGTTCCGCCGCAGGCCTGTACGTCGTAGGGCGACTCGTCGGGGCCTATCTGCACCACTCTGATCTCCCTAGCGGGGACCACTCCGCCTTGGTACAGTATGAAGCCGTACTTCGCCTCAGCCTCGTTCCTCGGCATCACCTTTACGTAGACCGGGAGGTCTGCCTGCACTACGCTGTTGGCGAGCCTCTCTATCTCAGCCACCTCCTCCGGCGTGGGCAACTTGTAGTGTGTCACGTCGATGCGGCTAGACGGTATGTCCTTCTGCGCGCCTGCCTGCCATATGTGGGGGCCCAGCACCCTCCTTATGCTCTGTATGAGGACGTGGGTGCCTGTGTGCATCTTCATGAGGCTGTACCTCCTCTCCCAGTCCACCTCGCCCACCACCTCCGCCCCCTCCGGCGGGGGCTGCCCCTCCACCACGTGGACGATGACGTGCCCCACCCTCTGGACGTCTACCACCTTGGCCTCGCCTCCGGCGTATTTCAACACGCCGACGTCCGCCGGCTGGCCGCCGCCCTCTGCGTAGAAGGCGGTCTGGTCCAGGACCACGTACCTCCCGTCCGCCACCCTCAGCACCTTCGCCTTGAAGCTCCTCATGTAGGGGTCTTCGTAGAAGAGCTCTCTGGTCCTGGGGAGGTCTATCACCTTGGCCATCTCCACGAGGGCGCGTTCTGGCTGCTTCTCCCGCTTGACGTGTCTCGCCGCGAGCCGCGAGTAGAAGTCGTCGGGCACCTTCACCTCGACGCCGAGTGACTTGGCCACCTCCGCCGCGATCTCCGGCGACAGGCCGGCGCTGTCGTAAAGCGCCACGAGGTCGTCTGCGTCGAGGCTCGGCTTGCCTCTGCGCCGGGCCTCCTCCACGGCCTTCTTCACCACGGAGGGCGCAGACTTGAGGACCTCTCTGTATTTCTTCTCCTCCAGCTCCACCAGCTCAAGTATTAAGCTCCTCGCGTCCCAGACCTCGGGGTAGTCGGCCCTTAGCTCCTTTAGGTGCATGTCGAAGAGCTCCACCAGCGGCACGTCTATGCCGGCTATGGCCATGTTTCGGAGGGTCCTCCTTATCAGCAGGCGGGCGAGGTAGCCGGCGCCGGAGTTGGAGGGTATCACGCCGTCGGCGATCATCCAGGAGACTGTCCGGCTGTGGTCGGCCAGCACGTACAGCGCCTCCTGGGGCCTCACCACGTCTCTAAACCACTTGGGGTCTACGCCGATCTTCTCTGCGATCATGTCGTAGGCCTTCTCGAGGGCGATCACCTCGGGGTCCATCTGGCCGAAGTAGATAGAGGCCTTGCCCATGACGTCTTTAGGCGGCTCCGGCACGCCCGTCTTCTCCCTGGCCTTGGCGAGGAAGGGCCCGAACACCGCGTCGTAGATAGTCGGCGTGCCCTTGAGGAGCCAGTAGATGCGCTCCAGGCCGTAGCCCGTGTCTACGATCTTCAGGGGGAGCTCTAGGTATTTGCCGTCTTTCACCTCGTAGTGCATAAAGACGAGGGTTGCCACCTCGAGCCCCCTCACCAACACCTCGAAGCACTCCCCCGCGTTGCCGCCCCCCTCCCACATGGACTCTTTGAAGGTGATTTCGTGAGGCGGTATGCCCAGCTCCTTTGTGAAGAACTCGTAGGCGTACTCCGTCGTCTCGTCTATCCAGTAGATGAATTTGTCTGGGTAGTTGAAGGCGTGGTGCGCCATCATTTCAAAGCCTGTGAGGTGCCGGCCGCTGCGGCCAACCTTGTCCACGTCTGTCAGCCGTATGGATGGTTGAGAAATTGCGAGGGGGTTGGCTGGCGGGGGCACCGCGCCGCTTGTGACCCAGGGCTGGAAGTCGTATATCGACGCCCCCACTAGGTAGACGTCGTCGCGCCACCTCGCCACGACGGGGTACCGCTTGATCCGCGTGTGGCCGCGCCGCTCGAAGAAGCGGAGGAACCGCTCCCGCACCTCGCCCAGCGACTCCACAGCCACCTTAGTGGGGGGGTTGCCGATGAAGCCGTAGGGGACGCAGGGCTGGTCGCCGCAGTACACCTGGTCCTCTCTGGCGGTCCAGAAGTAGGACTTGCATAGGGGGCATTGTTTCCTCACGTAGCCCGAGCGCTGGAGGATCTTAGCCGACAGCACGACCCCACCTGTTTGTGTTATAAATAGCTTTTTCTTTTTGACTGTGGACGTCGAAGAGGCTGCGGAACTGCTCGCGGCGAAGTTGAAAAGCAAATCGTTTAAGAAGGCGGTTGGGGCGAGGACCGCAGAGGCCGTGGAGAGGCTTTTAGGCGCCTACCAATGCGGCGCCTGTCTCACCGAAAGAGAAGCCGCAGAGCTTCTCAACAACTACTACATCTTTGAGGCGAGGGTCAGGCGGGTTCTCGAGCTCTACGACAAGATTTCCCGCGGCGCCCTTCGGGCGGTCGTCCGAGAGATGTTGGGCGAGGACTTCGCCGCAGAGCCTCTGGAATATGACCTACTGCTCAAAGAGCTGGACGCCTACCGGCGGCACCTCTTCTCAATTGCAGAGCGTGTTCTTAAGTGCTACTCAGATCATGCCGAACTCCAACAACGACGGGGAGATGGTGCTGGCCTCCATAGCCGCCGAGATAAGCCGGGTTAGTTCGTGGGGGTTAAATACGCCCACGCTACCACCAGCGGTATTACGGCGCTTTACCCAGCCCTCGGCGTCGGGCCCGTGGTACTGGTAGTCGTGTAGCAAGAGCACATTCCCAGTCCACACAGCCAGGTTAGCATAGCCCACCTCCTCTAGAAGCCTGGCCAAGGACTTCATCTTTGCCGTCGGGACGCGGAGAGCCGCTGTTGTCTCAAGCCATCTCCGCTCTTCCTCAGTTTTCACAAGAGCCTTCAGTCTCTCCAGCTCGAGCCTCAGTAGCGCCGCGAGGAGGGCCTTCCACGCCTGAAAGGCCTTGCCGGTGGCGTTTCTCGTCAGCCCCTCCTCCAGGAAGCGGAGGGCGAGGCGGGCCTCGACGAGGGCCTCGAGGAGCCTTGCCTCTACGTAGGCGGCGTCGGAGGGCCTGGGCAGGGGGCGCTCCAGGGCGTCGGCGGGCACGGGAGGCGGGGGAGCCGCAGCTTAAATGCGCGAGGGGCCGGAGCCCTGGCCGCGGCTGAGAATTCTGATCGTGGCTCTCATCGCGATCTTATAGGCGGCCATGTCGAGAGCGTAGCGGATCCAGTTGAGCCGTGTGTAGAGGGGGTTCTCGCGGAGGACGTGCTCGACGAACTCCGGGTCGTACACGGTGCCGAAGGGGAGGGGCAGGAGGGCAGACGGCAACGCGATAAGCGTGGACAGCACGATTACCAGCAACGCGAAGGGAAGGCGCTCCCTGCCGAACAGCAACGCCGGGTGCACGACCAGGAAGTAAAACGCCGTGAGGGCCCCCGCCGCCGCCAGAGGCACGGCGAGCCAGGATGGCGCCGCCGAGAGGGAGAGGAGGGCCGCCGTGGCGGCCACCACGTGCGCAAACCGCCTGAAGCCGAGCTCGGAAGCGGCGACTAAGCCGGCCCCGAAGACATACGCCGCGAGCGAGGGGAGTATCATCGCGGGCGGGCTGAAGGGAAGCGCGCGGGGGAGGAGAAAAATGGGAATCCCCAGCAGGAACAGGAAGTGCCTACCTAAGCTTACTGACGCGCGCCAGAATGCCGCCGTCATACCTGTACGGCTCGAGAGGCCCGTCGAACCACGAGGGGAAGTAGGCCCAGTCCAGCACCACGGCTCTGAACTTGCCGTAGAGCGTGTAGTAGCCGTAATCGTTACCGCTGGGATCGCCCTCGCGGATCATGCTCAAGTCTACGCCGAGGTCGTACTCGCGCGCGGCGGGCGCCGCCGGTCTGCTGGAGTCGAAGATGGCGAAATAATATAGCAACGACCTCGCGGAAAGCACGCCGGCGCTGTCCACGAGGGCCGCGCCCCAACTGGCGCTCCCCACGCTACACGCGTCAAGGCGCGGGAGGGCCCGCGTCACGAGCTCGCCGGCCGCCCAGATTACGAAGCTGGCGGGCCCCGGCACGCCCATGAATAGGGACGCGAAGGTGAGGAAGGTATTGATGAACCAGTAGCCGGCGCTCGCCGCCGACGCCCAGTACTGCATTGCGTACAGGCTCCCAGCGCCCGTCACGTTGAGACCCTGGACGTTGCTGGAGCTCTGCGCGATGCACGCGTACGAAATGTAGGGCGCCGGCCCTGACGGCGCCCTCTTGAAGCCTATGTAGCTGGCCGCGACTCTCATGGTCATTCCTATTCCACTGCCGAAACTGGGGTGAATGTACAGTTGCGTCTCCACGTCCACCTTCCCCAGCAGATTCACCGTGCCGTTCTTGAACGCGTAGTGATTCCACACGTTGAACCCGTAGACGTTACCGACGAACTCGTTGGCGCCCTCGCGTTGCCCCAGGTACAGCAACGGCGCGTTCATCCAGTCCCAGTTCCTCGCGTTCTCTCTCCATATCTGCGGCCACCTCCTCCCGCCCAGCTCGATCGCCGCTGAGAACGCCGGCTGCTGGGACGGGCCGCCGGATCTGAGGGGCGGGTCGAACTCCACCACTACAGGCACGTGCGAGGAGTTGAACCGCATGTAGTCAAGCGCGCTGGGCGCCGGGGCCGAGAAGCCAGGGTGTCTGTACACGCCTCCCTGATTCTCCAGCACGACCTCCTTCACCAGCCTGAACCCCACGTAGAACCTCACCTTCTGGCTGGGCGGGTTCGCGAAGTTCGTCACCAGTATGTCCCGCACCGTGAGCACGGGCGTTGAGGACGCGCCCTGGTAAACGCTCGCCAGCACCATAACTCTCCTCGTGCCGTCTGGCAACTCAGCGCTCCAGCCCTGCGGCGCCGCGACGTATCTCCACTCGAAGACCATGGCGCCCCAGTTGGGGTCCGAGGCGGCCGGCCTCAGGTAGCCGGCCGACAGCGTCGCGCGGGCCGCGTACGGCAGGTCGTAGGAGTAGAGCGTCACCTCGGCCCAGACGTACTTGTTGAGGTAGTTGTAGTTGTCAAAGACGTAAACGACGCCCAGATCCGCCTGGTAGTAATACAGCGGCCTCACCACGGCGCACGCGGGCGGGCTTGTCGTGGGCGCGTCGGAGCACAGCACTCTCAGCGTGACCAGAGAGACGCCCGGGCCCTCGACCGCCACGTAAATGTAGTGGACGCGATAGCCCAGGTATGCGCGGTCCGCTGCCGACACGGCGTAGCCGCCGTCTGCGCTAAAGCCCGTCGCGTTGAGGAAGTAAAGCGCAGAGCCCTCCCGCCTGACCCACGCGGGCGGCGACTGGACTGTGAACAGGTAGAGGTCGTGCGCCGCTGGCTGGGGCGCGAGCTGTAGCGCGCGGCCCTCCTGGCCCCCCGCAGGAGCCGAGATCCCGGCGTCGTGGGTCTCGAGTCCCCTCGTGGCGTTCAAGTAGAGCACGACGGCATACGGCGGGAGACCCTCGGCGCTCGGCCGCTCCGAGAACCGCAGCCAGACCCTCCCCCTCGGCGTGTCAACCGGAACGGCCCCCCGGCTTCCTGGTGGAGTGGCGTTGAAGGCCCGCCTCGGCACCGCCAGGTAGGGCCCCTCGGCCAGCGGCACTGCCACCTCGGCGTACTTGCCGCCGCTGTCCGCCTCGAGCCAGTACGCGCTCTCCCAGCGCACCAAGTACACAACGGGGGCCGGGACGAAGCGCTCGCCGTCCCAGAAATACGGGAACACCTCAACAGCGCGGGCCTTGAGGAGCACCGCGTCCGCCACGCTGAAGGCACCAGCGGCGTGCCCCCCGTGTTGCGGCGCCGCGAACGTCAGCGTTGCCGCTACCAGCACGACAAACGCCGGCATGACGGACCGCGCCCGCACAGTCCCGAAAAATACATTGAATTAAATGCTTTATCGCCGCGTGCAGGGAGAATATACGGGCCGCGTTGGGTTCGATGGTGGAGTTGGTCGAGCCGTGGGTGAGCCTTGAGGGCTACGTAAGGACCCGCTCCGCCGAGGCGTGAGGCGGAGCCCGCCCGGCGCTATCTGAGGGAGGGCCTCGCGAAGAACGCGGCGGGGAGGGCATGGCAGGTGTGTAAGGCCGTTTTGGCCGGAGCCGCGGCCGAGATCTCTCGGCTGGAGGGGGCGTTTCCCGGGGCAAGGAGGACGAGAGGCGGCAGGGCGCTCAAGGAGGCGTACTGGATCGCGGCGCCGATGCCCACGACGCGGGTCGGTGGCGTAGCTCCTGGCGGGGAGGTACGGAGAGGGGGGGCCGTATTACGCTACGATCCCGCTCGACCTGCACAGGTTCCAGTACAACGGGCCCGATCGGGGGCATTTCCAGCAGGTACAGGTCGGAGGGGGGCGGGAGAGGCGTAGAGAGGCTCGTGGCGGCGGAGAGACGCCTATCCGCCCTGCAGTAGGCCGCAGTGGCCGCGGGGCGCGGCTGGGATTGAGGGACCCAGCGTGTCGGAGCTTTCTTCGCCTCCCCAGTCCTTTTTCGAGCTCCTTACCCCACTTCATGCGGCTTTTCAGCGCCTCCGCGACTCGGCAACCTCGGCGGCGATTTGCTCTCTCAGCCACTCGCCCGCGCTCCATACAGACTTCTGGGCGAGATATTTCAGCGGGTTTTGCTCGGGCCCTGCATCTCGCCGTTGCTTCTTGCCCGCTCGGATACCCACCGGCGGAACCCCTCCCGGATCTTCAGGGACCCAGCGACTTTCTGTTGCGCCTCGGGTGGCCTCGTTGTGTCGCGGCGCAACACCAGCGCCCTGCACGCCCTCATGGCGCGCCGGAGGCCCGCGGCAAAATGCATCCGCGGTCGGCCGGAAGTTTCGGCGGGGCTCCACGCGTAGCGGGCTGGCGGGGGCATGGGAGCCGGAATACCTCTGCCGGAGCATCTTCACGGGAGTGCTTCTTGGCACAGGGATCATGTATGGGAATCCCTGCCGGCGCGGCGAGAGAGACTGCGGGCTCTGAGATGCCCCGGCGCGGGCTCCACCGGCTACGAGAGCGATGGACGTCGTTCTCCTCACGGCGCTGTAACGCGCGCCGGCCCTTTAACGACCGCCGGGAGCATCTGGCGGAATCTATGCGCGCCGGGAGTTATCAGGGGGTAGCCGCGCGTTGGTCCACCACAGCGTCGCGGCCTTGCTTAGCCAGCGGAGGAGCTCATCAAGTCGCTGGCGCGTCTCGACTCGGTGCTGGTGATAGACGCGTAGCACGAGGCGCACGCGCCCCTCGCGAGATGGTATGCAGAGCTGTGCCACGAGCATACGCTGGATTGCAGGCTCTGGGAGGCCGGGCCAGCTGAGATACATACCGCCGAACTCTGCGAGTCGGAGTGCGGCGACGGCTACGCAGTGGTTAAGAGATGCTACGATGCAGCGCTGAGGGCGGAGAGGTGTGCCGTGTTGATCTTTCAGCGGGGCAGGTTCTGGAGGGTCATCGCGGCGCGGTAGCGTGCTAGTCTCCGCCGAAAACGCGCGGGGAAGAAAAGCAGGTGCCTTTTGTGTTTAGCAAATTACACGCTTTACCACTTAGGTAGCAGTGTTAATAGCGTCGAAGGCTAGCGGTTGCCACCATTAGTTTCATTCTGCTTCGGCATGACTCTAGACAGAGAGCACTCTAAAATGCTGTCTAGCGTCACTACACAATACCTGCGCAGTCTGCCCTCCTTCTGTGGCATGTTTCCCTCCTTTCTACCGTGAGTCTGCAATATGAAGATGAAACTTGCCTCCATAGCCGCCGAGATAAGCCGGGCTAGGGGATGCACCGGTGTCCCACGCCGCGCGGCTGTGGCGTCGGTGAGGAGACATCTATGCGGCTGGCCGGGGCCGCGGCGGACCTGTGGCTCGTCTCTTTACCGAGAAGGTCGAGGAGGCCGAGAGACTATGTCCGAAGGTCTATTCTTCAAGAAGCTCCAGGGCGTAGATGCCGGGCTTCTCTATGCCGAGTCTCTTGGCGATGCACGATTTGGCGGGGTCTATGACGGCTATCATGCCTCTCCACTTGTGTACAAACTCCTCAGAGCCGCAGTTGGGGCACTGCTTGGCGTCTTCGGGCACCACCAGCTTGCAACGTCTACAAGCCTTGTAGCCGCTGAGGGTGCGCTTCTTGGCGCTCATGCCTTCTTGGCGGGGGCCTTTTTCTCCCTGAGCCACTCAAGCTTCCCCAGGCCCAGCATGCGCATGGTCAGCGTCACGCGGAGGAGGAGGTCGGTGCCTTCTCTCGGCGTGGTGAAGCTGACGCCGGTGATGCGTGCCCTCACCACGTCCCCCACCCCCACCCTCTTTTTGGTTCTCTCGCCCACGAAGCTCTTGGTGGAGGCGTCGAAGAATATGTTGGGCTCGTCCATTACGTGTATCTTGTTGATA
>Ga0080005_127230_pt1 | contig 11172 bp, 11 predicted proteins | sample JossMetagenome_2_FD_69208 | JGI IMG/M metagenome (GOLD analysis project Ga0080005, IMG submission 69208) | Hot spring sediment microbial communities from Joseph's Coat, Yellowstone National Park, USA - JC3_ASED (SPADES assembly) (version 2) | ecosystem: Environmental > Aquatic > Thermal springs >... | reverse complement strand
TGTTTAGAAGAATAGCTGAGGAAGAGAGAGATAGAGTATTTCTCATATTTTTCAATAGAAAATACACCTATAAAGAGATAGATCTTTTGTCAGAGGCTTTTGCAAAAACTCTTATACGAGATGGTTTATCAAAAGGTGATGTAGTTGCTATAATGCTTCCTAATACTCCTCAGTTTGTAATTGCTTTGTTAGGTGTTCTTAAGGCAGGCGGCGTTGCAACGCCTATAAACCCGCTTTATACATCATCTGAGATGTTATATCAGATCAAGAGTTCAGGAGCTAAATATCTGGTCATACTAGATCTTTTTATAAATAAATATAGAGAGATCGAGAGGGAAGCTGGTCTTAGAAAAGTTTATGTGACAAGCATCTCAGATGCTTTGAGATTTCCACTGAACATACTTTATAGATTAAAAGAAAGGCCTCCTTCTGTAGAAGAGACTGATGTCATAAGAAAAATGTTTAGTGAGATAAGGAGATTCATAAAAGATCCTAGAAGGGTGGATGTAAAGATCTCTCCTGAAGATCTGGCTTTGTTGATGTATACTGGAGGGACGACGGGAGTTCCTAAAGGAGCTATGATACTTCATAGAAATGTTGTTGCAAACATGCAACAGGTGGCTGCGTGGCATCCTCCTAAACCTGATGGAAGTCGTAAAGGATATATATATGCAGGAGTTCTTCCATGGTTTCATATATATGGTCTTGTGGCGACATTATTCACAGGCGTGTGGACAAGATCTACTATAATAGTTTTCCCGAGATGGGATCTAGAGCAGGTGTTGAGAGAGATTGAGAGAAAAAAGATAGAACTTCTTCACGGAGTCCCCACCATATATACTTACATAGCTAATAGTCCTCTGGCGAAGAAATATAACCTAAGATCTCTTACTGCAGCCATCAGTGGCGCTGCTCCTCTTCCAGTAGAGATCTTAAGAAGATTTGAGGAGCTTACGGGAGCTAATCTTAGAGAAGGATATGGTCTGACAGAGACCTCAGTAGTCACACATGTTAATCCTGTCAGAGGGAGATATAAGACTGGGTCTATAGGTGTTCCAATACCAAATACATATGCTGCAATAGCAGATCCTGAGAAGCCTATACTACTACCTCCAGGAGAGATTGGTGAGATAGTTATAAGCGGTCCTCAGGTCTTCGCAGGATATCATAATATGCCTGAGGAGACTGAGAAAGCATTTTTTGAGTTTGGAGGATTTAAATGGTTTAGAACAGGAGATCTAGGGTATATGGATGAGGAGGGATACTTCTATGTTGTTGATAGAAAGAAAGACATGATAAAATATAAAGGATATTCTGTGTATCCTAGAGAGATCGAGGAACTTTTGTATAAACATGAGGCTGTTAAAGAGGCTGCAGTGGTAGGTCTTAAAGATCCTGAGGACGTGGCAGGAGAGATCCCTGTAGCGTTCATAGTATTAAAAGAAGGTTATGAAAACAAGATCTCTGAAAACGATCTTTTGGAGTATCTCAAGAAACATCTGGCGTCATATAAAGTTCCTAAGAGAATCGTTTTTGTAAAAGAGCTTCCTAAATCAGCCGTAGGCAAGATCTTGAAGAGAATGATCAGAGAGAAAGCTAAGACAAAAATTGTCGAAGGAAGAATTCATATAGAGTATCAGTAGTTGTTTTTGAAAAATAAAGTTTTTTTGAGAAATCTTTTTTGGGAAAAATATTTGAAGATCAAGATCCCGGCACCGTTGATCATAATAAGTGTAAGCTTGATTGCTTATATGATCTATGTTTATAGTCTGGGCATTGATAAAGTCATAGAGACTTTTAAAATGATCTCTTTGACATCTCTTATATTATTAGCTTTATCAATATTTGTCGCAATTTTTTTCCACGCACTGGCCTGGCATTTGATATTATTAGGAGGAGGTGTTGATAGACAGAAGGTGAGTTTTGGAGAAGTGTTTAGCATAGTATCTATAGCACTTTTATCAGGCTATATAATACCTGTTGGAGCTGTGACTGAGTTGATGAGACTTGTATTAACAAACAAGAGATTAGGTCTTGAAAGTTCTAAGACTGTTTCCACAATAATGATTCATAGAGTCTATGTTTCATCATCAGCTTTTCTGATGATCTTCATACTTTTGATTGCTAGATACATAGTCTTAGGAAAGTTAAATATATCATTCACAGAACTTGTTATAATAATCATATATACTCTTCTAGTGATCATTCCTAATATTGGGCTCACAGGCTTTTTAGGCACGGGATTGTTTAGAAAGATCCTTGGGAAGATAAAGAGTTTTTTAGAAGAAAAATATTATAAAGAAAAGATCCTTTTTGACCCCAGCTATTTCGTGTATGAATATAAGAATACTATAAAAAACATTTTTTTATCAAAATATTCTCTATTATCATTTTTAGCATCTGCTGGCGAATGGCTTTTTCTTACAACATCTATGTATATATTGATCAATAGCTTCATGTATGGCATAGGCTTGTTAAATGCTTTTATCATAGCACTTTTTATTCAACTGATCTATTGGATAATGCCTGTCTCAGTCAGCGGATTGGCAGGTTTTATGGAGTTTATAATAACACTGGCTCTACAGGTATTAGGCATCTCACCATATATAGCTGTAAGTTTTGCTGTAACCTATAGAATAGTGACTTTTCTTGTTCTATTGACAGTCTCATATCCTATGATGAAGATCTTAAGAATAGAAGATCTTAGAGATCTATTGAGATCCTCTGAGAAAAACTCTTAAAAAACTGTCTCTTATGAAGAGTATAAGCTTATATTCAGAATATTTCTTATATATACTAAAGGTGTTGGAGAGAAGATGTATGGATTTAAAGTAGATTTTGATCCTGAGGAGATAGAGGCTCTGAGAGAGGCATTAAATGATATGAGAGATAAAGTTCATGCAGATATATTTGTGAGCGATGAGTGTGAATGGTGTGAAGCTACAATATCAATGTTTAAGACTGTCTCAGAGAATTCTCCTATAAGAAATGGAGAGAATTTATTTAGATTCAAGGTGTATAAAAAAGATTCTGATGACAGTATCATTAAAAAGCTTGGGATAAACAGATTTCCAACAATATACTTCTTAGACGGATCTATAAGATACTATGGTATTCCAGCAGGTGAAGAGATTAGAGCGCTTATAGAGACTATAATAAGAATCAGTCAGAATGACAGTGGTCTTGAGCCAGATACTATAAGACGTATTAAAGAGTTTAATTCGAGAGCTGTTATAGAGACTATTGTGACCCCATCATGTCCATACTGTCCATATGCTGTTTTATTAGCTAATATGGTTGCATTCGAATCTTATAAAGCTGGAAAGAGCAACATAATATCTGTAGTGGTGGAGGCTTATGAGAATATGGATATTGCTGAGAAATATGCTGTGACGTCTGTGCCTACTATAGCTATTAATGAGAGAGTAGAGTTTATAGGCGTCCCATACGAAGATCAGTTGTTAGAATCTATATATAGAATATCTGCCAAGAAACCTGCTAGAACAGCTCCTATAAGAGATCAGAGGGCTACAGAAGATTCTGAGCTGAAGAAACTTATTAAAAAAGTTATTGAAGAAATTGATAAAGGAGGATAATTTTAACCGATTATAATCAGGATCTTTTGATAATAATCTGCGAAAAAGATCTTTTGATAATTTTACGTCTTAATAATTTATTAACTCTTTAGTCTCTAAGATTATTTGGTGATAATATTTTGTCCTCCGGAGAGAAGATTAAAACTACCGTATCTGTGATCAAGGCTGACATAGGGTCTTTAGCAGGTCATCATGTTGTTCATCCAGATACTATTGCTGTAGCCTCCAGAGTTCTTGCAGAAGCTAAGATGAAAGGATTGTTAACAGATTATTATGTGACTAATGTGGGGGATGATCTTCAGCTTATAATGACTCATAAAAGAGGTGTTGATGATAGCGAGATCCATGGGCTGGCTTGGCAGGCTTTTAAAGAAGCTACTAAAGTAGCTAAAGAGCTGGGCTTATATGCTGCTGGCCAAGATCTTTTGAGCGACGCTTTTAGTGGAAATGTGAGAGGTCTGGGCCCAGGCGTTGCTGAGATGGAGTTTTATGAGAGACCTGCCGAGCCGATCATAGTTTTCATGGCTGATAAAACTGAGCCTGGAGCATTTAATCTCCCTATGTATAGAATATTTGCTGACCCATTTAACACAGCAGGCTTAGTAATTGATCCAAGGCTTCACGATGGATTCAAATTTGAGGTTTTCGATGTGTACGAGGGTAGAGAGGTGGTCTTCAAAGCTCCAGAGGAGATTTATGATATGCTTGCATTGATAGGGACTCCAGGAAGATTTATTGTGAGAAGAGTTCGTAGAAAAATTGACGATGAGATCGCAGCTGTCGTAAGTGTTGAGAGATTAAGTCTCATAGCAGGACAATATGTTGGTAAAGACGATCCTGTTGCAGTGGTGAGAACTCAGAGCGGCTTTCCAGCTGTTGGAGAGGTTTTAGAGGCTTTTGCACATCCACATCTAGTTGCCGGATGGATGAGAGGCAGTCATCACGGGCCTCTGATGCCTGTGGGACTTAGATATGCTAAGATGACGAGATTCGACGGTCCTCCTAGAGTGGTTGCTTTAGGATTTAACGTTAAAAATGGCAGACTTATTGGTCCAGCAGATCTTTTTGATGATGTCGCTTGGGACGAGACTAGAAGACTTGCTCTAATGATCACTGATTATATGAGAAGACACGGCCCATTTATGCCTCATAGACTAGGTCCTGAGGAGATGGAGTATACAACTCTGCCACAGGTTCTTGAGAAGATCAAGAATAGATTTGTTGAGACTGGTGAGAGAAAAGCTGCGCCTCCTAAAGTGAAAACAGATCTTCTTTCTCATCATGATTAAAAGAGGAATCTTTTTTGAGACCTCCTGTACTTGTTATCAACTACAAAAATTATAGACAGGCTTATGGCGAGAGAGGTCTTAAAATAGCTGAGTATGCCAGAAGAATTTCTGAGAGAGAGGATATTGAGATAATTGTTGCGCCACCGTTCACAGAGATCAGAGATATTCTGAGGATAGGTGCATATGTATATGCTCAATACGCAGATCCTCTTGGCTATGGCGCCTATACAGGGAGCATTCCTTTAGAAGCTCTGAAAGACATTGGTGTGAGAGGTGTGATTATTAATCATAGTGAGAAGAGGGTTGATCTAAGATTTATAAATAATGTTATTGAGATGTCTAGAAAAATTGGTTTAGAGACTCTCGTATGTGCTGAAAACAATACTGTGGCTAAGATGATCTCTGTTTTAAAACCTGATGCAATAGCTTTAGAACCTCCTGAACTCATAGGCTCTGGAAAAGCAGTGTCAAAAGTCAGGCCTGAGATCATCACAGAAGGCGTTGAGATTATTAAAAAAATTGATAGAGATATAAAAGTTTTGGCAGGTGCTGGAATAACTAATTATGAGGACGTCTCTAAAGCTGTAGAACTGGGGTCTGAAGGAGTTCTTGTCGCTTCAGCAATAATGTTAGCTGAAGATCCTGAGAAAATAATTTATGAAATGACCAGTGCACTTAAAAAATCTTGGGAGAAGAAACAATAGCTTTTTTCACTCTACCTTAATCTCTTCGCCAGCTACGCCGCTCTTCTTTTTAAGTTTGATCTCTAGAATGCCGTTTTTATAAGAAGCCTTAGCGCTTTTCACATCAACTTCTGTCGGAAGATCTACTTCTTTATAATATTTTTTTCCATCGCTGGCCTCAATAACAAGTCTTCTGCCTTCAGCTCTTATCTTAATCTTCTCTTTCTCAACACCAGGCATCTCAGCAACAATAGTCACAGTATCGCCCTCCTCATATACATCAACTAAAGGCTCTATCTCATCAGAAACAACTCTTCTAGGCCTTCCCTCCTCAATAACAACAGGTCTTCTATTGCCGAAAGTCTCTATCTTAGGAACACCATCAGGACCAATAGTTATTCTAAAGCCATAGTAGTAGCTTTTTCTTTTAACATCTTTAGGAAGCTCCTCCTCAAAGCCATAGCCCTCCCATCTTCTGATAAACTCGTTCATCTCCTCCTCAATCTCTCTAAAAAGCTCATCAAAAAGATCAAATATACTTCTTCTACGTCTCATAACCACACCTAAAAATAATTTTCGTTAGTAAACTAAAAAATTCTGTTAGCATATAGCCAGCTAATGATCTCTAATTATATATAAAGTGATCTTAAGCTATTTTACAGCTTCACATGTTTCTATACAGGATATTAAATATATTAAACATTTTTCCGCCAATCATTATCCATCCACTTATTACTATGTTCTGATAATTGGCTACAGGAGCTGGCAGACTAATGTTAACTATGATGTGCCCCAGCGGTGCAGGAGGCAATGGCGTCTTACATAAAGTCATTGTAAGATCCTTCTTGAAATCCCCCAGAGAAACCCATTGATCCAAAGATCTTATATATAGATCTCTGTTATTCTGTCTGTTAAATCTAATAATATTTTGAGCGGTCGAACCGCATGATGTGAAGCTTATAAGCTTAGGAGAGCTAGGCATATTAATAGGATCTATAGGATCTGAAAACGATATATATCTCTCAGCATCTAGAATATATAAATCTGAGGTGGAAACACTCCATATTTCTGATCCGCTTTTTAACATTATATTGGTAGCCTCCACGCTTATGAAAATACTCATACCACTTATCTGAAGACCTCCTATACGTATGATTCTTATGTAAATATTGTATCCATTTTCACTCTTTGAGTAGGCCTCTATATTAGCGTTGAAATCATATATCGCATTATCAGCCAGATTAAATATTCTAGATCTCTGATATACATCATAAGCCCAGTTATTTATCATATAAAATGCGACAAGTCCTACAGCTATGGCTATACTTGTTAATAAAATAGTGCTGATAAGCTCTGAAACAGCCTGTTTAAATACACGTCTTCTCCAGATCATATCCGCATTGTCGCTCCAATATTCTATTCTTAGGTCAAAATTTATATTTTTTGTACAAGATTCTATAGTGACCCAAAGTGACATTTCAGAGAATATTAAGAAAAAGTGTGGGGCCGGCTAATATAGCTGTTTTTACAATAGGAATTTTAGTTATAATTTTATTGTTAACTCCCATAATAAATATGTTTTTTATAACAGGATCCAGCGAGACTCTTAAAGGATTATATTATGTAAGAAAATTTGATTATGAGAAGTATCTTGAGAGAGCTGATGTATGGATAGATCTATTGAATCCTCAGAACACATTTATATATTTTAATAATACTGGCAGTGAGACAATAGATATAGTCAGAGCCTGGATTCTCATCAATAACGAGATGATCCCATTTAAATATCATATAAGGATCGAGCCTGGAGGATCTATAGATCTAAATAAATTGGCTCGAGATATTTCTAAAGTTATAGGAGCAACTATTTATCCGGATAATATACTATCTCTTGTGTCATCTAGAGGAAACGTGTTTCCGATAAGAGATGCGATAATATCATTAAGATCTTCTAGTAATGTTGTGACTCAGCTGAGTTATAGAGAAGAGTTTATACGTATATTTCCTAGACCAGAGAATACTCTCTGGTATCCTAATTTCAGCAAATTAATAGGTGAAAAAAGGATCGAAGGTTATTACCAGCCTTCTGTGTCAAAAGGAGGAACCTGCAATGTAAAGGCTGATCCGATTGTATCTTATCTTGATGGCTATAATAATCCTCTTCTGCTTTTAAAGGTCTCTGGCAACAGGTTAGTCCAATTTGAGCTTGATAATAAGCAAAGTGCTTGCGAAAAATTTGTCTTCAAAAACATAGTTAACATATGGAATCTACAGGATGTCTCTATCTATATGAAGATAGTTATCAGAGCCGATAGATTGGAGAACGCACCCTCTCTAGGAGGTCTATATGTAAATGTTTCTATAAGTTTCATAAACTCCACTTTAGGAAGAATCTCTTCACGAGCTTATGAAAGTACTTACATACCTATGAGAGATGAGCAATCTTTCACATATGTATGGCAGATCATAGTTAAGCTGGATCATAGATTTTTTACTGTTGATATTCTCAGAGAGTATCAAGATATGGAGATTAGAATAGATCTTTATAGAGAAGGATCTGCTAGATACAAATATATAGTCGGACTCGATTATGTGGTTATACAAGGAGGAGGCGTCTATGGATAAGAGATTTAGAAGAGGCTTATCATATATAGTATTGATACTGATATTCTCCGTCATAATAATATCCATACTAGCATCATATCTTTTACAGACAACATCATTATCCCAGAGATCTTTTGTTTCTATACAAAATTATCGCAACTTTATAGAGCTTTCTAGAGAGGAAAAGCTTGTCATGGATCTTGAGAGCAACGTGATAGGCTCAGACATTGTCAATATATATCTATTGAGAAATATAGGTAAGATCCCTGTGGACATAATCAGATGGTGGATTCTTAATGATAATAACATGCCCATGATAATATTAAAATCATATGTTGTTCAGCCCGGCGGTTCGTTAGACCTTAATCAGACAGCGTCAGCTTTGGGAGCAGGCGATGTCTCAAAAATATTATTTGTAGTGACAGCTAGAGGAAACATAATTCCTATTTCTTCAGAGGCAGAGAAACTTTATGGAGAATTAATACCTAGGATACCTCCGCCTCAGTCTCAGCCTACAAATCCAGTTATATATAAGCCCACCGCTTTAAGCACTGAAAACTTCACAGAATTGATCAGCGATGGGAAAGTATCTGCTTATTACAAAAGGCCTACAGATGAGAGATGTAACTTAGATGCAACTCCTCTTGTCGTGGACAAATTTGATAAAGTAATGGCACCATATCCAGCTCTTGTTGCAGCTTATGGGGATAAGGGAGAATACACCTACGGGTTTTTATTAGCTAATAAACAGAGTGCATGTGCCAGATTCATTATTAAGAATCTCGTGGCATATAATATTAGTATAAAGAATTTCTATGTGAAATCTTATATAGGATTCTATGCCAGAGCATATGATGTCGAAAATTTTGATGTATTCTACATAACGGTTGTGATGAGACTTATAGATAGCAGTAATGGATTGGAAGTCGGAAGTGCTTCACAAACCATCTATTATGAATTTGATCCTATTTTTTATATGGCATACCATTCTATACCAGTGATATTAAAATTAGATGCTAAATATGTTGATCCAAATTATCTTAATAATAGATATTTTGATGTTGAGATCTCAATATACGTATATCTATATGCTCAAGGAGGCGATAGCTTCTATGTCAAACTAGGCGTTCATGAGATCACATTTTTCGGTGCTGAGGTGAGATTAAGATGAGATGTTGTTTCAAAGCGCTTTCAAATACTGTTGCATTGATCATAGGAAGTGTCGTGATCATATCGATTTTGCTGCCTTTTCTGATAAGTTTAGAGCGAATGAATAATCTTATGGGTGTGTACGAGAGCAATTATATGGAATATTACTCCGAGAAAAACACGGAACAAGTAGATTTCAAATTAGATCTATTGGGAGAGATTCCGAGGTATAAGATCATTAATTATGGTACTCTACCAGCTAAGATCGTGAGAGTATGGGTCCTCGAAGATCCTGAGAGAGGTATTATGAGATCTGTCTCTGTAGATATACTTCTCACACCTGGTCAAGAGTATGATCTTATTCAACTATTAGATCAATTGAGAAATGTTCTTAACAAAGATCTTTCTCCAGACATGATACTTTCACTCGTCACCTCGAGAGGAAATGTTATTTTGATAAGACAGAACATATTAAGTCTCAATATTGTTAGAACAATATACTCCGTCGAGACGCCGGATTTCAGACCTGACAGATCTCTTCTGTATTGGAATTTTACACAGTTGATAAACACAGGACGCATATATGGGAAGTATAGTCTCTCAGACAGTGGTTGTGGAAGAAATGGCTTTGTAGGACTGGACTATTTAAAAGATCCGTATGGAAGAATTCTTTATCCAACAAAACTTTTATTTGTGAAAAACGCTAGTGGTAATGTTATAACATTCTATCTCTCAAGTGGAATAGCCTGTCAAAAATATCTATTTAGACAGCTAATAAAACCCGAGACAAATAATATTAGAATATTCTTCAGATTTGTTGCTCTTTTAAATTCCTCTTACTCAAGTACGTATGATTATGATCGTTGGAGATTTACTGTGCAGTTTAGACTCGCAAACGGCTCATATATTTATTCCTCATCATCTACATTTCTCATACAGATATATGGAAGAGAATCATTCAATTTGGTGATTAAAGGAAAGCTTACTCATTATGTTGATATAGATTTAAGCGGAGCCTCTTCAGACAGGATATATGATCTTGAGATAATTATCACAATAGAACAATATGCCGGTAGAACAATATCTAGTAAAGTCGGGCTGGATTATCTAATCTTTCAAGGAGCTAGTGTTCTCTCAAGTTAAATTAGAATTAAGCTCTGTTCTGTACTTACAGATCTTTTATTTCTCAAGCTCTCTCTTAAGACTGTCTTGGATCTCTCTAATTTTCTTGATCTCTTCTAATGCTTTTGAAATCCATTCTTTATTACATTCCATACCTTTTCTAGTGAAATATGATACCGCCTCACTTCTGCTTCTGAAAATCCCTGCGTTAACAAGCTCATCTATGATCTTCAGATCATCAGATCTTATTCTAACAGATGATACAACCTCTGTATCTCTCTCTACATAGACTCCAGAGGCCACTCTACTGATCTCCTCCTCGATCTCTCTTATTATTTTATCAAGACTTCTTATTGTTGCTGTTATTGATGTTGCAACTATCTCTGGAAGTCTTCTGAAACTTACATATATACGTGGAAATGGAAGTCCTCTCTTTTCAGCAGTCTCCTCAAGCCGATCAACAAGATCATTAAGTCTATCTATGAAAAGATCTATTTTCTTTCTCATGTAATCTTTGATTTTAATCAGCTCATCTTCAGATAATTTTGAGTCTTCAATTTTAATCTCCAGATCTTCTAAAGAACTTCTCAACTCTCTTCCCAAAGATTTTATCTCATATCTCCAATATCTAAAAGCTTCTCTACCAGATCCTTTTAAAAGCATTTTCTCAACTTCTTTATAGATCTCATCTAATCTATTCTCAGCTTTCTCAAATATCTCATCAATTTT
>Ga0080005_161513_pt1 | contig 11174 bp, 18 predicted proteins | sample JossMetagenome_2_FD_69208 | JGI IMG/M metagenome (GOLD analysis project Ga0080005, IMG submission 69208) | Hot spring sediment microbial communities from Joseph's Coat, Yellowstone National Park, USA - JC3_ASED (SPADES assembly) (version 2) | ecosystem: Environmental > Aquatic > Thermal springs >... | reverse complement strand
TAACGATCTTTTCTATGTTGACATGGGTGCTTCTTGGAGCGGAATGTTAAGAGCGTATGTTTATAACAGCGGTATAACAGGCAGTCTTGTGATCTATGGGTCTAATGATGCATCTACATGGACTTCAATCTCTTCTTTAGGTCTTCCAACTTCAGGAACATCAGGAGATCTGTTCTTTTATGTCTCAGGATATAGATATTACAAAGTTACTATATCTGTATCTTCAGCAGCTTCAGGAGCTTATTTGAATATGTATTCTTTTGAGGCTTATTCAGATGTTTTGCTACCTATCTACAGAGATTTTATAAATCAAAACATTAGACTAGCCGTTTTTGTATATGGTGCTCATTATCAGCTTCTTGAGGTGATGACAGGTGTCTAAGATTATTGATAGAGGAAGAGTTAAGACATATACTGAGAAAGGTCTTGTGGAAGAGAGAGAAGCATCTCCTGAAGATCTTATTGAAGTCTTGTTGAACAAATTAGAGAATGAATATGTGATAGAAGGAGAGCTTACAATAGGGAATCAAGTGTTTAAATTCAAGCTTAGGATTAAAAAGATCTCTGGGTGAATCTAATGCCTATAATAATAGCTTCAAAAACAAGATACACAGGAACGGTCTCTCCATCTGCTTTAAATACTGAGACAACTGTTGTTGAGATAACTGCTCAATCAGATGATTATATAGTTGAAGGATGGATAGATCTAGGGGCGTTAGCCTCTGGAGACGCAGTAGTTATAAAAGAATATGTAGCTGTAGATGGCGTGAACTACAGAACATTTCTAACAGCACCATACTCAGGCCCTGTATCAGACCCTATAATACGTTTTCACTCAAAACAGCTCACATATAACATGAAGTATAAAGTAACTATAACGCAGATAAGCGGAACGCTTAGATCATTTCCATATCGTTTCATACTTGAAGTCATGGGGTCTTTATAAAAGCTTTTTGTATAATATTCTTAACGCCACTTCTACGGCTTTCAACGTGTCTATCACTAGGTTGTGGTCTTCAGGTTTCAGTATGGCCATTGGATATGTCTTGAACATATATAACGTGTTTCTATATGCTGTGTTGATCAGATTTTCAACTTCTGTAATTGTCTCGTTTCTCTCGTTTTTATACTCTTCATATATTTTCTTCAAAAGATCTACGGCTGTCTTCGTGTAGTCTATAAACAGATTTATGTCTTTAGACTCTACTTTGTCTCCTGACTTGACATATCTCATCTGCGACACTATATTGTTCAAACTGTTGATCATGTCGTCTATTTCGCTCGGAACCAGCTTCAATCTGTTTCTCACGCTCTTAAACAGATCTATCATAGATCTACATGCATCAACTTTAGCATTATGGTCGCTTGGGATCACTTTGTCCCACAAGGCTCTGTAGATCGGTGGTAGATGATATACTCTTCTGACTGGATAACTCATAAGCGTGTAACCTATTTTAACAATAAGATCTATGGCTCTCTTTATGTCTTTTATGTTGAAGACATACTCTTTTGAATATTCAAATTCTGTTATGACTATGTCTCTCAGAGTGATAACTTTAGCTATGACATATCTCACATAATCTAATGATTTGAACAGATCTTTCACAGCCCTCCCGAAGCCTCTGGCGACTCTATCTAATGATCTTGATATGTCATAGATGTTGATGACTTTATGAATTGCTATAACAATTTTATCCAAAGATCTTCCTATATCTGATATATTTTTGATCACAGTTTTACTCATTTCGTATTCTGATAACAGTATATCTCTTAGCGTGATAACTTTTGATATAAAATATCTAATGTAGTCTAGAGATCTGGATATATCTGAAACAGTTTTTCTTATCTCTCTTGCTACTCTATCTAATGATCTTGAGAGATCATAGAGATTGACTACTTTATGAATTGCTATAAGGATTCTGTCTATTGATCTTCCTATATCAGATACATTCTTAACTATTGTTCTGCTTATATCATATTCAGAGAGAAACGTATCTATTAATGTTACGATTTTGGTAAGCTTTGGAACGACTTTGTCAAGACTTAGATACACGTCTCTAAATGTCTTCATAACGCTTTTAGTCATAATGTCTATTGTTTTAGTTATGTCTTTAAGGATCCTGTAGAAGACAGCTTTTCTAGTGAGCATATCGACAGTCTTCAGAAGATCTCTTCTTGTAACATAAATGTCTTTTCTAATTACGTCTAAAGCTTTTCCTGTTTCAATAAATATCTTTGTCAAAGTCTTTCTTATGTAATCTAAAGATCTTGATGCATCTGTAAGAGCCTTAGATACAGACTTAGATATGTAGTCAATTGTGATGGATATATCTCTCTTTATAACGCTCATCTGTTTTGTCAGTCCATATTCTCCTGAGAAGAGATCCTGTATATATTTGGTCATAGATTTGATGATATAATCTCTTCCCGCATAAAGATCCTTCAAAATCTTATACATATCCTTCTTGAACATCTCTTTAGTGTAAGTCACTTCTCTGAGAGATCTTATGAAGCTTAGAGATCTTCTCATGTAATCTAATGTTTTTGATATGTCTATAACGTTTTTAACTATGGTTCTGAATATTTTGTCAGCTGATAGAACTGTCTCTACAAATATCTTAGAAACTGTTTTTCTGATGTAATCAGTTGTCTTCAAGACTTCTCTGAACATTTTTGTAGAGCTTTTAGCGATGTAATCTACTGATCTTGTTATATCAACAATGTTTTTGACAGGGATCCTTCCAACAACATATTCACCGGCGAAAAGATCTCTTATAGATGTCAATATGTTTTTAGATATATAGTCTAATCCTCTAATTGTGTCTCTCGACGTTTTGAGAACGATCTTTCTTATGTAGTCTAATCCTTTCGATATGTCTTTTAGTATCTTGATGGAGATCTTTCTTATGTAGTCTAATGTCTTTGAGGCATCTCTTAATGTTTTTGTCAAGCCTCTTCTGATATAATCAGCTGATTTTGATATATCTATCAGAGCTTTTGCGACATCTCTTCTGATGTAGTCAACTGTTTTAGAGACTTCAATCACTCTTTTTGAAGTTTTCTTTATGATATAGTCTAATGATCTGACTGTCTCTATGATTGTTTTTCCTCTCAATATAGTGGTGATGTATTCTCCAACCGCCTGATCTATCAATATTTTAGCGACAAGTCTTCTCACATAATCTAACGGTTTAGATGTATCTGAGATCATCTTCAGAGCTTTCTTAGAGATCTTGTCTAAGCCTTTGGGTATGTCTCTTAATGACTTTAATGTGGTTCTTCTGATGTAGTCGGCTGATTTAGATATGTCTCTTAATGATCTTATGTAAAAGGCTTTTCTCGATATATAGTCGAGAGCTTTTGTTAAGTCTTTAGATGTTTTGAGGACGCTCTTTTTCGCATAGTCTAATGTTTTTGATATGTCTCTCAAAGCTTTTGTTGAGACTCTCTTTATATAGTCTAATCCTTTTGATACATCTTTTAACGTTTTTGAAGGTCTCTTAACAGTATAGTCTAATAACTTGTTTATGTCTCTCAACAATTTTACAGCTGATCTCTTCATATAATCAATTGGTCTGGATATGTCTCTCAACAGTTTCACGCTTGATTTAGATATTTTGTCTAAGGTTATCGTCAGATCTTTCAATGACTTTAAAGATGTCTTTCTCACATAATCTAATCCTTTAGAAGCATCTTTCAATGGTCTTATGAAAGATGCTTTTCTAGATACATAGTCTATAGTTTTAGAAAGATCTTTCAATGTTTTTGTTGTAAATCTCTTTATGTAATCTAAAGATCTTGATGAGTCTTTCAATGTTTTTGTTGTAAATCTTCTTATATAGTCTAAGGATCTAGGTGTGTCTTTTAAAGCTTTTGTTGTAAATCTTCTTATTCTATCGGCTGATTTTGATATGTCAATCAGTTTTTTAAGTGACAATCTTTTCACATAGTCAAGACCTTTTGAAAGGTCTCTAAAGATCTTTACGCTTTTTCTAGAAACTTTATCAATAGATTTTGATGTGTCTCTCAAAGATTTTAATGTTGATCTTTTTGTGAAATCTATTGTCTTGACAAGATCTATAAGTGTTTTTCCTCTGAGAACACTATAATCATATTCTCCAACGCTCCAGTCTCTTAATGTTTTTGATGGCGTCTTTCTCAGATAGTCTGACGCTTTTGATATGTCTCCTACTGATCTTTTGTATAAAGCTTTTCTAGATATATAGTCTGATCCTTTAGAGGTATCTCTTGTGATCTTTGTTGAGCTTCTGACTGTTTTATCGACTGTTTTTGATGTGTCTCTTAATGTGAACGTGATTTTGAAGACAAGACTTATAGAGTCAGAAGTCTTTAATGTATCTCTATATGTTTTTACTGATCTTCTGTTTAACACATCTGATGTCCTCACAAGATCTGTGAGGCTTACGCTGTATGCTCTTCCAACTCTTGATGCTAAAAGAATCGTCTTAGGTAGTGATGCACTTGTGAACGACACTATGAGCCTCCATGATAATATTGTTTTTAAATTAGATAAACAATCATTATTATGGAGATATCTATGAAAGAGCCTGTCAAGATTGAAGGTTGGGTTGAAGTTATAGTCAGAGATAAAGAAGGCAAGATAAAATATTATATTGGCCCAAAAAAAGTAGAAGAGGAAGAAGATGATCCAGCACCTTTCTTATCTAGTCTTCCCGCTAAGTTTCAAGATTTCTACTGGAGGAAGAACATCGTTACTAACGTAGGTCTTGCTGCCATAATAAGACTGGTTTTCGCAGGTCTTACAGAGACTAAATTCGGCTATATAGCTATTGGGACAGGCACTACGGCTGAGGCTGCCACAGATACAGCTTTAGTCGCTGAGATAAAGAGAAAGACAGCATCTGTGTCTCAGACAACTACTTCTGTATCTGGAGACACAGCTTTGTTATCAGCAACATTCTCAAGTGCTGACGGTCTCACAGGAACATCTAATGTCTCTGAGGCTGGAATCTTTAATGCTTCTACTGGAGGGATCCTTCTAGCTAGAAAGACTTTCACAGCCGTCCCAGTAAACTGGGATGCTGGAGACTCGATAACAATAAACTATTACGTTCAGATGAGCAGATAAGAGTGATTTAATGCCTGTCAGAATAAGATATAAAACTAGATATCAAGGCTCTGTAACTCCATCTGCTTTGAATACTGAGACTGATGTGATAAATCTAGGATCTCAACCAGATGACTATATAGTAGAAGGATACATAAGTCTTAAAAATCTTGCCTCAGGAGATACAGTAATCATAAGAGTGTATATGTCAGCCGATGGATCTACACGAGATAAAAGCGATGAGATGACTCTCTCAGGCCCCGTCTCTGTTCCAATAGTAAGGATCCCTGCGACAACTCTTCCTTACAACGGTCTTTTCAGAGTAACAGTTACACAGACAGCCGGGACGTTAAGAGCTTATCCATATACATTTATTGTTCAAGTCATGGAGCAGATATAAGGTGATAAAAATATGAGTCTATGGCATCCTGCCAGAGCATATCCGTCTTTAGACTACAAAGGCGTGGGGCTCTACAGAACTTTCACAGCTGGTGCGTCTATAACTGCGGGGCAGGTGGTGAGTTTATACAGCGATGGAAAAGTTTATCCATCATCATCTACATATCCTAATGTTGTTGGAGTTGCTTTAGATAACGCATCAGCCGGAGGATTAGTTAGAGTTCTTATAGCAGGCATCATAGATGTAGTTGCTGACGGAGCTATATCAGCAGGATCTTTTGTAACTTTTTCAACAGCTACAGCTGGGAGGGTAGTGTCATATGGAGGACATTCACATACTCCTTCAACTACTACAGGGTCGGCTATCACAGGGGTATCAACTTCTCCAGCGACTGTAGTCTCAGGAGTTTCAACATCTACAGGCACATTTGTTACAGGGATTAGTGTTGATAGAAGAGATTTCACTACAGGATCAGCCGTAACAGGAGTATCAAAGACTACAGGCACATTTGTTACAGGGATAGGCGATGACACAGGATGGTACACAGACTCAGCTGGATACGCAAGACATAAACATGGAACATCTACAGCATCAGCATTAACAGATGTGTCAACTTCTACAGGAAGTTTTGTAACAGGAATAACATCTACAGCTGGGACGACTGTTACAGCAAATGTAACTGCATCTACTGGATCGGCAGTTACAGGCGTCTCCACATCAACAACATCTGTAGTTGGAAGCGTATCAACATCATCAGGAACATTTGTAACAGGTGTGAGCATTGGAACTACATTGTCGAGAGTGATCGGGATAGCATTGACATCATCTACAGCAGCCGGTCAAGTGATAACTATTCTAGTGATCCCGTCATGGATATAAGACGTTTATATGTTTATAAATCTCAAAAAACATACTTTATTCTGGTGGGATCATGAGTAGATGTAGAGAAGAGATGATTTCTCAGATAAAAAAAGAGCCGTATAAGATATGGTCTATACTTGTTGATACAGGCGAGCTGTGGTGTAAAAAACATAGTTGCGACAGCTATGAGAGATGTATAGAAGAATATGAGAAGTTTAGACATGAAGTTCATAAGAAACTTGTTGAGTTTCTCATCAGCGACTTAAAGTAAGTCTGAGAGGGAACAAATATAAAGCCTAATGATGTAAACAAGCTTCTAAACATTGTTCACGACTATCTAGAAGGCTTAGGACTTAAAAAAGAAAAAGATTATATGATAGAGTTGTCAGAATGGATAGATGAAGAGATTGAGAGCTGGAGAATGCCTCAGATAGTTGTCAAGCTTCATGAGAGCGGATTTAAAAAAATTAACGATAAGAAATTAGATGAGTTTAAGCTTTTAGATAACATAATTAAAAACATCTCTGATCATGTTTCTCAAGAAGTCTTGAGAAGTATTCTCATATCGATAGAGGTGCAGATATGAAAGGATTATATAATGAGGCGTTAGAGCTTTTGAATCAAGGAGAGTTTTATAATGCGTGTGGAAAAATCTGGAGCATCATAAAATATGAGACAATAGCTTTAGTTTTACACGTCCAAAAAAGAAGAGAGCCTCCGAAAGATGTCTCATGGAGAGAGTTTTTAGAAGACACATTTGTGAAAGCTGGGCTAGACAAAGAAGAAGCATCTAAATGGGCGTCATATTATGTTGATGTCAGAGACAGACTTTATGGAGCATGTTTTCTTGGAAACATATATGAAGAGAAAGAACATAAGCCTTTGATAGAAAAAGCTAAAGATTATGTAGTTCTTGTAGAAAAAATTTTGAGTGAGCATATATGAAAGCTAAATACAAAATTGTTGATATAAAAGAAAACACAGCTGTTATAGATGTTAAGCTTGAAGACGGAAGAGGCTTCACATTGTTCACAGGCGTGGATAGAGTTAAAAATGAGCTTAAAGATTTGATAAAGATTCACGCAAAATCGTTATATGGTGTCGATGTTGAAAGAGTTGAAGAAGAGAAATAGCTGTGTAAACATACTTGGAGATCCACCTGTTTATGTGAGATTTGACGGGACAGGTCTCAAAACAAACGGATATTTCTGTTCTTATGATGCTGCTGCACAAGCATGTTACACAGATGTTGTCAAATATGTTGCTGGGACTGGGATAATAAGATTTTATCAGAGCGTGTCAGCTGGAGGAGTATGTTCTGGAGGAAACTATCTTGATTATGACGGGACAGGGCTGAAAGTCTATACAGAGCCTGACACAGGATGTTAAAAAATATTATTTTTTTTCTACATCTCTCTATAGATATGACCTAATCTCTAAACTATACAGCGAGGCTTTCAGTTCTAAACAGATCATATTTTTTTATCTTTTATCTCTCTCTTTTCTCAACTCTTCTACAACATTGATCGGTCTTGAAAGTCTAGGTCTTATATCATTCACTAAAAGGATAGATACTAAGTAATCTGTCAGCTCTGTGTCTGTGATATTTTTCTCTCCTAAAGATCTGAATACAAGATGAATACCTGTATCTTTATAAGGATACTTCTTTGCTAGTTTAAGCCATAGCTCTAATGTCTCTTTCATAGATAGATCTACTGTAACATATACAACTGTGCCCCATTCAGGATCGATCTCTATAGATATGTTTTTGACAATATTTTCGCCAATCTCTTTTTTTATCGTCTCAACAAATTCTTTCAGAGACATCATTTTTTCTCTTCTCTCTTCTCTGTTATAACACATGAGATCTCTAGTCCTGTCTCAAAATCTGATCCTATAAATATCTCGGCTATTGCCTCTTTTTTATCATCATCTACACACGGATAGATCAGCTGTCTATAAAACATCACGTCTTTACTTATCTTTGTCCCCTTATACTCAGCTGGATCTCCGAAAAATGTTCTGAAGAAAGATTCTGTAAGCTCTCCTAACGATTTAAAACAGAAGGCGTCTTTTCTAGGCGGATTTATGAAAACCTCTTGATCCATAAACTCTTCTAAAGCACTCATAACTATTCTAAGCTTATCAGCAAAATTTTTGATAGATGAACATTTAATAGGCTTTTTAGAATCCTCCTCTCTAATCTCCACAATATTTAGAAGAAGTTTCTCACTCACATCAACACTCATGCTCTCACATCAATAAATAGTAGTAAGCCATCTTATAAAATCTTACATCTCTCTGATCGTAGGTAAAAATTAAGTCTAGCTGAGGTTCATATAATAGCCATTTCACTCCTTGAACATCTTTAATGATGATCAAATTATAAGCGTGCTCCGCCGAGTAGTCTAATATCACTCCAATAGCGTTTATATGAAAATCTATTGCCATTCTAGATTTGAAATACATTGCGAATTTATCACAGTCCATTGTTTCAGCTAAATATTTTCTTGTATCAGTCCAGTCCCACTCTATTATCTTCTTGAAAGTGTCTAGATCGGTTGTGTAATATGTGCCGTCTAGTCTCAGCCATCCTTGTAGTCCTCCTTTAGCCTTAAGATCTTTTACGACGTTTTGAACTTCATCTTCTGTGAGCTGAACGACGTTTATTGTGAAAGGCGGGACATAATATTCATACAATCTGTTCACTAGGTCAGCTATTTGGCTAATCTTTCTTTTCAACATCTCTGACTTCGATGCCAAGCGTCCCAGCCTCCGCCTGTTTAAGCCAGACCTGTAACTTGTTTATAGTCTCATCTAACGTTTTTATCATCTGATTATATTCATCTTCTGTGAAACATTCACATCTTTTTGTTAAAAGCTGATTTATCAGGTCAAGAAGTTTTTGAATTAAATCTCTTATGCTCATAGTCTCATCAAATAAATATTTCTGTAGAAAATATTTATTTGGAGAGAGCATGAGCTTTCATCAGATCGACTGGAGCTTCAATATGACATGGCATTATTCTTACTCAACAACATCAGGCAAGACCGTCACGATAAAAAGAGCTATATGTCCTAGATGCGGATGGTTAGCGAGATTTGTAAGAGAGGAGTGTGACGATCAAGGTTGTTGGGAGGTTTATCAATGCACTAGATGTCTCTATATGTTTAGAATAAAAATAAGCTGATGTATCTATGTGTCTCTTATGTCTCTGAAAATATTTCTTGTTCTTATGTTTCTTTTTCTGTTTCTCATATCTGTCTCTTTGGTTTATCTCTTTTACGCTCTCATAAATATTGATGCCATCTATAATATCAAATCTGGAGATGTTTTATATGTGATTAATGAGCTTAACAAATATTCTGTTAGAATAATGCTTTTTCTATTGCCTTCGTGATTATTCTTCTTATGATTATTACTATAGCTTTTGTAATGATAATATTTTTTGAGAGAGATATATAGATGATTATTCTTCTCTTCTCATCTTCTCTTTCTCAGCATGATATTTATGCCACCATTCGTTGCTTCTTCTTATTTTTTCGTCTATCTCTTTTATTGTTTTATCAATTTTCTCTAATCTCTCAATCATCTCTTTTTTAAATTTCAGATACTCTTCCTCAGCCTCGTATGTGTCTAAAAGAAATTTTATTGTTTCAAAAATGTTGGTAAGACCAATCTTAACTCTCAGTCTCTCTAGTCTTGTGTAAAGCTCTTCTCCGAGGCATCTCAAATCCTCAAGTCTAGTCATCAAATCTGTCAATTTACCGTATATTACAGTAAATTCATTATATTTATCTAGGAGAAACGCTATGACGTCGTTTAATGATGAAAAACCTTTTTGAGAGGCTATTTCATCAAGTCTTTTTTTCACATCTTCTCTTACAGTAACTATACTGTAGCCTTTGGGAGGCATGACAGTTTATCACCTACTGTAATATACAGTAAGAGAAGAAATAAGCTTTACTGTAATATACTGTAAGAGAAGAAATTCAGCAATCTCGTCTCTCTCGTTTTATTCTCGTCTTTATCTTTTTGTCTTCATCTTCTTTTTCTCATTTTTTCTCATCAGAATGATTTTTCAGCGTCTCATATGATGACATTTTCAAAACAATTTAGATGAAAAACTGAAGAGTGTGTGAGAGTCTGAAGATAAGTTTTTAGAGAGAAAAAAAATAGATGAGAGATAAAAAAAGAAGACTGTTTTTTATTATGTTTATTTTAATGTTTTCTACTGCTCACATATATATGTCTTCTCAAATATTGTTGCTGACAGTCTGTGGCGACAGTAATAGTATCTTATAAGCTTATATGTTAGTGGAAACTTTTTTTCAAGCTCTCTCGCTCTGTAGATATATGCACGAGGATGAGCCTTCTTTCTTAATAATGTCATCTTTTTGACTACAGATTTTATCACATCGCTCTCATCTGTATATGCCTCGCACCAGCTCTCAGAATCAACATAACTTGTCCAGACTATCTGATTGTTGTTCAGATAGTAGTATGTTCCGCCACTTTCTTTCTCGTCATAACGAAACTCAGCAAGTATCATGTCGATCGGCAGGTGAAAACTTGCGTGATGATTCCCCCAGCTGTCTCTATATGTGTAACACCACCATCTCTCTCTCTCTGAGCGAAGCTTCTCATATTTCATCTCTTACGCACCTTTATGTAGTTGTTTTCTCTTTCACTTTTATCTCTCTGATCTCTAATGGTAGTATTAAATCTATTTTTCCTTTGTCTAACGTCATTATAACTCTCTTCATTTCAATATAGATTTCATGATTTTGACATTTTATTTCATCGATGGCGTTTTCATAACT
>Ga0080005_167772_pt1 | contig 11176 bp, 18 predicted proteins | sample JossMetagenome_2_FD_69208 | JGI IMG/M metagenome (GOLD analysis project Ga0080005, IMG submission 69208) | Hot spring sediment microbial communities from Joseph's Coat, Yellowstone National Park, USA - JC3_ASED (SPADES assembly) (version 2) | ecosystem: Environmental > Aquatic > Thermal springs >... | reverse complement strand
ATAAAGACAGGGCTGGGCAATACATAGACGGGTGGCAGGCCTATATAGACGGCACAAAAGCCTACATAGTCCCCACAGACAACTACATAGAAAACCAGAAAAAATACATAGACAAACTAGTCGAAAGCAATGTGTATATAGACTACGTGCAGTATGCCTAGCGGATATATATTGTAGTTAGTAATCTCAAAACCATATTTTTCCACGATTGCCTCTATATCTTTTATAAAATCTAGGCTTTTTCCATCCTCTATAAAAACCATCATGACTATAGTGATTTCTGAAACAAAGGCCGAGTTCTTCTTAAGCCCAGCCAAATCTTTCTGTCTAAGGTATTCGGCTATATCTTTCACCATTGCGTCAATCCTGCTAGCTACTTCTGTAATTGAACTCATACGTTAGCCACCTTGGGCTTGTTTTGTTGCCTAAGGGGAATTATCCAAAAGTCTACAACGATATTACCGTTACGACAAACAGTAATAAAGTCTAAGAATGCAAAGTTGTATTCTCGTGCTACAACTCTAATTTCGCTCAGCATATTGCCTGTAAACGGTTCACCCATCTTAATAGTTATGCGGTAGAAAACCGCATTATCATATAGTATGCTTTCACCCTCGAATTCTACCTTCGCATGGCTAAACCTAGCCTGTAGCTTTCTAGCGATTTCCTCATAAACGCTCATACGTGACTCACCTATTCAAAGTCTAAATATGTTCTACCAGTTCTTTGGCTAACTCTTTTAACAACCTTTACTCTAACTCCTTGGAAATTACTGCGGATAAATTTGTCGATTAAGGCCATGTGCTTAGATATTGTTTTGCTTTTCCATGCTACAACTGACAGCTTGTCGTTTACAAATGCCTTACACGTGTTAGAGCCTAGGTCTACGCTGACAATAACGATTTCCTGGTTCACAAGCTCATACATGAAATAGTCTACGCTTTTTGTCTTCTTGGTAAAATCTTTCATGATGTCTTTAAAGCTAACTGTGGACGGTGGCTTTTGATATTCTCTAACTGGTTCTACAGTTTTTTCTGACATACTTGGTCACTAAATATAGAAAAACAGTATTATTTAAACGTATCGTGACCTTACTCTTCTTGACTTTCGCTTTCTGTGGGGTTGGGCTGTGCTTGGCTATCCCCCTCACTCTCTTCTGGTTCTGTGCTGTAAAGACCCTCTAAGAACAATATAGAGAATTTACAATTCCAGCACCGCTTGGCTGGTTCAATTTTCTCTTTTACCTCGGGTATTTCGTATAGCATTGCTAGATTCGCATCGAAAGGTAACCAATCACTGCACGCTGTTTCTAGGTATTCGTTTACGTCTAAGACTTTGTTTCTAAGCATGCATTTTGCGTATATTTTCATGGTTCACCACCATCGCTACTCGGATTGATATATTCAATGTTGTATTATGCAAGCACAAATTGCTGACGCTTTTGCTCAATTATGTCACGGCACTCTACGTCGAATAAATCCTCTATCTCTTCGACCTCTTTTAACCCACGCTCTATAGCTAGCTGAATCACGTCATTCTGTGTATCAAGATAGCTAAGAAACCGCTTAAGGTAGTTCTTTGTTTCACGGTTTTGCTCTCTATCTAGACGCTTGATTAGCATTTTCCTAAGAGACATCAAGTGATTGCTGTAGCGTCTCAATGCACTGATGTGGGCTTTTCGCTTATTAAGCACTCTTAGACGCTCAAAACACTCTTTCTCTTTATCTATTGGTTTTTCTGACATGTTGGTCAAATATATAGGCTAAAAAAGCATATTTAAAATTATTGGTCTACTGTTGCCATCGCTATCGTATTCACGCTTATCACTTACGAGTGTTAATACCTTTTCTTGTTCAATCCAATAGACGTTATTGTTGTCTAAGCCTATCTTGTTACTTTCACGGAAACCAACTACACGCTCAATACGATATTGACGTGCAAGCTCTTTTGCAAATTTCTTAGGCACCCCTTTAACCTTTACAGTTGAATCGAGCTGATACGTCTTAGGTGCTAAGTATATACCAACTTTTGCAATCTTTTCCACCTTTAATAATCCAAGAGTAGAGGTCTTGGCTGTAGCTTCTATGTTGATGTTTCCACTTTGAACCTTTTCAGTCACGTCTTTATAATTTTCTGGTTCAAGGTATAGCCTCAAATATTTCTTATAGTCAAAGTCACCAATTATGTGTATGCTATCAGTGTCACAGTATAGCAGTTTTTCGGGTGGCACCAGGTTCATGAGTTTCCACAAGAACGCACGTGCCTGTGATGTAATAAATGCAGAAATTGCTGTGAACTTTCCATAATCCACATCTTTGGATATCACCTCTATCAGTAGTCCGTCGATGACTTTGTATTTTTTGCCTAGTGGTGATATAAAGAGGACGCTGTGGTCTATTTTCAGGTCAGCCACCATTTTTTGCACTTTCCTTTTCTCACCAAATTTGCCATAGAGGCTATTTAATAATAATTTATAAAAGGTATTATTGACTTTGTCACCATGCTCCTTTGCCTCCTGTCTCTTCTGGTAGTAATGCTCAACATATTCCTTGAAAATTTTGGCACCTTTATACACTACAGCCAACTCAACTTTCTTAATGTATGGTAAGTTGATTTTCAACTCTGGTGACGCTAGTGTAGTTACAAAACGACCAGTTGGAAATATTAGCTTTCTAGTGACTGGATGCTTATATGGTGCAGGTGGAATATATACGTTAGCCGGAATATCTAGCCATACACAAGCGATTACGGGGATATCTTTCTCAATCAGCTCTTTCAATTTCTCAACACTCATGTTTCTGACCTTAGCGACTGGTCGCACAGGCACTGTTAAGTCTCTCATAGCGTAAGGATACATACTATTAACATCTAGGACAACAACGTTCTCGAATTTCCCACGCCTAAAGACTTCGACACGACCACCAAAATATGCTTCTGTTTCAAGCTTACGCACCTCTTTGTCTTCTGGTGGTCTAAGCTTAATGCCTTTAGGCAAAAACCTCTTGAGAAACACTTTATACGCAAAGCTAGGTGACGTTAATGCAAACTCACCCAGCTCCTTTTTCATGAACTCTATGAGTGTTAGGACAAACTTTGCTAGGATTTCCACGTCACGCATACTATAGATTTTCCATTTCTCTATGCTGTCCTCATAGTTTGGCATATCTAGCTTTTCGATGCCTAGTATTTTGCCAATGTCGTGTAACGACTCTTTGACATAGTTCATCGAATCCACAAAGGTGATTGAATTACTCTTGTAAACCCACCTGATAATGACACGACCAGCATCATACGATTCAAAGACAGGGCTGAAACCAGCATCAATAAGCAACTGTCGATTTACACCCGCACGATAATCATACAAAAGATTATGTGCAAATACCACAACACGCTTTTGCTCAATGATGAATTTTGTAAATGCGTTTTTGTCAGTAAACCATCCGGCTTTTTTCAGCCTATACACGTCACCCTGACGAACAAAAAGCATATAGCTAATAAGCATCAAGTCGTGTCTAACCGCTTTTAAACCATTACTCAGAATCTTTTCCTCTACGGGCTTGGTTTCAGTGTCAAAAAACAACAGTTTCTTAGGAAAAGCTCTCTTATACCCGCTTTTCAGTGGCTTACCTCTTTCCGCTGGTTCAGCCTTGACTTGGTTCTTTATGCTGAACACTATTGCCTCGGCTTTAGCCCAGGATACTCTATTAGATGTGGTGTTTATTATTACCATTCTAGGTCACTTAGGTCAATTTCTGGTATTTCATCCTCTAGAGCTGATTCCCAGTCATACCAGTAGCGTTCAGGTAGCCTAGTAATAGTGCCGTGTGCCACATTGACAACATAGGCATCGACTACATCTACACCCAAGAAATAGATTTCGATTGGTTCATATGTTTCCATGACATAAGCCTCGGCCTCTTGGTATGCCTGCCATGCATCTATCTGTGTAGTGGTCATTTCTACATCAACATAATCCCACACTGCACCTTGACCTTTCACATAATGTAAAATCAGAAAGTAAAATGTCAGGTGATACACCACGACACCGGCCTCGGGGTGTTCACTTTGATACTGCAGGTCTTTCTCACTTAAAAGTTCAGACACCTCTTCGAGCAATACACCGCTAATTGCAGATACATCGATGTGTGTCATGTCTTGGTTACCAAGGATAATTCTTGAAATCGGGGTTATAAATAGGTTACCTTTATATACCACTACATAAATGTATATACATGGTGTAGAAAGCGGGCTTGACTGATAGAAATTGCAGGTACATCGATGTGTGGATACAAGAGAATGATGTATTAAAGCCCGCTTGAATTTCCACCCATTATATGTAGATATCCATATGATATATAAGCTACCTAGTTTTACAATATCTTGGGTGAGAAAATGGTAGATGCTACAACTTTGGCACGTATAATGAAAGAGAGATATAGGAATGGTGTTCAAAGTGCAGTAACCAGATACGAAGAGGGTGTTAAGAATGTCAGTGTAAACCCTGCACAGCGTGCCGTGGAAAACATTGACGTGTGGTTTGCTAGAATACAAGAAGCATATAGAAACAAGACAATGGCATCCAAGCTGTCAAGGCTTACGTTGGATGATTGGAAACGTGCCACCACGACATACGGTGTTCAAGCATATCAGAACGCAGTAAGCCAAAAGGCACCCGAAAAATATGAGAAAAAGGCTGATGCTTTAGCCAAGGTGGCTGTAGAAATATCAAATCAGGCACTACAAATTAAGAAAGTCGATAAGGCTTCGGCACTCAAACGTGTCGAAATTGCATACGACATGTGGAAGAAGGTCAAAGGCACTATCTAAAACCATGGTTTTTTTTGACATTTTTAGTCAGGGGTGGTGAGAATGGCTGAAACACTAAGATACAAATACGTTAGTTCAGGCACACAAGTAACAATTCCCGCTAGAGTAGGCTATAGGCACAGAATACTTGAATTATACATTGACACACCAGCGGACAGAAGCTATTTTGACGTATATGTTGGTTCACGTATTGTTGGACGTTTCCCAGTAAAGTGGGGCGACAGCCTATTTGTAGCACCAAATAATGCGTCGAAAGACAACAAGAGCATATTCGGATTCATACGTGACCTATTTGGTGCAGATTATTTTGTCGAGGGTGATGCTAGTGAGGATATTACATTTAGCTTTTCAGCACCACAGACAGGTATACACATCTATTACCAAGAGGATACAGAAGCCGCGGATAAGACCAAGCCATTGCGAAGCCTAAGCCCATCACGTGTCTTATTCCACATATTGACGCACAGCCAAACAATTAACGCTACGAAAAACTATTCGCTAGATGTCCCCGTAATCCCTACGGGCTTCTTAAGCATAGCTGACGGTTCAGTGTTTCCAAGCAATACACAATGGATTATCAAAGCTCTAGCATTTGGTTCTGCACAGGCTGGTTCATCTACACCTACAGCACTGCATATATGGAAAGACAACTTTGAGTTTTTCACCCCATATGACCATGCAGGTATAAGTGTAAGATACAACCAGAATTTCTTAGCATTCGATATTACTAGAGGTGACTTTTTCCACATACCTGACATAGTCTTTCAGGCTGGAAACAAACTGTCAGTAAACATTGATGCCACATTTGACGGCACCAATGCAATTCAGCCCCACATTTTAGCACTGATAATCATAGGTGAACAAAGACCACTTACATAGAGGTGATGAATGAATGACAATAAAAGTATATAGAAAGACGTTTACAATACCAGCATCAAGCACGTGGTCACGTCAGTCAGACTCTTTGCCAACCCCTGCTGGATACAACAGAATTTTGAGAGAGGTCAGGCTATACTTTTCAGTGGGTTCAGGTGCATACCTAAGGCTATATGTCGAAAATGAAATAATAGCTGAAATATCTGCAGAAGTGTGGAATAAATACCAGCTACCATATTTCCTTGATACACACATACCTGCGGGAAAAGCATTATACTTCGAAACCTCTAACTCTAACACCACAAGCGTTACCCTTACAGTTGAGTGCATAGTTGAGGAAACAACAACATAATCCTAAAATAACCTTTTTTTATTTATATAGGTGATGGATATGAGTAAGGAATTCGTGGAAAGGGTATATAAGAAGCGTTATGACACTAAACAAAAAGACTATGCTGAATCTACCGATATTCTAGATACTAGATTCAAAATACTACTCGATACCAAGGAGATAATAGCAAAATATAAACTCAACAACACAGTCAGCCCGGTTTTGAGCATCCCGTTAGCCTTCGACAAAAATAGAGGCATCTTTACACTCATAGAAACACCAACACTACAGACATCTAATATTCGTGGATACTACTATACAACAACACCATTCGAGACAACACCAGACTTTTACAATTTACGTATTGATGCATATCACAGACTCTATGTTGTAGATGACCTGTTATTATCGAGAATTACACCGCGGTTAAAGGCTAGCATATTTAATCAAACCGTAACAGCAAACACAAATATCTTCTCAACCGACATTTCACCGCAATTCAACCCGTCAGTATTCAGAATATATGCCACATTTAACGCTAGTGGAAACCTAATTGTTACTAGGACAAAATCAGGTGTAACAGTAAATGAAACACTAAACGGTGGCACAGTTCTTAATGCCAACAGTGCATACATATTCGACGTAATAGTCGAGTTAGGAGAAACAATAAATCTGCAATATTCAGCAAATGCTGCTGCATTAGTATTAAAAGTAATAGAAATACCGCACATGAGTGGTTAGAGGTGATTAGTTATGCCAATACATGTTCCCCAAGGTATGTCTGTTGGAATAATATCGGCACGTGCAACAAAGACAGGAAACCCAGCCCAAACAACAACCAGCACAAGCTACGTAGACGTCCTTTCAATTGACTTATCAACTCTACAAATACCAGCCGTAAACGGAATAATCGCAGTAAAAGCAACAGGAGGATTCCTTAAAAACAGCACAGGAACAGGAAACGTTAGAATAGCAATACTGGACGCATCAAGCAACGTCTTGATCTATAACGAATACACTTTCACAGTATATGGTCTATGTTTAAACCATGGTATATCGTGGGAGGGCTTACTTACAGAAGCCAGATACATAAAACTACAGTTCAAAACAAACGACACAGACCCAGCATCCTGCTATGGTGGAGCACCAGGAATGTGCAGCGGACTAATCCTAGCACTATATGTAAAAATAATACCAAATGTCACATTTAGTTAAGAAGCTAGATAATTCAAAACATGAAACATAAAGCATATATTTTTCTATTTTCAATACATAGTTGAGGTGAGACCATGAAAAAGACAAAACTGACACAAGTATCGTGGCAAATAGTAGCAATGTTTGCAATAGCCTTTGTAAGCGTCACAGTAGCATATATCCTTAGCACAATGACACCTGAACAATATTATAATGTTCTGCAGTTGATTGTCTCATTCTTTGCCGGATATGTTCTAGGAAACTTTGCACCTAAGACGGGTGATAGCCAATGTCAATAAACATAGAAGCTTACACTAAGGCAAAGCAACTAGCCAAAAAGGTATCCCTAGATGCTGACACAATAGCTCAAATAGCTAAGTATCTAGAGGAATATGTTAATAGCTTGCCACCACAGCTACAGAACGTAGCTATAGCCACCTTTAACGGTCGTGTATATACACGCAAAGATTTACCCGTGCTTTTCATGAAAGATAAGACAATACAACAAATATGGCTTGAAAAGCTTAGACAATAGGTGACGTGCATGAGTAGCCAAAAACGTTATGTATTAATAACTGCACCATGGGGATGGAATGACGCTGCCACTGACGCTTGGGCACCCTTTGAGGCAAAGTATTTTGCTAGCTTGGTGAAACAGCTCGGCTATGAACCATACGTGTTGGCTAAAGAGGCTGTGACAACACAGAATTACAATTCTGCACTAGAGGCTAAGCCTGTCATGGTTACTGGTGTTGGTCATGGTAATTCGAATATCTATACTGGTTACAGCTTCATAATACTTGAACAAGTGCCTGTAGCCCAAGGCAAATACACTGATACAATCTGGTGCCCTGTCAGTTGTCTCGTAGGTAACCGGTTGGCACCTGATATCGTGGCTAAGGGTAACAATGTCGTAGCGATAGGTGAACTAGTAGAATACGAATTTTACATAGCGTTTGTTGGTGAGCATAAAGGAGAGGACTTAAATGAGGACAAATACTTGGCATCATTCTTGATTCCCGAGTTCAAATTCCGAATTGCAATCCTGCAGGGTAAGACACTCAAAGAGGCATACGACATTATGATGCAGGCCTACGAAGAAGAGGCACGCAAATGGGATAAAGTTGAACCAGACGTAGCCGATACGCTGAGATATGATGCCAAGTGGAGAAAAAGGTTTGGTAATGACAACTGGTCTATACCACAGCCACCACCACAGCCACCCGAAACATGGAAATGTCCTTACTGTGACTTTACGGCTGATGCCAAAGACAAATTGGCACAGCACATCAAGGAAAAACACCAAGACATCATTTGTCAGCCATGTCCTGAATGTAACTACACATGTTCAATTTGTGGGTATAAGGCAAAAGATTCAATTGAGCTGACCATGCACGTATATGAAAAGCACAACAAGACCATGATAAAATATGAGTGTCCTTACTGTGGAAAAGACTTTGACAGTGCTACAGAACTAAATAAGCACATATGCACAGAACACTTTAAACCGTGTCATCTTAGTAGAATATTGAGGGATAAGCTCGGCTGTGGCATAGAAAGGACTTGTAACAAGTAGATAAAACATATAAACTACATTTTTTCTATTTATATAGGGTGGTTAAGTGAGCGAGCTAGGTGCTCTATTTACAGCGTTATCTTTTATAAAGCTTGTCTTAGTTGATGCCATAGAGATAAAAAGGGTCATTGGATTATACACACCCAAGATTCAAAAGGTGAGCGTTACTCCTGAACGGTATGCACGTATAATAACATTAAATAGCATGACGTATAACGGCACGTTTTGGAAACTGAACATAACAGTGTCTGCTAAAGATGCATATGAAATACGCAACGACTCGTTCAACATTCTAACACCCGTTATCAACGTCTTTGACTTTATCATACCACGCTCGATACAAAATCCAGTGGATGCCACGCTAGAAGTAGTAATAACAAACATTGGCAATCCTCAAAGTGTAGCTACACTAAATGCTGGTGAGACAAAGACCTTCGATATAGCTGTATATGACATTTATCCCATCATCGACTTCGACCTTAGACCGCTACTAGTTATACATGGCACACAGTCAAAAACGGATTTGAAATGGACTGGTTCATACAAGTGTAGCCTGCACATACCTACAGAAAACTATGTCGAAGCGAAAAAGGCTTATCTCGTGAGCGTGCTCAATGAAATGCTTAGTGAGTTGGCTAATATTGAAAGCAAAATAGATGAAACATGGCGTAAGATAACAAAGGCACTTAACGAGTGGCTTAGCGATACTATGCCTGATAAGCTTATTTTAGCCACTCTTAACCCAGCATTAGAGGACTACAAGAACTTGGTGGCTACTGCACAAGAGTTAAGCGATAGGATAGTGCAGTTTGCACGTGCCAACGACCTGCAGATACCATCAAACGCATACAAAGAGATATACAAGCCACCACAACAGCTACCACAGCTACCACCACGTGTCAAGCTACAGACTAGACTACAACAGTTAGAGGCTGACATAGCGAAATATGCCTCAATCCTGCTTAACGACATTGACCTAGTGAATCAAGAAATAATAGTGATGCGAAGCGAGCTTGAAAGACTCAAAAGTGCCACGATTCAAAAGCTCAGTCAGCTAGGCACGGCTTATGCAAAAGCCACCACGCAGGTCGATAAACAAAACATCTTTAACCAAAAAGATGCTGTTATAAGCGATTATCTAGCAAAGAAAAACGAAATCACGGCTAAGCATAGGCAAAGGATTTCCGAATTGCTCAACAAATGTTACAGCGATAAGGACATGCTCGATAAGACCATGGCAATATATAATTATTTAACTGGTAATAGTTTAATTGGTGGTGACATAAATGAGTAGCCAAAACCCGCTGGATTTATACCAGAAAATATTGAACAAGCTCAACCAAATCCTAAACACATACAACAACTTACTAGATGACCAAGCCGACAAGTCATCGCTAGAAAATACGTTCAGCACTGGTGGTGAAAATACACAGCCATCTATCCCATTGGTATCAGACGTGTTAAACGAGCTTACTGAAATCGATGCAAATAACACAATAGTAGAGCGTGTAAATACTATCCAAGAACTATTGGATGCATTTAACTCTACTGCACAGGCTAGTGCAAATAGGACAACACAGCTAATTAGTAGTGCAAAGTCTACAATAGTTAAATCTACTACTGTAGCTAAACCCGTAAAGGTCATACCAAGCGATATCTATGGTTTACTATATGAGTTGGCCGGTATGACTGTAGGAGCCATAGAGATGTGGTTTGCAAACGCAGAGTTTAAAAACCTTGATGCACATTTGAATGTCCTGGTAAGTTTGCTAGATAAACTTATAAATATCCTAGGTAGTTACAAAGTTGGTGATCGAAGTGAGTCAGCCGAGTGAAATTGTAGAAGTAACAGTAACGTCGATGGATACTCTAGGTAGAGGTGTTGGTCAGCTACCAGACGGCACTATTGTTGTAGTAAGCAATGCACGTATTGGTGAAACCGTAAAAGCCAAGGTGAAATTCAAAACAATAATCCAAGGACGAAGATTGGTGGTGGCCGAGCGGGTATAAAGCCATGAGTAGCCCCCACAATAGAAAATGCATAGGTATATATGGAAACATAAAGTATATAGTGTGTAAATACTTCCTCAGGCCACGTAAATACGACTTTATATCTAGAAATGACGGATTAATAAAATATAGAGTTTGGCCCCTCGACTAGTTTGTCTATGTATTTTTTCTGGTTTTCTATGTAGTTGTCTGTGGGGACTATGTAGGCTTTTGTGCCGTCTATATAGGCCTGCCAACCGTCTATGTATTGCCCAGACCTGTCTATATAGCTTTGCGTCAACACTATGTAGGCCACGTAGCACCACGACAGCCGCCGAACCCAACCACGACAGCCGCCGAAACCCACACGCCCCACATCCCCA
>Ga0080005_118307_pt1 | contig 11177 bp, 10 predicted proteins | sample JossMetagenome_2_FD_69208 | JGI IMG/M metagenome (GOLD analysis project Ga0080005, IMG submission 69208) | Hot spring sediment microbial communities from Joseph's Coat, Yellowstone National Park, USA - JC3_ASED (SPADES assembly) (version 2) | ecosystem: Environmental > Aquatic > Thermal springs >... | reverse complement strand
CCTCGTACTCGTATGCCCTACCCGGTATCAGGCCTTCAAGCCAGATGCTCTTGATTACAGCCGCGTACATGTAGTTCACGGTGAAGTATGTTAAGACGAGGAGGGCGAGCAGGATCAGGTGCCTCATGGGGTCACCCCTACATGTATTTCTCGAGGAAGCCCTTCAGCCTCGCCTCGTACTCGCTTTTGAAATCCCTCCAAGCCCCCACGTGCCTTGTCTCAGGGTACCAGGCTTCAACCACCCGGGCGCCCGTCCTCAGGTGCTCCTCAAGCTTCTTGTACTCGCCGGGCGATATCAAATCGTCTCTCAGAGGGGCGACGAGTAGAGTGGGGGCTCTAACCCTCCCAGCGTACTTGTACATCACTAGTTCCCCAGGTCTCACGCCGATCATCCTCGACGCGTTGAACATTATTAGAGGGTAGGATATTCTTAGGAGGAGGCCTAGTAAACCCCGTGTCCTCCCCACCCATCTCCTACCCGACTCCCGTATATCCACGTAAGGGCTGTCGAGGACTAGGGCTTCAACTCTACTCCTCGAGCCAGCCATGATCGATATAGCCCCGCCCATCGAGAAACCGTAGAGCGCGACCTTCTCGAAGCCGACCCCCCTGAGGTACCCGACAAGTTGCTCCACGTCGAAAGACTCCCTGTAGCCGAGCGTGGTCTCGCAACCGCTCTCCCCGTGTCCCCTCATGTCAACTGCTACCACACTATACCCCGCCTTCCCCAAGGCCTCTATGGCTGGTTTAACGTAGTCTTCATCCCACTTGCTGGAGGTGTAGCCGTGTACTAACACGACAACCCTCCCCGGGTCTCTTTTAACAAGCCAGCCTTTGAGAACACAATTATCGCTTGCCCTAAAGGTGAAGTCTTCGTAGTCTAAACCGAGGTCGCGGGGAGTCCAACCCCCGATCCTCCGAAGCGGTTTAACCAGCCTCCTCGAAGCCACATAAGCCACTGCAATAACCGTGAAAGCTAGTGCCAGTAATACTACCAGGAGGGCTAGGAAGAGGAATAATGCAAAAGCCATTTTTCCACCTAGGAAACCAAAGGCTCGTGTTGAATAAAAGTCTTGCGCTTTTATCTTTCACGGGTATAATTCTTCCACTTAGAGGTGGAGTCTTCACGCAGGTTGGAGAAGAGTATGTTATGGCGATAGACCAGGGTACGACAGGCACTAGAGTAGCCCTCTTCGATGAGAACGCTCGCCCGGTTGAGAAAGCGTGGTGCTACAGGGAGCACAAACAGATCTACCCTAAACCCGGCTGGGTTGAACACGACCCCGTGGAGATCTGGCTGAACGTGAAGCTCTGCATAAAGGAGGTCGTCGAGAAGTCCGGGGTGGACGCGGGGAGGATTGTTGCTATTGGGGTCGCAAACCAGAGGGAGACGATAGTGGTGTGGGATCCGAGGACGGGCACGCCTGTCTACAACGCGATTGTATGGCAGGATAGGAGGACGGCTAGGGAGGTCGAGTACCTTAGGTCAAACTACTTCGAGGAGATAAAGCGCAGGACAGGGCTGATCCCCGACTCCTACTTCTCCAGCACCAAGCTCTGGTGGCTACTAGACAACGTGCCGGGTCTAAGGGAGAAGGCTAGGGGTGGAGGGGTTCTAGCGGGGACAGTGGACACCTGGATAATATGGAACCTGACCAGGGGGTCGAGGGACACGCTAACACCCGAGAGGGGTGGGGCGCATATATCAGACTACTCGAACGCCTCGAGGACAATGCTCTTCAATATCGGGAGGCTCGAGTGGGATAGAGACCTCCTGGAGATAAACGGCGGTATACCAATCGATATACTCCCCCACCCGAGGCCCTCAAGCGACAGGGATTTCTACGGCTACACGGGTCCAGAGGTCTCTGGTCTGCTCGGCGGGCGGGGCGTGCCCGTGGCCGGCGACGCTGGCGACCAGCAGGCCGCTCTAATAGGCCAGGCAGGCTTCAGCGAGGGGGACTTGAAGACAACTTATGGGACAGGGAACTTCCTCCTCTTGAACACCGGTGGGAGGATAGTTTACTCGAGGAGGAACCTGATAGCAACAGTCTACTACTCGACTCAGCCTGGTAAAGCCCTCTACGCCCTCGAGGGCAGCGTCTTCGTTACGGGTGCCGCAATACAGTGGCTTAGAGACGGGTTGAAGATAATAGAGGTCTCACCCGAAGTCGACCCCCTCGCTGAAGCAGCACCGGACACAGGTGGAGTATACTTCGTCCCAGCTTTCACGGGCTTAGGCGCGCCATACTGGGATCCGTACGCGAGGGGTTTGATAATAGGGTTGACCAGGGGCACTGAGAGGAAGCATATTGCTAGGGCAGTCCTCGAATCCATAGCGTATTTAACGAGGGATGTCGTGGAGGCCATGGTGGAGGACACGGGTCTGGCGGTTAAGCTCCTGAAGGCGGATGGAGGGGCTTCTAGAAGCGACTTCCTAATGCAGTTCCAGGCGGATATACTGGGTCTACCGGTTGTGAGACCTCTTGTATCCGAGACCACATCTCTCGGGGCGGCTTTTCTAGCCGGCTTAGCCTCAGGGTTGTGGAGTAGTGAGGGAGAATTCTCGAGGTTTTGGAGGCCTGGCAAAATATTCCAGCCGAGAATGGAATCTGAGACCAGGGAGAAGCTTTACAGGGGGTGGAAGGCAGCTGTCTCGAGGGCTATGGGCTGGGCCAGGGAGGTGCCCTGGTTCTACGGGTACCAGACAACTTAGGCCTGGAGGCGGGTTCGGTGAGTAGGCTTAGGGTTCTAGTAGTGGGGGCCGGGGTAGTGGGTGCATCTGTAGCCAGGGTTTTGAGCAGGTACGAGAACTTCGAGGTAACCCTCGTCGAGAAGGAGCCGGATGTAGGGTGGGGTGTGAGCAAAGCCAACACCTCTATCATACACCCATGCCACGAGGAGGATCCAGGCCAGCACCCCCTGAGAGCTAGGCTGTGCCTGGAGGGCAACAGGGCTTGGAGGCAGTGGGTTAGAGAGCTGGATATACCATCCACGTGGCCCGGCGAGATAATCGTCTACACGACCCCCGAGGAGGAGCGGGAGGCTTTGAAATACGTGAAGCTGGCGGAAGCGAACGGTGTGGAGGGGGTTAGAGCCATCGATAAAAACGAGCTCAAGACGCTCGAGCCCAGCGTGAGCCCGGAGGCGGTGGGGGGAGTATACGCTCCTACAGCAGGCTTGATATCGCCTTTCGAAGCCGTCGTGGCGATCGTGGAGAACGCTGTGGACAACGGTGTAAGACTCCTGGTTGAAACCGAGGTGCTGGACGTTAAGACCAGGGGAGGTAGGGTCGTGGGCGTTGAGACAAACAGGGGTTTCCTGGAGGCGGATCTAGTGGTGAACGCGGCGGGGCTCCAAGCAGACTCTATATCTCATAAAGCAGGCGTCGAGAGAGACTTCTACATAACCCCTAGGAAGGGCCAGTACGTCCTCTTCGACGAGGATGTCCCCGTGAAACCCGGGAAAATACTTCACACAACACCGACACCTAAGACGAAAGGGCTGTACGCTATCGTCACAGTCCACGGGAACCTCATGCTCGGCCCCACAGCCGAGGATTTGCCGAGGGATGCTAGAGACGACTTCTCAACAACGGTTGAGGGCGTGGACTCCATACTCAGGGAGGCTAGGAGATTACTCAGGGAGGTCCCGGGGAGGGATAGGATTATAAGGGTTTTCGCGGGCCTGAGACCAGAACCCCCGGGCGGTGCCTGGCTTATTAAAGCATACCAGGAGCCGTGGGGCTTCGTGAACGCGGCGGGGATAAGATCCCCCGGTTTGACCGCGGCCCCAGCTATCGCCGAGTACATTCTCACCCTCATATCCAGGGAGTACGATGTCAAGCTTGTTGAGAAACAGGATTGGAGGCCTTACAGGAGGGGGATAACGAGGATTAAGGGGGGGTCGATGGAGGAGGTCGACGAGTTGGTGAGGTCGAACCCGGATTACGGCGAGGTTGTCTGCTACTGTAAGATGGTGTCGAAGGCAGAGGTTCTCGAGGCCATTGACAGGATGAAGAAGATCGGCGTTAAGACCGTTACATTGGATGGCTTGAAGTTCAGAACCTACGTTGGCTTCGGCAAGTGCCAGGGGTCTTTCTGCCGGCCGAGGATCGCGGGGATCGTCTCCGAGGCTGTGGGCGTGCCTTTGAAGGATGTCGTGGTGAAGAAAGCGGCCTACGGTGTAGGTGACGTTAAATCCCTATGGAGAGGTGGGGTTTGAGGTGCGCCTCCTAGACTACGATGTCCTAGTGATAGGCGGCGGCCCAGCGGGGATCGCCGCCGCGGTGAAGGCGAGCGAGCTGGGGCTCAAGACGCTTCTCGTGGAAAACAGGGAGAGGCTCGGAGGGATTCCACTCCAGTGCATCCACCCCGGCTTCGGCCTACACTACTTCCACGAGGATTTGACGGGAGGCGAGTTCGTTGAGAGGTTGATTGGGAGGCTTGAGAGGGCTGGTGTGGAATACCTTGTTAGAGCCTACGTCAGCGGGATCAAGTATAACAGCAGGCTCGAGAAGGTGGCGGACGTTATAACGAGGAGCGGCGTGATGAGGGTTAGAGCTAGGGCCATCATCTACGCGGCTGGCGCGCGGGAGAGGCATTTATTCGAGATAGGTGTCTACGGGGATAGACCGGACGGGGTCTACACAGCTGGCGAGGCGCAGACCCTGATGGACATATACGGGGTGTTGCCAGGCAGGGAGGTGGTTATCGTCGGTTCCGGGGACGTGGGCTTGATCATGGCTAGACGGCTCGCACTAGAGAAAGCTGTTGTTAGAGCGGTCGTAGAGATACTCCCTTACCCGGGCGGCCTCATGAGGAATGTCCAGCAGTGCTTGAGAGACTTCAACATCCCGCTACTCCTAGGCCACACCGTGCTGAGGGTTGTGGGTAGGAGAAGGGTTGAGAAGGTTGTGGTCGCGAGAGTAGACGAGTCCCTTAAACCCGTGCCGGGTAGCGAGTTCGAGATACCCTGCGACACGGTGATAGTGGCGGCCGGCCTGAGACCATACATAGAGCCTCTCGTGGGGATGGGCGTGGAGGTGGATGAATCAACCCGTGGGCCTGTGGTAAACGAGTTGCTGGAGACTAGTGTGCCGGGGGTTTTCGCAGCTGGGAACGCGCTGGTCATAAACGATCTAGTGGACTACGCCGTCGAGCAGGGCGAGCGCGCCGCCGAAGGGGCTAGGGTTTTCATCGAGAACAAGGGTGTGACAGGCGGGAGGCGGGTGAGAGTGGAGAAGGGGAGGAATATAAGGCTTGTAGTACCCCACTACGTGAGCGGTGAGAGGAGCGTGGTGTTCTACGCTAGAGTCCAGAAGCCGGAGTCAGATGTATTCTTCGAGATACCGGAGGCGGGCTTCAGGCTCTTCAACTACGGTGTTAGGCCGCCTGAGATGATCAGAGCATTCATCAGAGAGGACAAGATGAGGGATCTAGCTGGCAGGGGCAGCATAACTGTGAGGGTGGTGCCCAGGTGACAGGTGTCAGGGAGCTGGTCTGCATAATGTGCCCTGCGAGTTGCACGCTGAGGGTTACCATGACTGCCGGGGGTCTGGGGGTTGAGGGGAACAGGTGCCCGAGAGGCGTGGAGTACGCTAGGCAGGAGGTTGTGAAGCCCTTGAGAAGGGTTATGAGCGTCGTCAAGGTGAGGAACGGTGACCTACCCACGCTATCAGTTATCACCCGCGACCCCGTGCCCAAGGAGTGCATATGGCCTGTGATGGAGAAGCTGGCCTCGCTTGAAGTCGAGGCCCCGGTTGAAATAGGGGATGTAATCCTCAGGAATGTCTGCGGTACAGATATCGTTGCCACGAGGAGGGTTAGGAGGGTCGCAACCAGTGTTTGACCAGTAGCCCTCGACCACTAATGTCAGTCTGTAAACCCACTCTACTCCGAGTGAACCCCACTGAAAGCCTTCGCAACCCTAGGATCATCCAGCTAGCCGGCCCCGGAGTTTGTGATGGGGATTTATAGGGGTGCTTCCTCAAAGGCCCGCAAGATTGAAGGCGAATTGTAAGAGGGTTCACCCGCCGTTTTTAGTTTGAGCCCCGGTAGCATCCCCCGTCCCCCCACTCCCACCGGATCCCTCACCGGCGGTCTCAGCATGCTTCGGCAGCTTCCTCAGGGTTCCCGCCAGGTTAGCTACGGCATCCCGGAGCTCTTTAACCTCGTCTCTAAGCCTCCTCAACGTCTCCTCCAGCCTCCGGGCCTCCTCGATTAAGCCGGTGAGAGTCTGCTTCTCCACTATCACCTGTGCGACCCTTCTAACAGTTGTGTACCTGGTGGCCCACCTCGGTATCACACCCCTCCTTTTGAGCTCGTTTAACCTGGACGCAAGCTCCCCAGGCTCTAAGCCGAGCTTTCCAGCCGCCTCAGCAATATCGGTGGAGGAAGACACGGCTTTCAAGACCTCGAGGTCCCTGCCTTCTATTCGGGTGCTGTAGCCGTAGAGTACCTCGAGGTAGTCTGCCAGAGCCTCCTCTACAACCTCCCTCATCATGCTGTACAGCTCCTCGCTCTCAACTAGGAAGACGTCTGAGAGCAAGATGACCCTGACGCCCAGCCTCTCCGCGAGCTCCCTCGCGGAGTCGTCTGAGAAACCCTTGGCGACGACGAGTGGCTTAGCGTTGGCCAGCATAGCGTTGACGTAGGCCTGCCTCACGCCGCTGACGTCAAGCCTCCCCGCCTTGATCTCGACGGCGTAGACGCTTCCGTCAGCGTCCTGGACTATGGCGTCGACCTCCCCCACCTCGACGCCGTTTAAGACGATCTTCTTATTGGTCTCCAACACCTTGAACCCCTGCTCCTCGAGGACGCTGAGCGCGATCCTCTCGCTTGAAAGCCACTTACGCTTAGCGGATAAACCGGAGCCCATAGCCTACACTCCGGTGGAGGCAAATGTGTCAGACAATCTAGGTCACTTGGATCCCCCCCTGCTTTAAGCGTTCCCCCGAGTAGCCTCTCTCCCACCCGCCGCGGACATTACGAGGATCGCGAGGCTGAGGCCTATAAGCGAGGATACGATGAGGGCAGTCCTCCACGTTGAGAGGTAGGGCGTGCACTCGCTACAGTATTCACGGTATTGTTCAATCATCCACTGGCCGAAGTAGATGGACGCGAAGACCATCAGGATCCACGTAGCGACCTTCCCAGCCCACCCCCTGACATGTGATAAGCCGGCTAAACCCCCGATCAGCCCGGACGCGAGGCCGGAGAAAACGTAGAAGTATGTGCCGTGGCTAACGCTCACCCTCAGGGCTGCCGTTATCGCTGCCGCGAAGATGAAGACAGCCCAGTAGGCTAAGGAGAACTTGATCACGCCGAGGAAATACTCTACCCCGACTACCGCGAGGAAAACCGCTAAACCTGTCTCCCAAGACCCGGCCAAAGACTCACCGATGCCGATCCCCTCCGTGTTGGACTTGAAGACAGCTAGCATGAGGGTTAGGATAGTAGAGGTGGTTAGGGCCATCACAGCTAGGCTAGTAAGCCCCGGCCTCACCCCAGCATTAACGTATCTCCTGTAGACGATGTACGCGCCTATGAAGCCCGCTGCCAGGCCGACTATTATATACCCCTGCTCCCTGACACCGGGGGTGTCCTTGTAGAACTCGTACACGACGTTTATCCCGGCAAGGAACACGGCGATCGCTATGAGGACGCCAATCGCATAGGACAAAACGCATACACCTATAAAGCAAATATGATACATGAAATTTTAAAAAGCCGAACCAAGCCGCGGAGTAGAGGTCTACAATACCCGTGGAACAGTAGGGTGGTGGCCAGCCTTATCTAAGAGGTGTGGGCTCTCCCCGGGGGTATAGGAGGTGCTTTAAGCGGGTTGCGTGCTATTGATTTCCCAGGTGGTTCCTTGGAGCTCCCCGGGTTCAGGGTCGGAGTGGGGAGTCTAAGCGAGCTGTACAGGGCGCTTGTTGAGAGACCGCCCCCTCCTCCACAACGCGGGGTGAGGCGAGGAGGTTCTTTGAGTGAGAGGTCTCCCGGCTTATTAACGACCAGTACTTAGGGGAGTTGGAGACGCGTGGAGACAGGGGAGTTGCATCCCGAGACCTTGAAGTACATTAGCGAGACTAGTCTTGAATACAGGAGGAGGATGGGGCAGTTCTTCACCCCGAGGAGCCTCCGGAAGGAGCTCTTCCAAAGGCTGCCCAGGCTGGTGAAGCCGAGGGTCGTGGACCCGGCTTGCGGGACAGGCGAGTTCCTCCTCTCGGCGCGCGAGCACTTCATCGACCCCGAGCTCTACTGCTGGGAGGTCGACCCCAAGCTGGCTGAAATAGCCAAAAGGTTGGTGCCGGAGGCCCACGTGGAGGTGGCTGACTCGCTTAGAAAACCTTTAAAGGAGGAGTTCGACGTGGTTGTAGGGAACCCACCGTACTTCGAGTTCAAGCCGAGCAGGGAGATAGAGTTAAAGTTCAAAGAGGTTGTGTGGGGCCGGGTGAACATTTACGCTCTCTTCATATACCTAGGCTTGAAAATACTTAGGCCAGGCGGCTACCTGGCTTTCGTGGTCTCCTCGAGCATGAACAACGGTGCCTACTTCAAGAAGCTCAGGGAGTTCATAGTGGGGAACGCGGATATACTGTACATGAGGGTTATCGAAGACCCGCATGTCTTCGAGGAGGTGAACCACACCTTCCAGCTCCTAGTCCTCAGGAAAGCACCCAACACCGGCCGCTACGTTTTCAGCAGGGGGGATACAACAATATTCTCGGAGAGGGCCGATGAGATCAGGAGAGCCTTCGAAGGGGCTTACACGCTGAGGGAGCTCGGCTACAGGGTTCAGACGGGCAAAGTAGTGTGGAACCAGCATAGGGAGAAGCTCACGAGGGATCCCGGGAGGGGTATATTATTGATATGGGCCCGCAACATCAAGAGTGGGAGGCTCGTGCTCAACAATACTAATAGACCCCAGTACATTGCGTGGCCAAGAGAGAAGGCTGACAAGGGCCCAGCGATAGTCGTCACGAGGATAGTGGGGCACCCGAAGAGAGCTAGGCTTGAAGCCGCCTTGGTGCCCCCGGGCACAGTCTTCGTGGCCGAGAACCACGTCAACGTCATCTACCCTCCTAAGAGGGCCCCTCTAGGCGAGTTGGAGGAGATAGTGAGGCAGCTGAACTCGCCTCTAACCCAGGAGCTGGTGAGTATCATAACAGGGAATACCCAGATATCGAAGAACGAGTTGGAGAGTCTGATACCGATAAAGCTAGGCAAATCGAACGCACACTAACAAACTTTAGTGGGATCCAAAACACAGTGGAATGCGCGGGTCTCTTGACGCTGGGAACTGGGGTTGAGTTGTTTAAGAGCGCTGATAAGGTTGAATTCGGGCTGGGGATTGGAATAGTGAGCCCTAGGAGAGGGTTGTGGGGGTTCACGGAGAACCCTCCTGCCCTCCAGGGTTCGAGGAGATTGTTTAAGTTTACAATTAATATAGAATAACTAGAATAACTCTATAGCCTGGTCGGCGGGTGTGCTGAAACGGCTCTTTTACGTGGGCGACTCCGTGCTTGAGGAGCTACTCCGCGAGGATTTACAGTACTTGGATTTAACTACAAGCGTGCTGGGGATGGGGAGTGTGGTGGGGGGTTGCGAGAGTCTTCTTCAGGGAGAGCGGTGTCGTGGCCTGTAGCGAGGAGGCAGCGAGGATCTACGAGCTGGCAGGCGCTGATGTCAAGTACTTTGTGAGGAGCGGTGAGCTGGTTCAGGGGAGCGAAGTGGTTCTAGAGGCTGAGGGCGAGGCATCATCCCTTCACCTAGCTTGGAGGGTTGCCCAAACGCTTCTATCATACGCGAGCGGTGTAGCCACGTATACTCGTAGGATGGTTGAGAAGGCCGGGAGGGTTAACCCTCGTGTGAAAATAGCGGCGACCTGCCAGACACCCCCTGGCTCAAGGCCCTTCTACATAAAGGCAGTGCTAGCCGGCGGAGGGATAGTGCACAGGCAATCCCTCTCAGACTCCCTACTCATATTCGACAACCACCTAGCCCTCCTAGGGGAGCCGAAGGTAAGCGGTGCGGTGAGGAGGGCGCTGGAGCACGCGGGGGGAAGAGAGGTGGGGGTAGAGGTGGGGAGCCTCGAGGAGACGCTTGAAGCGGTGAGGTCAGGCGCATACTACATTCAATTCGAGAGGCCGGATCCGAGGCTACTCGGAGAATAGGTTAAGAAGATCAGGGAGGTGGATGGTAGGGTTGTGATAGGGGTGGCAGGGGGTATAACACTTGAGAACGTTGAGGAATACGCTTCCACTGGAGTAGACTTGATCGTGACACCAGCGCCGTACAGGACTAGGCCGATCGATGTCTCGACGAGGATGGAGAGGGCTGAGGCCTAGAAGCACTCTGCGGTGAAGAACAGCATTCCGTCGAGCACAGCCTCCAGTAACACGTTGACAACTAGAGCCTGAGGATTAGTGGGTTCATGTGAAAGATAGCCTTTGCTCGAGGTCATGGGGAAAAAAGCCTTCTACTACAGCTCCTACTTCCTCCTGAAGATGAGGACTACTGTAGCGGCAGCCAGGATTAAGGCTATGAGGGAGGTTATAGTCAGGACTGAGGTCTCGTAGACTGTGGTTGTAACCGGCTGTGTTGTTGTTGCTGTTGTTGTCAGAGTTGTGGTTGCTTGAAGCGTAGTTGTCGATGTTTGAGTTGTCGTCTCCGTTACAGTCACTGGTTTGAATATTGGCAGCGGGTTGCCGGTTGCGTTGAGGGGCGGGTCTATTCCTAGGAGAGCTGTAACCGTGGGCGCCACGCTGGTCGACTGGATCAACCCTAGGACACCGTGGCCCACGCCGGCTCCAACCGCCCCGAATACAGCCCACAGCTCAGGGTAGTATGGGAGATCCTGGTGGTTGCCGGTTATCGTCTTGAGGGGTGTCGCGTTGACGAAGGGGCTGCCGGTCGGCGAGAACCCGCCTAGAGGCGCGTAGCCGGGTTTAGCGCTGATCACGATATCGCCTACTCTATTCCCGAATAAGCCGAAAGCCGCGGCCTCACTCTTCTTCATTACCACGCTGAAAACAGGCTCACCTGTATCCGGGTCTCTTACGCTCGATAAGACGGCCATAACCTGGTTTACAACGCTGTCGTACTGGGATGGGTCTACTATGCCGCCGAGCTCTCTGCCCTTGAGGTTTATGAAGACCTGGTTGTACCCGT
>Ga0080005_130553_pt1 | contig 11196 bp, 11 predicted proteins | sample JossMetagenome_2_FD_69208 | JGI IMG/M metagenome (GOLD analysis project Ga0080005, IMG submission 69208) | Hot spring sediment microbial communities from Joseph's Coat, Yellowstone National Park, USA - JC3_ASED (SPADES assembly) (version 2) | ecosystem: Environmental > Aquatic > Thermal springs >... | reverse complement strand
AGGGTCTACCAATAGTCGTGACTGCCGTGTTCCTGGCAGCGATCGTTTTAGCGCAGACAAAGCCCATCCAGATCACCAGTGTCGTAACCAAAAACTACGACGGTAACCCCACTACGACTTTCAGGAAGGGCGAGATAATCATCGTGGAAACGACTATTACGTACACGACCGACTACTACTATTACGCTTACGGTGCGCCCAGCTACAGCTACCTAGAGCTTATCACGATGTGGTACAAAAACACGATGATGGGGTTGACGCTCACGAGGGACACGATTACGCCCGGGGCCTCTAAGACCTTCGGCGGCGGTATCCCGACGAGACCTGGAGACCCGACAGGCACTTACACCTTCAAGGTAATGGTATGGAACGGCTTCCCCTCCGAGAAAGGTGCTGCGTGGGCTTCGCTCGCCGACCCCCAAACAGTGACCGTGACGGTGAACCCGTGAGGCGATAGGGATGGTGGCCAAGCGGATTCTTGTCGTCTTCCTCTTGGCTGCTGCGGCGCTGGCGTTGGCTGCGCCCACAGTAGACGTAACCGGCACTTTCGTGCCCAACGGTATCGTGCAGATATCGATCACAGGGCAGGATGCCGAGACATGCGGTATCGAGATTAGGGACCCCGCGAACTCGGTGGTGTACCTTAACGAGATAACCCTCTCCAACGGCGCTGGCTCGGTTCAGTGGAGGATCCCCTCCGATGCGAGGACAGGAATTTACACAATCTACGTGACGTGCACTATCTCCGGCTCCACCACGCGGACTATAACGATAATGCAGCTGGTTGGAGGCGAGGCGAAGAAGGATTACACGCCCTTCTTCACGACGCTGGCTGTAGCGGCGCTAGCCGCCGCCTCTTTCGTTATAGCTAGGAGGGAGCTAAAAGGTTAACGCCGATTTAAATTTTTAATTATTTTTGTTCCCTCTCGAGTTAACCCTTACCAAGCCGCTATCGCGTGAAAGGTGTAACCCTTATATACGCACACGAAGATGCTCTCAGTATGAAGCGTTGGGCGGCTGCATGCTTGATGGTTATGATGGTGCTGCTACCGGTTTACGCCGCACCCCTTAGCGTGTCGATCGGGAAGAGCGCTTACTCGCCGGGCGAGACGGTCACCGTGGTAATCCAGGGTAAGCCGAGCGCCGATTACGCTATAGAGGTGAGAGCGCCCGACGGCAGGCTCGTTTTGGTAGATGAAGTGCGAGCGGGTCCCGACGGTAGCGTTACATACTCGTTCAGTTTGCCTAGCGATAGCCCAGCTGGAGAGTACAAGGTTCGCGTTGCTGGTGGGGGGGAGTACGTGGAAGTCTCCTTCATGGTGTCAGCTGCCTCCTCACCCTCTCCGACCCCCTACACTACTCCATCCCAAGCCTCCAGCGCGGCTGCTGCCTCCGCTTTGAGCACCGCAAAGTCCCGGTTGGCTCAGTTATCCAAGGCTCTCTCTTCGCTGAACGCTTTCCTGGCCCCCCTGGGCTTGGAGGGGGTGCTGGCGAACGCGAGCTCCGCTCTCGCGGCTTTGAGCGCGAAGCTGAGCGAGGCCGAAGCGAAGTACAGCGCGGGCGACTACGACGCGGCTTACAGGCTGGCTTCCGAGGTTTCGAGCGAGTGCGTTAAACTGCTGGGCCAGATCTTCGGCGCCGCCGTGCAGACCCTCCGCGGCCTCGTCGCGAAGGTCTCCGCCGCGTCGAACGACAGCCTCGTGCCCTCGCTGCTCTCGCTGGCCAACAAGAGCTTGGACGAGGTTTCGCCAACGTACGTGGACTCCTCGCTCGCGTCCATCGACCTCGCCTGCAAGCTGATAATGGCCGCGAGCAGGCTCGCGGGCGTCGCCGACCTGGAGGCGAAGCTCGGCCAGCTCGCGTCCCAGCTGAACGCGACGGTTAGGGAGCTGGAGCGGCTGCGCTCCGAGGCGGATGCTCTGCGGGCTCGGGCGAGCGAGCTGGAGAAGGAGCGCTCGAGCCTCTCGCAGAGGGTGAGCGAGCTCTCGAGCGCGCTGAGCGCCGCCCAGAGCAGGGTGAACTCGCTGACGGCTGAGAACCAGCAGCTGAGGGGTCAGGTGTCGCAGCTGGAGCAGCGGGTTGCAGACCTCGAGCAGCAGGTTTCGCGGACTAACCTTTTGAGCATCATCGCTGGCGCGGTTCTCGCTGCGGCAGGCTTCGTATCTGGTTATCTTCTTGCGAGGAAAAAGGAGTGAATATTTTCCAATTTATTTATTTTTGTAAACTTTCACCCGCAAACCCCCCTTCTTCAATGCCACTGCGAATAGCGCGATCGCCGCCGCTAAGATGGCGACTGGTAGGAGCCAAGACGGTGGCGGTAAATGCAGGGTGGCGCTGCCCTCCTCGGGGACCGCGACCCGCGCTTGGGCTCCTCCCGCTTTGACGGTGTAGGTGCCGGGCGGCAGCCTGATGAAGAGCGCCTTCCCCTCGCTGTCGGTGAGCGCGACGGCGACGAGCTCGGCGCCGCTGTAGAGCTCGACGCTCTCGCCGGGGGCCGGCCTGCCGAGGAAGTCGAGCACTCTGACCTCGAGGTCGTAGAGCTGAGCCGTCAGCGTCACGTTGCCGCCCTCGAGCTTGACCCTCCCCGCGTAGACGGTGAGGCCGCGCCAAAGCACCTTCACGTCGTAGACGCCCTTCCTGACCACCGCCTCGGCAACCCCCATCGGCGCCTCGAGCCTCGCGCCGCCGACCTCCACGACCGCGTTGTACAGCCTCCTGCCCTTCGCGTCGACCGCGATCAGGCGCACGTACACTCGCTCGCTGACAACCCTCACGGTCAAAGTTTTGCTAGGCTCAGCTTCAAGGATGCTCGTGGGCTGCACCAACGCTACTACCTTGTAGTCGCCGACTTCTGAGAACGCAACCCTAAGTATGGCTGTCCCATTCGTTCTCGAAAGTGCCTCGCCGAGAACTCTGCCGCCGCTCTCGAACTTCACCCTTAGCGCTTGAACCGGTGGCGTTACCTGGGCTTTCAGCTGGATCGGCTCGCCCACTCCTGCCTCAGCTGGGCCTTCCACGGAGACTGAAACTTTCGCTTTTACGAGCAAGACTGCCGGGGAACCGAAAACCTCCCCCTTTGCGGGGTACAGGATCCAGGGACCTGGTACGTTAAGTTCGACCTGAGCCCCGGGCTTAAGTAAGAACTCCCCGGCGACCGTCCTGACCAGCACTGAGTCGCAGCCTGTGCACACAATCGCCACGCTATCGCTCAGCCACGCCTGCCGCGGGGCGCTCACGCTCCACTGGGGCGGCGGGGCCCGCGCGGCGGTGAAGTTGGCTGTCGAGCTGGTCGGCGCGTACTCCTCCGAGCCGCCGTACTCGGCCCTCACTAGGTGCACGCCCTCCCTAACCGGCTTGTACGAGACGGCGAACCAGCCGCTCTCGTTCGCCGCGACCCGCCCGGCGAGCTCCCAGTCCCCGCCCGGCGGCTTCACGTAGACCGCCACCTCGAGGGGCAGGCCGGGGTAGACGAAGCCCAGGATCGCCGCCTCCCTCCCCACCTCGGCCTGCCCCGGCGGGGCCAGGACTATCGCGGGCGCCGGCCTCCTCAGCACCAGGAACGCCGCTTGGGCGAAGGCGCCCGGCGTAGCCGCGTAGACTGTGTAGACTCCCTCGCGCAAGGCGGGGTCCAATTCGAACTGAAAGACCGCCTCTCCTCTAGCGTCGAGGTTGAGCTGATCTAAGGCGACAAGCTCGCCGATCGGCCCTCTAACCTCGAGACCCACGGGCGCGCCTGGTGGACCTCTTACCCGGACTGTGACGAGGGAGCCCGGCTCGTATAGTGGCGACTCGACCGTGATGTTGAGCTGGGGCTGGGCAGTGGTTAAGGCGATCAGAAAAATAGCTAGCAGGAGCGCTGCTCTGCGCACGGCCTCGACACCCCGAGAGCTCACTGGCTCTTGCTCTCGCCGCTCGGCTGCTGCTGGCTCGCTTGCTCCTTCTTCGCCTCCTCCTCGAGCTTCTTCAGCTCCTCCTCGATCTCCTTCTCGATTTCCTCGATGGGCTTGGGCGGCGGCGTGGTGGCGAGCGTGTAGCCGATCCACGCGAGGATGCCCAGCACCCCCGCGACCGCCACGAAGGCTGTGATTTGGAGGATGAGCAGGTAGTAGGGGCTGGTGAGGAGCCAGCCGTAGATCGCGATCCCGGCGAGCGACCCGACCATCAGCGCCGCTCCGATAGCTTGGTCCCTGTTCACAGCCGGTGCCTCCCGAAAGGGGTTTAAAACGCTTTGCCGCCGGAAGCGCGCTAGGCCGGCTGCGAACGCCGGACCTCGGCGCCGGCCTCGCGGGACAAAGAGTACGGAGGCAACGGTTTTATAGCGCTCCACCGGGAGCCGCCTCGATGGCGGGCGGTTCGGTCGTCGAGAGCGACTTCACGATCGTCCTCGTTCGGGGCAGGTGGGTGCTCGACTCGAGGGGGAACCCGACGGTCGAAGCGGAGGTGGCGACGGCGGGCGGCGGGTGGGGGACCGCCGCCGTCCCGGCAGGAGCGTCGAAGGGGGCCCACGAGGCGCTCGAGCTGAGGGATGGCGGCAAGAGGTTCCAGGGCAAGGGCGTGGAGAAGGCGGTCGCGAACGTGAACGAGGTGATCGCGAAGCGCGTGGTGGGGATGGACGCGAGGGACCAAGCGGGGGTCGACAGGGCGATGATCGAGCTGGACGGGACGCCGAACAAGTCGAGGCTGGGGGCGAACGCGATCCTCGCCGTCTCGCTGGCGACCGCGAAGGCGGCGGCGAGCACGTACGGTATGCCGCTCTTCGAGTACTTGGGCGGGAAGCTGGCGCGCGTGCTGCCGACGCCGCTGATGAACGTGATCAACGGCGGCAAGCACGCGGGGAACGAGCTGAGCATCCAGGAGTTCATGATCGTTCCGGTGGGCGCCGACCGCTTCTCCGAGGCCCTGCGCGTCGCCTGCGAGGTTTACTACAGCCTGCGGGAGGTGCTCCTCAGCAGGTACGGGAAGTCGGCCGTGAACGTGGGGGACGAGGGAGGGTTCGCTCCGCCGATGAGGGAGAGCCGGGAAGCCCTCAACGCGCTGGTCGAAGCCATCAAGAGGGCGGGCTATGAGCCGGGGAGCGACGTCGCGCTCGCGATCGACGCGGCGGCGAGCAACTTCCACAGCGGGGGCCGCTACCGGATCGACGGGAGGGAGCTGGCGAGGGATGAGCTGATCGACTACTACCTCGAGCTCGTGAGCGAGTACCCGATCGTGTCGGTTGAGGACCCGCTCGAGGAGGAGGACTTCGAGGGCTTCAGGACGGTCACGGAGAAGCTGAGGGCTAGGAGGGTGCAGGTGGTGGGCGACGACATCTTCGTCACGAACGTGAAGAGGCTCGCGAAGGGCATCGAGCTGGGCGCAGCCAGCGCGCTGCTGCTGAAGGTGAACCAGATCGGCACTCTCACCGAAGCGATCGAGGCGGCGTTCATGGCGATGGGCAGCGGGTGGAGCGTCATCGTCTCCCACCGCAGCGGCGAGACGGAGGACACCACCATCGCCCACCTCGCCGTCGCGCTGAACTGCGGCCAGATCAAGACGGGAGCTCCCGCGCGCGGCGAGAGGACCGCGAAGTACAACGAGCTGCTGAGGATCGAGGAGTACCTGGCCGGCGAGGCGGTCTACCTGGGCGCTAGGGCGTTCAAGCGCTGAGCGCGATGCGCCTGAAGCCCGAGTTCGCGCGCTTCTCAGCTTTCTTGCTCGACTGCGACGGCGTCCTCTGGCGCGGCGAGGAGCCGATCCCCGGGGCGCCCGAGGCGGTTCGCGCGCTGAAGGCGAGCGGGAAGAAGGTGCTCTTCTTCACGAACAACGCGACGCTCTCGCGGAGGGGCTACCTCGCCAAGCTGAGGAGGCTGGGCTTCGACGCGGAGCCGGGTGAGGTGTACTGCAGCGCTTACGCCGCGGCGGTCTGGCTGAGAAACAGGGTGAGGAGGGTCTACGTGGTGGGGGAGGAGGGGTTGGTCGAGGAGCTCAAGCTGGCGGGCCTCGAGCTCGCCGGCCCGGAGGAGGCGGAGTGCGTGGTGGTGGGCCTCGACAGGGGGTTGACCTACGGCAAGCTCGAGGGGGCGCTCAGGTGCTTGAGCAGGGGCGCGCTGCTGGTCGCGACGAACGGCGACCCCACGCTGCCGACGGAGCGGGGGCTGGCGCCGGGGGCGGGCGCGATCCTCGCCGCCCTCGAGGCGGCGGCCGGGAGGCGGGCCGACGCGGTCGTCGGGAAGCCGAACGCGTTCATGTACGAGCTGGCGCTGAGGGAGCACGGGATCCGGCCGGGGGAGGCGCTGGCGGTGGGGGACAGGCTCGACACGGACGTGGAGGGCGCGAAGCGGGCGGGGCTCGCGGCAGCTCTCGTGCTCACCGGCGCCGCGAAGCTCAGCGACCTCGAGAGGGCTCGCGTGAAGCCCGACTTCGTCCTGGGCTCGATCCGCGACCTCTTCGAGTGAAGCCGGGCGGCGGGCGGGGCACGACGATCGCGCCGTCACCGCCGCCGAGCGCGACGGCCTCGCCGCGCAGGTAGAGCAGGCCGACGTAAGCGGCCGTCACCGCGTCGAGCTCGTCGCCGCTCATCCCCGGCCGCAGGCCCTTCACGCCCAAGCGCTCGAGCCCCTCCCTCAGGAGCTCGAGGCCCCGCGTCTTCCTCGGTATGCCCAGCAGGTCCTGGGCGCCGCCCGGGTACACCTCGATCACCTTGAGGCCCTCCGCCTCGAGCAGCCCCTTCAGCCTCATCCCCCTCGCCGTGAGGAGCCGCATGGGCCCCAGCGTCACGGGGAAGAAGCGGATCCCGAGCTCCAGCAGCGCCCTGTCGCACTCCCTCAAATGGGGACCACCCGCGTCCTCGAGGCTCCTGCGGCCCCGCGGGAGCGAGAGGGGGGCGTCTACCGCCACCACGTCGGGCCGGGTCGCCCGCGCGGCCTCCAAGATCTCCGAGTCCGTGTACACCACCCAGACTCGCGCGTTCAGCTCGCGGTCCAGCAGGCAGAGGCCCGTGGGCCTCCGCTCGCTGCCCGCTAGGTCCACGCCGAGGCTGAGCACGCGAGTCCCCGGCGCTAAGCCCCTCTCTGCTCCCTGACTATCCCCCTGACGCTTTCGGCGATCTCCCGCAAAGCCTCGTCGACGCCCTCGGTCGCCTCGGCGACGAGCTCGATGCCGTGCGGCAGCACCTCGACGTCGACCCAGAGGGCGCCGACCCTGACCCTCAGGCCGGTGAGCGTCAACACCGCGTCGGCGCCCTTGCGCAGCTTCAGCTCGCTCAGCACCTTGAGGTAGTCCGCGCCGTCGAGCCGCACCGAGGCGCGCTCTAGCTGCAGCTCAGGCAGCTCGCTGCGCAGGCTCGAGAGGGGTTCGCCGCGCTTCGCCATCAGCTCGACCACCTTCAGGAGGGTGAGCACTCCGTCTGGGGAGGCCGAGAAGTCCATGAACGCGACCTCGTGCCCGCAGGTGGCGACGATGTGGGAGCCCGTGCGCCTAGCCGTTCTCGTGAGGTCGTACGCGCTGCCGCGCACCCTCACGAGCTTCGCCCCCACCTTCTCGGCGACCTTGTCGACGACGCTCATCATGGCTTCCGAGGTGACGACCCTCGTGCCAGCCGGCACGCCGAGCAGCAGGATGCCGAGCACCTCCTCGCTCAGCAGGGGTTGCCCGTTCTCGTCGAAGAGCAGCGCCCGCGTGGCGTCGGCGCACAGGGCCGCCCCGAGGGTCGCGCCCGAAGCCTTCACCATCTCGCGCACGGTCGAGAGGGAGCGTGGGCTGGGCATGTGCGATATCGAGCCGCGGAGCGGGGGCCTGTGCGCGTTCAGCAGCACCCCTTCGACCCCGACCTCCGCGAGCAGGTTGGGGAGGATCTCGGAGGAGGATCCGAAGTTCGCGTCGCACACCACCCTGAAGCGCTTCGCCGCGATCGCGTGGACGTCGACGTAGTTGACGGCGGCGGCCGTGTATATGTCGTGGATGTACTCCGCGTAGGTCACCCACCCTATCGAGGTCGGGAGGCTGCGAACCACCCTGCCGGTCCCCGCCCTCTCGACCACGTCCTCCACGCGCTCCAGCGAGTAGGGGACCCCCTGGGCGTCGAAGATCTTGATGGACACGCCGTTGCGCTCGAGGGAGGACACTGTGAACTGGATCCCCGCCTTCGCCCCCAGGCGCTTTATCGCGAAGACGAGCTCGGGGGTCGTCGCGGCGTGGAAGTCGATGACCGTCACGCCCGCGGACATGAGGCCGGCGGAGAAGGCCCTCTTCAGCATCCGGGAGGGCGGGTAGTTGTCACGCGCTGTGACGACGATGGCCCCCTCTCCTAGGAGGGTACCGAGCGCGCTGCCTAGCATCGCCGCTACGTCCGGCGTGAGGGTTTGGTTGGCGATGCCGCCGACTCTCCCGTCCTCCAGCTCCAGCTCGAGCTTCATCGCCAAGCTTTCCTGGGAAAACCCCCGCAAAAAACGTTAGCGCTTACTGCGCCGCTCCGTTACCCCACCCCTTTAAGCGGGGCTATAGTTCTCGCTTCCCCCTCCTCTTCCTCCGATCGGCGACCCCGCTGGGCGTTAGCGCGAAGCTGGTCGCTTCCACTCGCACCAGCCCCCTTAGTGTGAAAACATCACACGGTGGTGGCACGCGCCCTACCGGCGCTAGGCCTCTCCACCGCCTCGAGCAGCAGAGCCCGCTCGAGCAGCACGAGCGCGCCGGCGAGGTTCGCGTTGGCGGGCACCGCAGCCCCATCCTCGACGAGGGACTGCACCACCCTCGCCCCCTCCCCGATTTCGGCCCCGCTGCCCACGATGCTGTCGACGACCGTAGCCCCCCTGCCGACCACCGCCCCCTCCATGATCACGCTGTTCACGACGCGCGCCCCCTCCTCGACTACCGCGCCCCTTCCCACAACCGCATAGGGGCCGAGCCGCGCGCTAGCCCTCACGGCTGCTTCCTGCCCCAGCGCGCTCGGGGGCCTGACGTCGCCAGCCAGCTCCTTTACGGCCTCCATCCAAACCCCCGAGCTGTTGAGCCCGGACGGCCGCAAAGGCGCGGAGAGACCGTCGAGGACGTCGGCGTTGGCCTGGTGGTAAGTTTGCGGGGTCCCCACGTCTAGCCAGTAGCAGCCTTCGGCGTACCAGCCGTAGACGGGGTAGCCCTCCTCTACCAGGTAGGGGAAGACGTGCCTGCCGAAGTCGAGGAGGTGGGGGTTGTCGTCCAGCACATCGAGGACCCTGTACGAGAGGGCGTAAACCCCCATGTTGACCATGTTCGCGTAACTGTACTTCGCGCGCGCCGCGTGCATCGCCAAGCTCACAACGTACAGCTCGTAGCTGCGCGGTTTCTCGACGAAGGAGCACACCCTCCCGTCGCGCGAGAGGACCGCCAGCCCGTAGTGGCTGGGGTTCTCGACGTCCTTGAGCGCTATCGTCGCGATCGCCCCCCTCTCCCTGTGGGCGCTCCACAGCGCCGAGACGTCGCAGTTGGTGACGATGTCCCCCATGACGACGAGGAAGTCGCCGTCGAGCAAGTGCCTGATCCTGCGGACGGCGTCTGCCGTGTCGAGGGCTTTGAACGTCATCGGCACGACGTCGATCGCCCGCTGCTCCCTCTTCAGGTGGTCCTCCAGCACGTCTCCCATGTAGTCTAGGAGCACGTAGACCCGCTCGACCACGCCGCTCAGCTCCAACAGGTCGAGAACGTAATCGACGACCGGCTTGTTGGCAACCGGCATGAGCGGTTTAGGCCTGTGGAGGGTGAAAGGCCTGAGGCGCGTACCCTGCCCGCCGGCCAGCACGACGGCGGTTAGCGACATACGGAACGACGGTAGTTAAGGACCCCTCCGCTGAAATACTTTTCGGCGCTAAGCGAGCCGCGAACCCTCAAGCGCCTCAGCGAGTAGCCGCGAAACCTCCTCTCCCTCGCGCGGGTCGAGGGGCTTCCTCCCCCTCGAGCCAGCGCCGTAGAATGGTATCGCGTGGAAGTGCGCGTGGAACACCACCTGTCCAGCTGTCGCGCCGTTGTTCTGGACTACGCGCACGCCGCGGGCACCGAGGGCCTTGAACTGGGCGGCCACCACCGCTTTAACGACTTTAGCGAGCTCGCAGAGGACGTCGTCGGGGATCTCCAAGATGTTTTCGTAGTGCTCGATCGGCACGACCAGCGTGTGGCCCCTCTCCACGGGGAACTTGTCGAGGAAGGCGACCACGCGAGCCCCCCTGTACACGAAGTACGCCGGCGCCGTCCCCCTCACTATGCTGCAGAAGACGCACCCAGCCGCCACGCCCCTCCGTCGGGAACCCGGTTAAAGCGTTCGCCCAGCGCGGAAAGGTTTATCCCCCGCGAGGTGGGGGAGGGGGCGATGGCGCAGTTCAAAGCTCTGGGCCCGGGCGAGAAGGCTCCGGATGAGGTGAACGTCGTCATCGAGATCCCGCAGGGCAGCGGAGTGAAGTACGAGATGGACAAGGAGACGGGGCTGCTGTTCGTCGACAGGATACTTTACACCTCGATGGTTTACCCGTTCAACTACGGCTTCGTGCCGGGGACGCTCGAGGAGGACGGGGACCCGGTCGACGTGCTGGTCGTGGGCTACGAGCCGCTCGCGCCCGGCTCCGTGATACGGTGCAGGCCCGTCGGAGTCCTGCTGACGAGGGACGAGAAGGGGCCCGACGCCAAGGTGGTCGCCGTTCCCGCGCCGAAGATCGACCCGCGCTTCGCCGACGTCGACGACATCGCTAAGCTCCCAGAGGCTCTGAAGAGGAAGATCGAGCACTTCTTCGAGCACTACAAGGAGCTGGAGCCGGGCAAGTGGGTGAAAGTGGAGGGGTGGAGGGGGGCGGAGGAGGCGCGGAGGCGGCTGAAGGAGGCCATTGAGCGCTACGCGAGAGCCCACTCGGGCGGCACCGCGTAACGCGTCGACCGGGCGCGGGTGGATTTATATAGGGCGGCGGGGGTCCTCAGGCGGTTAAGCATGGGTGAGGTTCAAGCGACCCGGGTGTTTCTGGCTAACCTAGACCAGTGGGTTGAAGCGCAGAAGACGGTGCTCGCTTCGATGCTGAAGGTGGAGGAGCAGCTGAAGGAGGCGGATAGGCTGGAGCTGATCCTGGCGACGAGGATGGCGTTCCGGCACATGATCCGGACGCTGGAGGCGTTTGACCGGTGGCTTCAGGACCCGTTCATCGTGGGGCACATGCCGCGCGAGATGCTGGAGGAGGTGCAGCGGAGGGCTGGGGAGCTCCGGAG
>Ga0080005_160015_pt1 | contig 11198 bp, 16 predicted proteins | sample JossMetagenome_2_FD_69208 | JGI IMG/M metagenome (GOLD analysis project Ga0080005, IMG submission 69208) | Hot spring sediment microbial communities from Joseph's Coat, Yellowstone National Park, USA - JC3_ASED (SPADES assembly) (version 2) | ecosystem: Environmental > Aquatic > Thermal springs >... | reverse complement strand
GACAAGCTCCTCAAAAAAGCAGAACTAGCAAAAACAAGGTATGCAAAGGAGCCCAGAAAAATACTAGTAATCCTCACAGCCAAAAGAGAAGTAGCCCAAGAAATACAGAGAAAAGCAAAAGAGAAAAACATAGAACTAATAATAGGAAGAATAATAGACTAGCCCCAACAGCCCCAAGCTCCCTTAACACGACGACATATCAAATCTAAAAAGCCCTGAGAAAATCTCTAAAACTTTTAGCTTTTAAGTCCCCTAATGAACTTCTTTCGCTGACAGAACCACTGTATTCTTACCCCTAATCCAATGGAAAGAAAGCTTTTTGACTATATGCTGAAGTAATAAAAGGGATTCATGGACAGATCAACTCGTACCTTACTTGGGGCGGTCGACCTTATTCGTCCTGGAAACTGCCTAATAATCGGTTTCGCCGCCCTAGTGGGCTACACGATTGGAGGAGGAAGCGACCCCTTAAAAGCGTCTCTACTGTTTCTGGGCGCCGCCATGCTTGGAGCCTGGGGGAACATTATAAACGACTTTTTCGACTTGGAGGTCGACAAGGTAAACAAGCCTTGGAGACCTTTGGCAAGAGGCATAATCACTCCACGGCAAGGTCTAACATTAGGGCTTCTTCTCGCCTCCCTTGGGATCGCCCTAAGCATATACGTGTCACTGGTGTGCGGGGCCCTAGCAGTAGCTAGCTTCCTCTTGCTTTTCATTTACTCGTGGAGAGCCAAGAGTAGTGGTCTCCCAGGAAATATCCTAGTATCTCTCCTTTCTGCCCTAAACATCATTTATGGAGGAGTTGCATCTCCAAAACCACAGCTATCAATTCTCCCAAGCATCTACGCATTCACGATTATTCTTGGACGAGAACTCGCGAAAAGCCTAGAAGACATAAAGGGCGACGCCGAGGCCGGCATAAAGACGATAGCCGTCCAACATGGTCCCAGGACAGCCATGCAGGCAAGCGGAGCTGTCCTTCTAGCCCTTGTAGCAATAAGCCCCCTCCCGGCACTCTTCCTCGGCTACAGCACGAGATACCTCGCCCTCGCCCTTCTAGGCGTAGACCTGCCGATACTCTACTCACTACGACTGCTATGGAGGAACCCAGTAGCCAATGCATGGAGAGCCACCAGGATACTCAAAATCCCCCTATTTATGGGTCTACTCGCATTCCTCCTCGGGTGAAACCATGAAAAGCGAAGTCTCAGCAGAGCTCAAGAGGAAAAGCATACATGTAATACCAGGCTTCCTAGCATACCCAGTAATCATCTGGATAGGCAGGCTAGCGGGAGTCATCATCTCTGCATTCTTCCTCCTACTCTACACCCTCAACGAGATATCCCTAAGGAAAGGTCTCAACGTTAGAGTCCCAATAGCATACGACACCTACAAGATAATGGCCCGACAAGAAGAAAGACAAGGCAGATACTTCACAGGCACAATCTACTTCTGGCTCCTAACCCTCATCACAATAATCCTCCTAGAACCCCGGCGCGCAGTAGCGGCAATAATGATATCAAGCCTCGGAGACGCGGCCGCCGCGATAACAGGAAAAGCAATAGATGGACCAAGATTGCCATTCAACAAGAGAAAGACACTTTCCGGATCCCTAGCAATGCTAGCTACAAGCATATCTTCCTGCCTCATAGTTGGCCTACAGCTCCCAACCTCACTCCTAGCGTCTCTGACAGCTACAGCCATAGAAGCCTCAACCAGAACCTCGGTGCTAGACGAGCTCACAGTCCCCCTAGCACTACTCCTAGTCCTACTATTCTCCCCATAAACCCATACCACACCTCTCTGCAACTAATCTTCGTAAAAACCACTGCGACCCCTGATTAAGGTTAAGTAAGACCTAGAAAAATCCAATTGAGAAAAATAGCTAGTGGATGTTTATAATCATTTAATACATCCCGAGAAAAGATAGCGTCTATATAGATGCAATCACCTTTAAAAGGCATTTAGAGAAAGCCTTAATTTGGAACATCAAAAAGCCTAATCCCTAGCCAGCTTTTTAAGTCTGAAAGCAATTTATAATGTTAGAATATGGCAGTTGTGGTCCCCAGGAGGATCGCTGAGGAGCTCCAGAAGAGAGGCATCGACGCAGAGTCACTCATAATTGACTATCTTGCAAGGCTACTAGAACTAGACCCCGAAGCAACGGCCCAGTCCCACCTCGAACTAGCATTAAGATATCTAGAAGAGGGAAAAAGGCTCATAGAGAAGGATCCAGCCCAGTCAAGCGAAAAGCTCTACAAAGCGGCAGAAGAGTCCGTCAAAGCCCTTGCAATATACCTTAACCTCAAAGAAATCCTCGAAGACGTCGAGAAAAATGGAAGATGGAGCGTTGCTAGACTCGAAAAAGCCGTAGTAAAAATTTCACAGAAACTAGGATCCCAGTTCAGGTCATGGTGGGACACCGCATGGGCATTACACGTCTGGGGCTTCCACGAGGCAAAACTTGACACAGAAGACGTAAGAATGAGACTCCTTGACATCGAGAGCATAGTTCTGGAGGCACAAAAAATAATCGAGGGTGACAAGCAAACTACGAAACCAATGCGCAGAAACCAGTAAAGAGTCTAAAATAACTAAATCACATAGATAGCGCACTCCCACATGCCACCACACGAAAAGACCGCACAAAGACACTTTCAAAATCTAAATACACAAATTTAGGTTTTGTTCTTTTAGGTAGATTTTAATAACTGTGTGAACCACTTGAACCATAGGTGTCATTCCGTGGATGTTTTCGAGAGAATCAAAAAGCAGTTCAGCCTAGTGGAGGAACTCGTAGAAGAGATGGAAACAGAAAACAGTTATAGGGGACTAGAGAGGCTAATACAGCTAACCATACAGGCCCTCCTCGATCTTGGTCTAATGGTAATTACAGCTCTGGGACGCCAGAGGCCTAGAGCATATTCCGAGATAGGCTATATCTTGAGGGATCTCGGGATCCTAGATGAAGAGGACGCCTCCAAGCTGAGGTCTATGGCTGGGCTAAGAAACATCCTTGTACATGCCTATGCAGACGTTGACAGGGAAAAGGTATCTACCTTTGCAGAGAGGCTCAAAACAGATGCTCCAAAAATAGCTTCCACAATAATGAGACGCCTCGAAACCAAGCCCATAGACCCCCCAAGCGAAGACACGGACTCTCTAGTGGAAAAGCTGAGGCAAGTGTTGAAGGGCAGAGTTGCCATTGCCCTCCTCTACGGCGGCAGGACAAAGGGCTACACAATAAAAGGAGACTACGACATAGCAGTCCTCATGGAGCCGCGATGCGACCTCTACAAGCTCGGAGAGCTAGTCGTAGACATAGCCGAGGCACTCGGAGTCCCCGAAGAAAAGGTAGACATTGTCTGCCTCGATTCCCTGTCCCCAGAACACGTCCTGGAGGCTCTAGACGGGAAGCCAATAATCGTGGAAAGCCCTGCCCAACTATTCGAGTTAAAGCACAGGGCCCTGATCCAGCTACTAGACCTAGAAGAAGACATGAAAACCATCGAAAACTTAGTTGCAAAATAGTTCTTTTCTCCACTTTTCCTCCTAAAGCTTGGCTTTTCATAAAAGAATTCACACTTCGCCTCTCACAACTTACCCAAGGATAAGCTACACCTTAGCCACTTCTCCAAAGCCTCCAGGGAGCGCGCGCTCCATCGATACACATATGTCTTAGAGGACAAAAAGACAGGGTAAGATTAAACTTAATGAATGAAGCCACTTACAAAAAATTTATAATTTCCTAAATAGTTTTAGCCTGTATGCCGTCCTCTTCCTCTGCGCCTGTGCCTCCAATGCCTTCTCAGTTCCAAATTACGCCTAGCCTCGTTTCCGCCGCCTACAAGCGTTCGCTGAGGTTCGGAGCCTTCTGGAGGCTCAGGCCGGAGGAGAGGGCAATCCTCCTTTTGGCTAGGAGGCTTAAAGCTATTAAAAGCCCCACTCTGAGAGAGGCTATACTCAGGATCCTCGAGAAAGTCTGGCCCTCCAAGGCAACAATGATAAAGGCCTATGAGGAGGGTCTTAGACTGTTAGCCAAAAAGATCCAGCTGGCACTCGCTATTGGAGCTGTACAAGTAGCTGAAGCCCTTAGGAGGGCGACCCATGGCATAGTCCTGGCGCTAGGTTACTCCTATCAAAACACACCCCTATTCTACAGAGGCTAAGCATGGGGGTTAAAGAGATAAAGTTCACTACACATGCCGAAGAAAAGCTCAAACGGTTAAAGAACCTAGGAGTTACAAAGGAGAAGGTCCTAAAAGTCCTTACCAATCCTCAGAAAATAGTAAGTGGCTATCGTGGAAGGAAGATAGCACAAGGTTTATTAACATGGGAACTCTTGTTGAGGATAGTTTATGAAGAGGACGATAAGATCCTTGTTATCACTGTTTATCCCTGCAAGAGGGAGAGATACGAATGAAGATAAGATATGATAGAGAGGGCGATGTCCTGGATATACTAGTTAGAGATGCACAGATACACCACGCTGAGGACTACGGGCAAGTAATAATCAATTACGACGAAGAAAGCAGAGTAGTCGAAATCGAAATCCTAGAAGCAAGCAGGGTACTCAAAGATATTCTCGAGGAAATCATCAAAGCCCCAAAAAGAGAAATTGTAGAAATAACTTAGAACGAGACCATCACATCTGAAGAACCATAACGCCCTTTGGGTTCCCAATTTCTACGCGCTGTCTTCATCAAGATCGACACCAATAGAATCAGCTTTGGCACGTCCAAACGCAGAATTCTTAAAAACCAGCCAAACAAACTAAACACAAAGTGTCCAAATTGATAGAGTCAATCACAATCAAAAACCTAAGAGGAATCAAGCAATGCACAGTAAACAACCTAACAGACATAAATATCTTTATAGGTAAAAACGGCGCAGGCAAATCCACAATACTAGAAGCAATCTACCTCGCCTCGTCCTGGGCAGAGCCAGAAGACCAAATAAGAGACATGCCAAAACACGAATATGTCATATCAAGGAGAGGTGGCAGAGGAAAATGGACAACTTACAAACATACACTCTGGTTCAACAAAAAAACCGATGAAGAGATCGAGATAAACTTCAACTTCAAATCCCAAAACAAACCAAACGAGTTGATATTTAAGCTTCCATACATGTATAATCCTTCAAAAGTTGACTCTCCTGTATTAATTGAAGTTTCACGGCAGAGAATCCCTGAAATTGCTGAATACCACCACGCCCGAAAGCTATATCTCTCTAGCACCGGCGATGCATGGAACCCTAAAACAAAAACTAGCTACAAAACCAGCCTCAAGGAAAAAGTTCTTTCATTTGCCGCGGAAGAGATAACGTACCTTGAAAACGCAGTTCTACTCGATAACAGGTTCACGGTGAGCCAGCTCGAGCAAAAGGTGTGGGGAAAGATATTCGACAAGAGGCTTGACAAAGAAATACTAGAATTTATACGAGAGGAATACGAGCCCACAGCTGAAAATATCCTCTATAAGCCAAGTGGTGAAGGCTTTGTACTCGCGTTCGCCCTGCCACAAACAACAGTAGAAATAGACTCTCTGGGAGACGGCGCAAGAATGGCGATACTATACGCGTCCCCCCTACTTCTAGCAAGCGACACAGCCGTCCTAATAGAAGACCCCGAGGCACACCAGCACCCCGGAGGCCTAGCTACATTCACGAGGTTCGCATTCAAAACGGCGAAAAAGCAACGCCTACAGCTGTTCATCACGACACATAGTATCGAGCTCTTAAACATCGCAAAAGAAATCTCAAAAGAGCTGGGCCTAGGCCTGAGAATCTATTACATGGAGAGAGGCAAAGACGGCTACGTAGACGTACGAGCCATAGAGGAGCCGGACCTTGAAACCCTCCAGAAAATAGGACTAGACCCAAGAATGCTCCACATACTATAAGCTATGCATATACTCCAGCTAAAGCCCCACCAGGAGTCCTTCTACAAAGTGATACATGACAAGATTAAAGGCCTAGACGCAATCGTCCTATGCGAGGGCGCAAGCGACACAGAAGTAGCAAAAAAGATCCTCCGAAAAATAGAGAAAAAACTACCGAAAACCGACAAGCAGCCAGTTATCGCCTTCACAGACGCGGAGGGAAAAGAAAACATCCCACTCCTAGCCAGTGCCCTGCTCTTGCTCTCAAAACTCTCGAGAAAACTCAAGGCAATCGTTGTAATAATTGACGCGGACGAGGACACAGCTGAAAAAAGAACAAGAAGCCTAGTCGACAGCATACTCTCGCGCAAAGGAGACCTCCAGCTCAAGCTATCAGGCACCAAAAGAGACAACACGTCTAGCCAAGTCTTCATGTCCAACATACATGTAAACGGGAGAAAAATAAGACTCATAATCGCCGTAAACGGCGACCCAGGACTATGCTTAACCAAGCACACTCTTGAAGACCACTGCATTAACCTCATGGAACTATCCGTCCCAAAAGGAGCAACAAACGCCAAACAAATAGTCAACGACATAGCACTGTGTCTAGACAAAATAGACAAAACAGATCCACAAACAATATGCAAATCTTTTACACACATCTGCCGCGCACTAGAACTACTATACACAGAAACCACATAAACAACCCAGCCAAAACAAAACAATCAAAGAGCCCTGACGCGTCTCAGCAAGCAAACACATAGCGAAAGGCCTAAGAAAGGCCATCTCAAGACATACATAAAAGTCGCATGCCAACGGGTTCCCATATATGCGAAGAGTCAAGCTCCGACTCGCTGGTCTACTCGTCGAGTTCACAGACAGAGAAAAAGCGCTAGCCCAAGTCCAAGAGTGGGCTGAAAGAGGCACAATCCAGCCTATAGTCATTTTTGGCCCCGAGGGATGCGGCAAAACAGCGCTCCTACGCCAGGCCTCCCACGTACTTAAAGATGCCGGCTACACAGTCTTCCACCTCTACCCCCTTGACCGAATATTCGAGGCAGACATCGAGGAGCCAGACATAAGGAAAGCCTTCCTAGACCTAGCCCAGAGAGCTCTCTCAGAAGACTCCCTTGGTAGGGTAGCCTGGGCAGTGTTCGACTTTATACGTGAAGCCCTCAAGAGAAAAAAGAGAAAGATCGCTGTCCTGGCGGACGACGTCTTCCAGGTCATTGGGGTTCAAAACGCCGCGGCATACGTCAAGGGGCTACTAAACATGATAGAGCACCCACTCTATGACTACGAAAACATCGTAGCAATTGTGGCGACAAGCGAAGGCGTTTCCAGGAGAGAGATAGCCAGGCACCTCTGGGCAAATCTAATGCCTATCTGGAACATGCCTAAAAACGGCTTCCAAGAACTCTACGAGAAACTACCCCACCCCAAGCCAGACTACGAGAAAGCATGGAGCCTGACAGGCGGCAACCCCAGGATACTCTCAATCCTCTACGAGAAAAAATGGGACTCCAACACAACTGTAGGCGAGCTCGCCTCAAAAAAGCGGCTAACAGCCTTTATACTCTCGCTAAACCCGCAAGAGCGGGAATGGCTAGCCGAGGCAACAGAGGACCCAGACAAACTCTTCACAAGAGAAAAGCTACCACTCCTCGACAAACTTGTTGACCTCAACCTCATCGTAGACACCCTGGCATCTAGAGACCCACAACTCTGGGTCGACCAGCCCCCACCAGAGAAAGACCCACAGCTAGGCATAGGCAGACACATTGCCTGGCAGACGCCCCTACACAGGGAAGCAGTCAAAAAAGCACTAGAAGAATTTGCACGGTGAAAACAGGATATGTTTCCAAATAGCCATGCTGACCCCTAATTAAATGGGGAAATAGACATGAAGTCGGAAAATGAAAGTTGATGCAAGAGGGAAACCCCATTGCATAGAAAGCTGAGTCATTCTCTGGACACTAGACATATAGCATCATCAGATGCAACAGGTTTTTAAAATGTTGTAATACTTTACAGTATAGGGGTAAAGTGGAGGACTGGAAGAGTAGAATAACGGTAGACCCTGAAATACTGGCCGGAAAACCAATAATCAAGGGCACAAGAATACCTGTAGAGCTCATCCTAGACCTACTCGCAAACGGCTGGACAACCGAGGAAATCCTCGAGAACTACCCCCAGCTCAAAAAGGAGGACATAACCGCGGCCCTAAAATACGCCGCCCAAGTCCTAAAAGAAGAAAAAGTCTATCCTTTACCATGACAAAGTTCTTAGCAGATGAAAACGTCCCCCTCAAAGCTGTCAAGGCCTTGAAAAGAAAGGACTTGGACATAGTTTCTGTAATTGAGTTATCACCAGGCCTCAAGGACAAGGAAGTGCTGAACCTTGCAAACAAAGAAGAAAGAATCATAGTGACATTCGACAAGGACTTCGGGGAGCTAGTGGTCAGGGAACGGGCCAAGGTGAAGGGGCTAATCTTGCTGAGATTCATACTTAAATCCCCACAACAAGTAGCCGAGAAAATATGGCAAGTATCAGAGTCAGAAATCCCATTAGAGAACAATCTCCTCGTAGTAAGGGAGCACACCATTCGAGTCATTAAACTGAAGAGTTGAAACCTGTTAGCTTGCAGAAGATCTCTTTCCAAGAAAATTCAGACACTTCTCGAAGCAAAATGAGGTTATTCTATTTAAGAGAAAAACTACATTTAGACTCAAGAGAGATTTGTCACACGCGTATTTATGGCGTTCCAAGGACGCGAAAACAAGACAATTGCCAGAAAGCCAAAGCCCAGCCCGTAACAAGATTTGTCTAAGAAGCACCAGTAGCCTAAATAAGCGTGGTAAGCGTATATACAGCGAGAAGAGATAGATATGAATAGGAAACTCAAAGTCCTCAACGACCCAGAGGCAGACGCCCTCCTAATAAAGTCCGGAGAATACACTTCGACCACCAAGCAAAACCAATCCAAATCGAAATCCTAGACGCCGAAAACTTCCTCATAAAACTATCAAAAAACAATAAAAGCCAAAAAACAAGTAAAACACGTCACGCGCTAGACTAAGCCCCGCCCCAATACATACAGCTTGACCTAAACATTCGTGAGTAGCTCCGGGGGAGATCTCTGATGAAGAGGGTGGTCTATACTTCGCATGCTAAATTAAGGCTGAGGGTTAGAGGAATAGATGAATCAGAAATCAATAGAGTTTTAAGGTCGCCCAAAAATTGTACTTCGATACATTAACCGGTGCTTTAGTGGCTGTAGGTTCAAGAGCACTAGTGGAGGGTCACTCGCTAGTGGTTGTTTACACGATAGAGGAAGATGTAATTAAGGTGGTTACTGTTATTGATGTTTCCTCTATCGGAAACCTTATTAGGAGACGCGTGGAGAAAGGTAGGTGGGTGGAGATAAAATGAGGGTAAACTACGACCCAGAAGCAGACATACTATACATAGTAATCAGGGAGGGTCCAATAAAGGACACTGTAGAGGCGGACGACGACGTGTTAATTGAGATTGCGGAGGACGGAAACGTGGCTGGAATAGAGATATGGAATGCCTCAAAAAACCTTCTTGAACCAATCGCGAAAGTGCTCTCCACAAAGATTAGAAAATCTCTTGAAGCAACTACCAGGCAGTAGACAATGGCTGAATTACATAGGAGCTTGTGTAATAGTGGCAGAGGCACGTCTATAGGCAGGTAGGCTTTGGAGAACCCCGTGAAAGATTTGCTAAATTGCCTTCGTAGCGGCGTTAAATAGTGGATAGCACAGCGCACCCATACACGCTTGATGACAAGGAGGTCATAGCCACACTATCGCTAATATTTTTCCCCGCCTCGAGCCAAAGAGAACTGGCCACACAAGACGAAACTTTCTAGATTATCCTCTTCGCATCTCTATTCTAAACCGCAAAACGAATTATTCCTCCACATGCTTCTTCGAGTATACACGGAGAAAACGCTCTAAGGGCTAAGTGGCCATTCTTCGAGTTTCCTCATTTTTGGCTCCACGAAGACTATCTTGAAGACTAGGGCCCCAATTCTCAGCTTGGCGGCGTAGTCGAGGAGCTCCTTTCTCCCGGATACTGTGTATTCTTTTTCCATTATTTCGGCTATGTCCTCGAGCTCCCTTATGTCGTCCATGGTGAATGTGTCTGGGTCCTTGTTTAGTATCTCTCTGAGCCTGTTCTCTACCTCTTTAGTGTAGTACTTCGACCTTGAGCCGGGGATCATTCCCCTGAGAGCGACTAGAAGCGTTAACGCCTCAGTCCTGCTTACTACTCCTTTTTCTTCCAGGACCTTCAATAGGAGCTCGTTAAAGCCGAAGATTCCTTTTTCGAGCTTGTCGAGCCTGGTACTTACGCCATCAATTTTCCTGTCTACTTCATCAAGCTTGGCTTGCAGGCTCTTTGTGGTGGTCTCGAGGCTTCCTAGCCTAGCGTATATATCCTTTACATCGGCCTGAATACCTGTAAGCCCACCTTCAACGTTCCCCATCCTAGCCTCGATCCTGCTCACAGCATTCTCTACGCCTGTAAGTCCGGCCTCAACACTCTTCAGCCTTGGATTCACGTCTCCCAGAGTCGTTTCAACACTTGCAAGCCTGCTTTCCACACTCCCCAGGCGTCCCTCCATGTCTGTAAGCTTGCTCTCTACGCTTCCGGTCCTAGCGTCAATCCCCTTCATGGCTGTTTCAACTCCTGTAAGCCTGTTCTCAGCGCTCCCTAACCTGGTATTTATCTCCTTCACCATATTCTCTACGCCTGTAAGCCTCCCCTCAACACTCTTCAGCTTGGATTCACGTCTCCTGGTTGCACTTTCAACACTTGCAAGCCTGGCATCATGGGTTCCCAGCCTCGCCTCTAATCCCTTAAGCCTGGTATCCACGCTACTGAGAGTAGTCTCAAGGCTCCCCAGCTTGGCATCATGCTCTCTCAACTTCTCCTCCACTCCCTGAAGCCTAGTCTCAATTCCTTTCAGTGTAGCTTCAATGCCTCCCAGCTTTGCATCGTGAACTTCTAGCCTTGTCTCCACGCCTTTAAGCCTGGCATCCATGCTCCTCACAGTAGCCTCGAGGCCCGCCAGCCTAACATTATGGGCCTCCAGCCTCGTCTCCATCTCTTTGAACCTAGCGTCAATTTTTCCAAACTGTTTTGCAATCCAGTATCCTAGGCTGGCCGACGAAGAAGCTATCGAGAGCAGGATAACAGCCGTGCCGACTACATCGTCCACGCCACAACCCCTTAAATTATGATTCCAGAGCTTATAAGGATTTCACACAGGAGGCCCGCAAAACT